>Ga0315904_10002567_pt1 | contig 27943 bp, 16 predicted proteins | sample LakEriMetagenome_6_FD_203529 | JGI IMG/M metagenome (GOLD analysis project Ga0315904, IMG submission 203529) | Freshwater fungal communities from buoy surface, Lake Erie, Ohio, United States - Buoy 12 MA120 | ecosystem: Environmental > Aquatic > Freshwater > Lake | place: USA: Lake Erie, Ohio...
CTAACCCTCAGTGGCGGCAGTCTCTATGTTGGGGCCGAGGGGATGACCCGGGGCTCCGCGGCCAGTACACTCCCGGTCACCATCCAACTCCAAGGCGGCACACTCGGTGCCTCTGCGAACTGGTCATCCGCCCTAGACATGAAACTCGGCGTCGCCACCATTCAGGCGGCCACCAGCGGTGCCGCAGCGCGCAACATCACCCTTTCCGGCGTTCTTTCCAACGATGGTGCTGCCAATGGATCGTTCACCAAAACCGGAGCAGGCACCCTGTTCCTCAACAACGACTCCAACACCTTCTCCGGCCAGGTCCTCTCCGATTCAGGAATACTGCAGGTGACGAAACTAGCCAACGCAGGCACCCCAAGCAGCCTTGGTTCCGGTGCGGCTGCAAACGTCATACGCCTGGGAAACAACGCCACCGCCACAATCGAATATGTCGGCTCGACCGACAGCAGCACCAACCGTCCGATCCAGATCGGCACAAACAACGCCATCAACACGGGATCCGCGTCGATCCTCAACAACAGCGCATCGGGCAAACTCACCTTCAACGGATCCAATTTCAACCCGGCAGTCACCGGTGTCACGGTGGCCCGCACGCTGACCCTCGGGGGTAGCAACACCATGGACAACACCATCAGCGGCCAGATCGTGGACAACGGTGGTGTCGGCGGCACCATCTCCGTGGTCAAGCAGGATGCCGGCAAATGGATTCTTTCCGGCAGCAACGGCTACACCGGAGCCACCAGTGTCACCGCGGGCACCCTGGTCGTGAATGGCAACATCTCAACCAGCTCGCTGACGACCGTCAGCTCCGGTGCCACACTCGGCGGATCAGGCACGGTGGGAGCACTGACGGTGCTTGCCGGTGGCAATCTCGCCCCAGGCAACTCGCCCGGCACACTGAACACCGGCACCGTTTCGCTTGCCGACACCAGCGTGCTTGCCTTCGAGCTCAACCCGACCGATTTCACCGTCGGCGGCAATATCAACGACCTCATCAATGTCACCGGCAACCTCACGCTCGATGGCATTCTCAACGTTGTGGCCACAAGCGGAGACTTTCTCTCGGCCGCAATCGGAACCAAATGGCGCTTGTTTGACTACAGCGGAAGCCTGACCGACAACGTGCTGTCCCTCGGTTCCATACCATCGCTCGGTGGCGGTTTGGAATGGGATATCGACACCGCTACCGCCGGTCAAGTCAACCTCGTGATCATTCCCGAGCCGGGTGCCGCACTTCTTGGCGGCTTCGGCCTTATTGTCCTGCTGCGCCGCCGTCGTCATTGAGCAACGGCTCGCCAACAGCGGTCCTGACGACGATCCAATCAACCACAACATGCTCTTATGAAACCCAGGCTCACATCACTGCACAAAGTTTTCGCCGCATCTTCCATCGTCCTCACTTGTTTCGCGACTCCGGCCAATGCCGCGGCCTTGACATGGGACACAACTCCCGCCGACGGTGCCACCGTCACCGCAGGCAGCGGCAACTGGAACCTCACCGCCGGAAACACGGTCTGGAACGACGGCGCCACGCCGAATGTCATCTGGAGCCAGACCAGCACCACCGACGGCAGTAACACCGCTGCCTTCGCCGGGGCGGATGGTTCGGCCGACCAGTATGTGGTCACACTCGGCACGCAAATGGCCGCCGAATCGGTCACGTTCAACAGCAGCGGTTACCAGATCACCGGCAGCACTCTGGCGCTGATGCCAACGACGACCACAAGCGGCGGCATCACCATGGCCGCCGGCAAAACCTCCACGATCAACTCGATCCTCCGCTATGCCCACAACACCAGCGCAAGCGTGGGTGTGGGATCGGGCGGTACTCTAAATCTCGGCGGCGGCACCACGGCAACCTTCAATCCCCAATGGCAATTGAGCGGCGCGGGCACGATCAATCTCACAGCCGGAACCTTCACGAACAACATTGGTAATTTCAACACCGCCGCGATCAACCTGACCGGCGGAACCCACGCCATCACTCCCGGCAACAGCAACGGGGCGAATTTAGGCAACGCAGCCGGTCAAAACGTCAACTACACCGTATCCGGAACCGGCATCCTGACGGTCAACAACAACGCGTCCAGCGGCACTGGAACCGGCCCCAGCTGGCTGCGTCTAGGCAATGGTGACACGGGCGTCAATGAAGCCAAGTTGACGGTTCAAACCGGCGGCACGGTCACCATCGGCAGCGGCAAATACGGAGAACTCCAGATATCAGGTTCGGTCACCTCCAACGGCGAACTGGATGTACAGGGCGGCACGGTCACCATCGCCTCCGGCGTGCCCGCCGCCAACAAGATCTATCTTTTCAAAAACGGATCCAATGCCGGATATGCCGCCACGATGACCCAGTCCGGCGGCACGGTGACAGCCAATGGCATCCAGTTCGGCGGCGACACCGGCACCTATGACGCGGCCTCCTCCGCCACACTGACACTCAGCGGCGGCAATCTTTATGTCGGCGCTCAGGGCATGACCCGAGGATCGGGTGCCGGCACCCTGCCGGTGACCATCCAGCTCCAGGGCGGAACGCTCGGTGCTTCGGCAACCTGGTCGTCCTCCATGGACATGAAACTCGGCACCGCCACCATTCGTGCCGCAAACAATGGCGGCACCGCGCAGAACATCACCCTCTCGGGTGTTCTCTCCGACGATGGAGGCACAGGAACCCTCACCAAAACCGGTGCCGGCACGCTTGCCCTCTCCGGCGCCAGTGACAACACCTTCACCGGCGCCACCACCGTTAGCGCCGGCACACTGGACCTCGGCAAGGTGAATGCGGTGTCCAGCTCCAGCTCGCTCACCATCGCTAATGGCGCGGGGCTGGCGCTCAGCAGCAGCTCCAGCACCGTGCCCAACCTCACCTTCGGAGGCACAGGCACGCTCAGTTTCAATGTCGCCGACGGCCACAGCCTCACGGTTACCGGCACGAACGGCGTGACCAACAGCGGCGCGGCCGGATCGATCACCATTAACATCACCGGCGCGGCACCAGCCAACGGCACCTATACCTTGATGGGTTACAACGGTGCCCTGCAAGGCAGCGGCTTCAGCGCCTACACCCTCGGCAGCGCGCCCGCGGGAAAATCCTACTCGCTGAACAATACCGGCAGCGCCGTGCAGCTCGTTGTTTCGAGCGCTTACACCTGGACCGGCGCGCAAAGCAGCGAGTGGAGCACGGCCATCATCGCAGGTTCCAAAAACTGGAATCTGGATGGGAGTCCGGCTGACTATGCGAATGGTCTCGCGGTGTTTTTTGACGACACCGCCACCAACAAAACCGTGGAAATCACGGGAGCGGATGTGACACCCCAGTCGGTGACGTTCAACAGCGGTGCATACACACTGCAAGGCAGCAACAAGATCGCGGGTCCCGCACCGGTCACGGTGGCGGCCGCCGCCACGCTCAAGCTTGGATCCTCGAATGTGCTGCCAGATGGCGTCGGTACGGGCAATATCACGCTCGACGGCATCCTCGACCTGAATGGCCAGTCCGACACCATCAACGCGTTGGGCGGCACCGGCACGGTGGACAACACCGCGGCCGCCACCACCTCCACCCTGGCACTGGGGGCAAACGCTGGTGGCAATTTCAGCGGATCGATCACGAACTCAGTCGGAATTCTGGCTTTGCTCAAGACCGGTGCCACTGACTTCATCCTTAGCGGTAACAACACCTACAGCGGAGCCACCACCATCAACCAAAACCGCTTGTTCATCAATACCAGCACCGCATTCTCCCCCAATACCGAAGTCACGGTCAACAACGGCGCCTCCTTAGTATTGAACGCCAGCGGTACTCCCGCTTTCAGCCAGATCATCAACTTGGCATCCGGATCGAATCTCGCACTGCGTCAAGCGGCTACCCTGAGCAACGTCGGCCTGCCGACCTCTGGCAGTGTCAGGTTCAACTTCGACGATGTGACGACGCAGGCTCTCAGTCTGGCCAGCGATGTGACCCTGAGTGGCAGCTTGGACGTGCAGATCGGAGGTGGCGCGGGAACACCGGGTGCCATCACGCTAACGGGAATCCTCAGCGGAAGCGGCAGCTTGCTCAAAACCGGACCCGGTCAACTGTCTCTCGGAGGCGCGAACACATTCGACGGTGGTGTCACGATCAGGAACGGCACCATCAACGCGATCACCAACAACTCCGCACTGGGCACCGGCACGCTCACTCTGGGCGGCGCCGGCTCGACCGGGGCGACCTTCATCACCGGCAGGGCGATCGCCAATCCCATCACCGTCAACGCTCCTACCAGCGGATCGATTGTGATTGGCGCGAACGGCAACGGCTCGGGTTACGGGCTGTCCGGCGGCATCACCTTGAATGGCGACCTCACCATCCAGACCTTCAACAACCCGGCCAACCCGGGTGTCGTGGCCACCGGAGGCATCTCCGGAGGCATCACCGGCACCGGCAATGTGGTTCTCAACAACAATGGTCTGTCCGCCAACGTCTTCAACATCACGACCGCGGCGATCAACCACACCGGTAGCCTCACCCTGCAAGGCTCCGCCACCGGCAACACCAACATCGGCGCGGTCATCGGCTCGAATGTAACCGGCATCACGCAGAACAGCGCGACATCCACCATGGTCCTCAGCGGGCCAAATACCTACGCCTGCAACCTCACCGTCAACGCGGGCACGGTCCGGATCTCGAACAATTCCAACACCGCCAACGACACCTCAACCGTCACCATCGCGGCGACCGGAGCGACGCTCGACCTGACCTATTCCGGCACCGACACGGTGGACAAACTGGTCATCGGCATCACCGAACAGGCGAGTGGCGTTTATGGCAAAGTGGGTTCGGTCTCTCCGGTCATCGGTATTCCCCAGATCACCGGTGACGGCACGCTGACCGTGGGCTCCGGCGGGAGCACCTATGCCACGTGGGCCGGCTTGAACGGTGCGGGTTCAAACCTCAGCGACGACCATGACAACGACGGCGTGGCCAACGGTGTCGAATACTTCATCGGCGGCCCCGCTGGCAATACCACAGGATTCACCGCGTTGCCGGGTGTGGACAATACCGGCGGCACCCTCAGCGTCACCTGGCCCAAGGCCGCCGGCTACACCGGCACCTATGCCATCCATTACGTGGTGGAAACCTCCACCACACTGGCGGGAGCGTGGACACCCGTGGCGGAAGGGCCAGGTCCGGACGAAGTGGTGATTGGCCCCACCTCGGTCAAATACACTTTCCCCCCGACCGGCACGAAGAAATTCGCCCGCCTGAAGGTGACGGGCCCGTGATCGGGAAACGAAACCGACGTCATCCATCTCGGAGTTATGGGTTTCTCCGAGTCAAGGACAGGGTAGCCGGTTGGAGGATCGGCTGCCCTCTCCCATCTTTCATATCGAACATCATGCATCCATCCACCAATCGTCGCGACTTCATCAAATCCGCCACAGCACTGACCGGCGGTCTTCTCGCTCCCAATCTCCTTTTCGGCAAGGATCGCTCCGCAACCCTGAACATCGCAGCGATTGGCTGCGGTGGAAAAGGCCGCAGCGACATCTCGGAAATCGCCCCCGGCAACCGGGTCGCCTTCCTCTGCGATGTGGACCGGTTGCGGGCGAAGGAGGCATTGGGCAAATTTCCCGACGCCCGGTTCTTCTCCGACTACCGCGAGATGTTCGCCGAAGTCGCCGACCAGATCGACGTGGTCACCGTTTCCACACCCGACCACATGCACTTTCCGATCGCTGTCGAGGCGATCCGGCATGGCAAACCGGTAATGGTTCAAAAGCCGCTCTCGAACAACCTGTGGGAAACCCGCGCCCTTGCGAACTACGCCAAGCAGAAAGGCGTGCTCACCGTGATGGGCAACCAGGGTGCCACCATGCAGGGCACACGTTTGCTTCGCGAGTGGATCGAGGCCGGACTGGTCGGCGAGGTCAAAGTGGTTCACTACTGGACAAACCGCCCGATCTGGCCGCAAGGCCCCGGCATCGAACTGCCGGCGGCCCCCGTCCCAGGCACTCTCAACTGGGATGTCTGGCAGGGGACTTGCGCGACCAACCGTCCTTACAGCCCTGCCATCCACCCGTTCAAGTGGCGTGGCTTCTGGGACTACGGCTGCGGCGCGCTCGGCGACATCGGCTGCCACTGTATGAACTCCGCGTTCTGGGCGCTCGACCTCAAGGGCGACTTCGTCGTCGAAGCCAGCAAGGTTTCGGAGTTTGACGACACGTTCGCGCCGAAGCGTTCCACCCTCGTCTACGAGTTCCCGGCCAAGGGTGGGCGTGCTCCGGTGAAAGTGATCTGGCAGGACGGCGTGGCCAACCCCAACACGGACAAGGATTTCGTCCGTCCGCCCGGACTGCCCGACGACCTCGAACTCAACCCCGAGTTCGGACAGGTCTTTATCGGGACCGAGGGCATCATCTTCTTCAACGATGCCTACTGCGGCACCGCGCCCGTCGTTTTTCCAGAAACGCTGCGACAGAAGGCCAGAATGGTTACGCAGGTGTATCCGCGGGTCAAGGGAGGCCCCACTCAGGAACTCTGCCGCTCCATACGCGGCGAAGGCCCGAAGCCGGTCTCCAACTTCGAGGACCACGCCGGACCGCTGACGGAAATGGTGCTTGCCGGCAACCTCGCCGTCCGCCTTGGAAGGAAAATCGACTGGGACTCGGCAAACATGGATGCTCGCGGGCTGCCTGAGGTGAAGTCGATGCTCAAACGTCAATACCGCGCCGGCTGGGAGCCCGAACTTGGTTGACCTTATGCTGCTCAAACGGCCCCATTCCGGACTGGTCAAGCTGTCCGTGGATTCCCAAACTCCGCGCATGTCGATTCCCAATGGAGGTGCCAAACTCCGAGACATCGCCGAGCTGCTCGGATGTTCGGTTGCCACGGTATCCAATGCCATCAACGGACGTGGACGGATGAGCGAGGAGATGAGGCAGCAGATCCTCGGCAAGTGCGCCGAATTGAATTTCGTTCCGAATTCCGCCGGGCGCAGCCTCCGCCTGCAACGAACCGATGCCGTCGGCGTGATCTACGCGCCGTCGTTCGCCGAACTGTTCGGCAACGTCTTCTACGCCCGGATCATGGAGGGCTTGGCGGAAACCTTCGGTGAGGCAGGGCTTGATCTGGTCCTCGGCAATCGCAGGGACCCCGACGGCATGCCGTCGATCGTCCGTCAGGGCAAGGTCGATGCGCTCGTGGTGCTTGCCGGCGTTTTCACCGCCGCCGACTACGAGGTGCTGCGCCAGTGCCCGGTGCCTTTGTGCATCGTTGACGGATACGTCCGCTCGTTTGACGCGGACTCGCTCACCAGCGATGGTTTCGGCGGCGGACAGCAGGTGGCGGAGCACCTTTATCAGCATGGACACCGCAAGGTCGTGATGACCGCTTACCGCAGCCCGCTCTACAATATCGAACAGCGCATCGCGGGATTCTTCTCAGGCCTGCGGTCATGCGGACTCGATGTCAGCGAGGCGGATGCCCTCATTCGCGTGGATCACGACAGGGAGGCGTCCGACGAACTTCTGGCGCGTCTCAATTCCGAGAACCCGCCGACAGCCGTCTTTGCGGTGAACGACACGATGGCGCTGAACCTGATGGATGCCCTTGAAGCTGCTGGCCGCAAGGTGCCGGAGGATGTGTCGGTAGTCGGATTCGACGATGATCCCGCCGCTTCCCGCGCCCGTCCCGCACTGACCACGGTTGGCCTCAAAAAACGGGACATCGGTGCGGTCAGCGCGCGACTCGTGCTGGATCGCCTCGCCCATCCGGAAAAATCCATCGTCCATCAGGTGCAACCGACCAAACTCGTCGTCAGGGAGTCGGTCGCCCGGCGTTGACTGCGAAATCAAATTCAATCACTTGACCGAATATTGAAGAGAAAACGTTTAATCCTTGTGTGGACCACTGCGATCCCGCTCGTTGGCAGCGGCTTCTGGCCAGGAAGACTTTTCGCTCTGTTGTGGATGCTGCTTGGTTTGACGGTCTGTTGCGGTGCGGTTCGCAGGCCCAATGTGATTCTCATTCTTACCGATGACCAAAGCCCGCGGAATCCACCGACACCGGAGTTTCCCAAGCTGGTCCCGCCGCCGGGCTTTGGCTTTGGTGGAGACAGGGTGCTCACGCCGAATATCGACCGCATGGCGCGCGAAGGCATCGTGATGACCAACGCGAATGTCGCGTGTCCGGTGTGTTCGCCATCCCGCTACACCACATTGACCGGGCGTCACGCGTCGCGGAACCGGGGCGCTGTATTCAACCGTTTGTTTCCCTCCGGCACCATGGCGCGCCCGGAAAACAACGTGGAACTCGGAAACGGCGAGCCGTCCCTGCCACGCCTGCTGCAAGCGGCGGGTTATACGACCGCCTGGGTGGGGAAATGCCATATCCTCGAGCAGGAATTTCTCGAAAAACCGACACTCTGGGGCAGTGATGCCGCGCCGGGATTGAAGCGCTATCCACCCGAAAGCGACCCGCGGACCGACCCGGTGACGAACCGGGCCATGCGTGACAACCAGCAGTGGTGGCGTTCTCGCATCCGTAAGGAGGGCTTCGACTGGGTCGGCGCGGTTTATCCCGGCAACCTGCTCGAACTCTTCAACAAGCCGTCCAACGTCCACAACGTGGAGTGGACCACCCGCTCGGTGCTCGATTTCCTCAACACGCGTTCTCCCGATGGCGACAAGCCCTTTTTCCTCTACTACGGCACCACCATCCCGCACGGACCCAATCCATGGGAGAAATCAAAAACCGGTTTTTCCAACGCTCTGGACTCCGATCCCGGCTACACCGGGGAAGGCTATCGGACCGATCTCGACTACTCATTCATGCCTTCACGCGCGTCGATCAGGAAGGAGGTCGCTGCGGCGGGATTCGATGTGAAACACGCATGGCTGACGTGGTTCGACCACTCGATCGGCGCGATCCTGCGCAAACTCGATGAACGCGGACTCGCGCGTGACACCCTGGTGGTCGTCACCTCCGATCACGGCACCTGGCGATATGGCAAGACGACGCTTTATGAGGGAGGCCTCAAGGTGCCGCTGGTGATGCGTTGGCCGGCCGGAATCCGCCCGGGTTCGACCTACCCGCACCTTGTCCTCAACACGGACTATGCTGCCACCATCCTCGAACTCGCCGGTGCCAAGGTGCCTGATACCTACAAGCTCGACGGTCTTTCGTTGGCCCCTGTGCTGCGAGGCCAGGAAACCGACCCCCTGCGTGAAGAAACCCTCCATGAGATCGGCTTTGCCCGCGCCGTGAAGACATCGAAGTGGAAATACATTGCCGTGCGCTATCCGCAGGAAATCCAACGTCGAATCGACGTAGGTGAGAAGTTCCCGGCCTTTGGTGATGCTCCGCCGAATCCACTCCCCTATCTGGTGGCCAACAAACACCTCGGCTATCACAGCTCGCGCCACAACCCGAACTATTTCCAGAAGGATCAACTCTACGATCTTGAGAACGATCCCCTCGAAAAAAGCAACCTGATCGACCGATATCCGGAAGTGGTCGCCGACCTCAGGGCGCGACTGAAAAAACACCTTGCCACCTTCCCGGACCGGCCGTTCGGCGAGTTCACCCGCTAAACCCACATGACCACCACCGACTACTTCGGAATCACGGATTATGTTTTCATGGGACTCTACGTCCTCGTCCTGATTTTTCTCGGGTTCTACCTCAAGCGCCTGGCCTCCCGCAGTCTGGACAACTACATCTGCGGCGGAAAGAACATCCCGTGGTGGGCGATGGGCATCTCCGGCATGGCGAGTTTTCTCGATCTTGCCGGCACCGCGGTGATTGTCTCATTCCTTTTCCTGCTCGGGCCAAAGGGACTGTTTGTCGAATTCCGAGGCGGCGCGGTGCTGGTCCTGCCGTTCATGATGCTGTGGACCGGCAAGTGGCACCGCCGCTCGGGATGTCTCACCGGCGCGGAGTGGAACATCTATCGCTTCGGAGATTGCTGGGGCGGCCGCGCCTCGCAGCTGATGGGCGTGATCGCCACTGTGCTCACCACCATCGGCATGCTCGCCTACCTGATCATCGGCGCGGGAATCTTCCTTTCGACGTTCCTGCCATTTTCGCCGGAGGCGTGCTCGCTGACCCTGCTGGTCATGGCCACGCTCTACACGATGATGTCCGGCTTCTACGGCGTGATCTTCACCGATCTCTTCCAGGTCGCCATCATCCTCGTGGCCGTGGTTTATATCTCGGTCAAAGCCTTCACCGGAGTCGCCGATGTCGGAGAAATCTCGCAGATCGCCATGAAGGTGACCGGCAGCCCCGACTGGGTCAACGGCGCGCCGCAGTGGAACGTCCACGTGCCCGAAGGGTACGAAGTTTACAAACACCTGCTCATCTTTGCTTCCTTCTATCTGGTCCGCACCATTGTCGCCGGCCTCGGCACCGGCGCGGATCCTCGCTACTTTGGTGCCAAAAACGATCGCGAGTGCGGCAAGCTCTCGATGCTGTGGACGGTGCTGATGACCGTGCGCTGGCCGATGATGATCGGCATCGCGGTCATGGGTCTCTATCTCGTCAACGACCTGCTGCCGGAGCAAGCAAAGCTGAAGGAAGCCGCGGCGCTGATTCACGATGCCCACCCGCAAACCGCAAAGCCGCAGTGGGGCACACTTGTTTCCTCGATCGCCAACGCGCCTGAAAAGCAGGACCCCGCTCTGGTGGGTTCGTTGAAATCCCTGCTTGGCGAGGACAAGTGGGCCGAAAAGCTGAACCTGCTCAGCTATGAGGGAACCGTGAACCCGGAGAAGATCCTCTCCGCCGTGCTGATGATGTCGGTGGCGGAGGGCATGCGCGGCGTGCTGGTCATCGCACTGATCGCGGCCGCGCTCTCGACCTTCGGCAGTTGGGTGAACCTCGCAACCGGGCAGTTCGTCAACGACTTCTACAGGAAATGGGTTCGACCGCAGGCGCAGACGCGCGAACTGATCTTCGCTAGCTGGGGCACGGTCGTCGGCATCGTCACGTGCAGTTTCCTGTTCTCGCTCACCTTGGACAGCATCAATGACATCTGGGGCTGGATGATGATGGGGTTCGGTGCCGGCTTTCTCGTGCCTGCATTCCTGCGCCTGTATTGGTGGCGCTTCAATGGCGCCGGGAGCGCGATTGGCACGCTCATCGGGATCGTGGCGGCGATCGTCCAGCGTCTGCTCTGGCCTGATCTCAACGAAGTCTGGCAGTTCGTGTTCGTGCTGACGGTCGGCTTTGTCAGCTCGGTTACCGTGGCTCTGCTCACGGCACCCACCGACCCCGAGGTCTTGCGCAAGATGTATCTGGAAACCCGCCCGTTTGGCGTGTGGGGACACCTGAAGGAAACCCTCTCCCCGGAAGAGCGGGCGAGAACATCGCGTGAGCACCGGCAGGACCTCGTCGCGCTGCCGTTCGCGATGGTCTGGCAGACAACCCTGTTCCTTGCACCCATGCTTTTCATCATCCACAACTGGGAGGGCTTCGCCGCCTCCTCCGCGATCTGCCTCGGGTCCTTCGCCGCGATCTGGTTTCTCTGGTTCCGCCACCAACCCAAGGAGAATTTCCATCAGTAATCCAATGAAGAGATCATCGACCAATGTCGTTGAAACCATAGCTGTCTGCTTCTGCGTTTTCGCAATGGCCGCATGCCAAGCGCAATCACAACAGCCCGTCGGACTTCGGGAGGCGCGCGTCGATTCGTCAACGCTCACCGGCAAGGTGATGTGTGGCTATCAGGGGTGGTTCCGCACGCCCAATGATGGCGAGGGGCTGAATTGGAAACATTACCGCAACCAGACAACCGGCGAATTCAAGCCGGGGGATGCTGGAATCGAGTTCTGGCCGGAAATGACCGAATTCGCCGAGCACGAGCGCTTCGACACCGCGTTCCGCCATGCGGACGGCAGCGTCGCCCAGGTCTTCAGCTCGGCAGTGCGCGACACGGTCGTCCGACATTTCCAATGGATGAAGGAATACGGGATCGATGGCGTGTTCGTGCAGCGTTTCGCCACCGAGGTGACTTCCCCCGGTGGCGGCAGGGCCGACAATCCAGAGTCCCGCTCCGTCAACCGCGTGCTGGAACATTGTCGCGCCGGTGCCGAACAGCATGGCCGCACCTACGCGGTCATGTATGACCTCACCAGCATGTCCGCGGCACGAATCGAGGCGGTGAAGGACGACTGGCGATTTCTCGTCAGGGAAATGGGGATTCTCAAGGACGCCGCCTACCAGCAACATGCGGGCCGTCCGGTGGTCGCACTGTGGGGCGTTGGATTCAACAGGCGCGACTATGGTCCAGACCAGATCGGGCCCTTGGTTGATTTCCTCAAGAATGATCCCGAGTGCGGTGGCATGACTATCATGCTCGGAGTGCCCACCCACTGGCGCGCCGGTGATCGTGATGCCGGACCGTTTGCGCAGTGGGAGAAAATCTATCAGGCTGCCGATATCATCTCTCCATGGACGGTCGGGCGTTTCGGTGGAACTGATGCGGCGCGGCGTTACGCCACCGAGATCGCGAGGCCCGACCATGAGTGGTGTGTGGCTCAGAAAAAGGAACACATGCCGGTGGTTTTCCCCGGCTTCTCATGGTCCAACCTGAAGAAAGGCACCAAGGAGAATCCGGACGCCTTCATCGACCGTCAGGGCGGCCGGTTCCTCTGGTCCCAATACGACGCTCTGGTCCGGACCGCCGGCGCGACGATGGTCTATCAGGCGATGTTCGATGAACTCGACGAAGGCACCCACATCTTCAAATCCACCAACAATCCGCCGGTGGGGCCCAGCAGGTTCCTGACTTTTGGCGAACTGCCCACGGACCACTACCTGTGGCTGGTCGGCGAGGCGACGCGCCGGGTGAGAGGCGAGGCACCATTCACAACCGAACTGCCAAAGCGATGAAGCCATTCCTCATTTCACTGTTTCTGGCGCTTTCTTTCGCCGGTGGCGCGCCTGCTGCCGGGCGCCCGAACATCGTGCTCATTTTTCTTGATGACGCGGCATACTCGGACTTCCACCCCTTCGGAAACCCGCCTTATGCCACGCCGAATGTCGAGTGCCTCGCCGCCGAGGGAGTACGTTACACCCGCTTTCATGTGCCGCAGGCCGTTTGTTCGGCATCCCGCGCGGCTTTGCTGACCGGTCGCTACCCGCACCGCAACCGCGTCGTCAATGCCATCGCTCCGGGCAAGCCGGGGCTGGACCCCAAGCACCCCATCATTGCTGAAACACTCAAGCGGCACGGTTATGCCACCGCACACTTCGGCAAATGGCATCTGGGCGACATACCCGCCACGCGCCCCATGGCCCGCGGCTTTGACCAATACGCAGGTCTCCTCGTTTCCAACGACATGTGGCGCCACAATCCCGTCTGGAGGAAACGGGTCGGTGACGCCGCCCTGCCGTATTGGGAAAACGGCGCGATCAAGATTGCGGACATCAGCCCCGATGACCAGAAGCATCTCACCGCCTGGGCCACCGAAGGAGCCACCCGCTTCATTCGTTCCCAGGCTGGCAAGCATCCCTTCTTCCTTTACCTCGCCCACTCGATGCCGCATGTCCCGCTATACTGCCGCGATGAGTATAAAGGCAAATCGGGTGCGGGCCTCTATGGCGATGTGATCACGGAAATCGATTGGTCGGTGGGTGAAATCATGACCGCGCTTCGCGAGGGCGGCGTGGAGCAAGACACGATTGTTCTTTTTACCTCAGACAACGGCCCGTGGGAGGAATTCGGCAATCATGCCGGAAAAACACCGTTTCGCGAGCACAAGGCCACCAGCTTCGAAGGTGGCGTCCGCTCCGCCCTCACCGTGAAATACCCGCGCGGACTCAAGCCCGGAACAGTGAATGGTCACGCATTCGGTTCCATCGATCTCTATCCCACCCTCGCCGCGCTTGCCGAAGTGCCGTTGCGGGAAAAAGACACCGACGGCAGGAACGTCTGGCCGCTCATGCGTGGCGACGAAGGGGCGAAAAATCCGCATCGCCATTACTTCATCTCGACCGGTTGGGACCTTGAAGCCGTGATGACCTCCGACGGCAAATGGAAACTCCACCTGCCTCACGGATACCGCGATGTCGTCCGTCCCGGAAGTGACGGGGGGCGCGGCGAAACGCAAAATTCCATGATCGAAGAATCGCTGTTCAATCTGATCGACGATCCGCTCGAACAACATAACCTCATCGCCAGGCATCCCGACATTGTCCGAGAACTTCGCGAGGCGGGAGCCGATTACTTGAACCGATTTCGATCATCAACCAAATGAATCGGCATCCTGCAAACCTCTCCTCCGACCGATCCACCATCTTCCCACCAAATAGCCTGCCGCTTCTGGTCTCCAGGTTCTTGGCGTGCTCGCTGTCTGTTGCGACACTGATGTTTGCGGGATCGGTCCGTGCGCATGCAGCGTCGGCCCGCCCGAATTTTGTCATCATCCTGACGGACGATCACGGCTACGGCGATGTTTCAACCTACGGCGCGAAGGATGTCCGCACGCCGAACATCGACCGAATCGCGAGCGAGGGCATGCTTTTCACCTCCATGCGGGCGAATTGCACCGTCTGCTCGCCAACGCGGGCGGCCCTTCTCACCGGACGTTACGCCGACCGTGTTGGCGTGCCCGGTGTGATCCGCACCAATCCGCGGGATTCCTGGGGATACTTTGATCCGCAAGCACCGACTCTCGCGAACCTGCTTGGCGGTGCCGGTTACCACACCGCCATCATCGGCAAGTGGCATCTTGGTCTCGAAACTCCGAACATTCCGAACGAGCGCGGCTTCGATTACTTCCATGGGTTTCTCGGTGACATGATGGAGAGCTATACGACACACATGCGTGATGGTCGGAACTACATGCGTCACAACAGGGAGGTCATCGAACCCGTTGGACATGCCACCGACCTGTTTTCCGACTGGGCCGCGGATTACCTGCGTGGCCGCGCGAAGGTTCCGGATCAACCGTTCTTGCTCTACCTCGCCTACAATGCGCCCCATTTCCCGATCGAACCTCCCCCGGAATGGCTTGCAAAGGTGAAGAAGCGCGCCCCGGGCATGAAGGATGACCGGGCGTGCAATGTGGCTTTTGTCGAGCATCTCGACGCCGGTATCGGGCGCGTGCTTGCCGCTCTCGACGAGGCGGGGATCGCCCGCAATACGGTGGTGGTGTTCACCGCGGACAACGGCGGCTCGCTGCCGCACGCCCAGAGCAATGGTCCGTGGCGCGGCGGCAAGCAGGAGCACTATGACGGCGGCTTGCGCGTTCCGTTCATGGTCCGTTGGCCCGCAGGCATCAAAGCCGGTTCGCGCAGCGATTACGCGGGTCTGGTGTTCGACCTGTTTCCCACATTCGCCGAGTTGGCCGGCCAGCGGCCTTCCGCGGATCTCGACGCGCGCAGTCTTGTGCCGGTTTTCCAAGGTGGCAGAGTCGCCGGACCTCGCGACCTGTATTTTGTTCGCCGAGAGGGTGGATTCAAATATGGAGGCAACAGTTACGAATCCCTGATCCGCGGCGATTGGAAAATCCTGCGCAATGATCCGTTCAGCCCCTACGAACTCTATCATCTCAAGGAGGATCCGCGTGAGGAGAGGAACCTGGCATCGACCAACCGCAAGGTGTTCGAGGAACTCGCCGCCGCGCTCCGCCTGCACATCCAGCGCGGGGGTGTCGCTCCCTGGCAAGCGCCTGACCGCTGATTCACCATTCCGAAACGCCATCATGCCCATGAAACCGCTGTGCCTCTGCTTGTTGATTCTAGTCCCGTCGCTTCTCGATGCGGCGGTTCCGGTACCCGTGGAGGTCATTCCCGATCGCATGGCGGACAGAAAACCCCGCAACGTGGTATTCATCCTTTCCGACGATCACCGCTATGACGCGATGAGCTTCCTTGGCCACCAGTTCGCCAAGACACCGGTAATGGATTCGCTCGCGAAGAACGGAGCCTACATCAGGAACGCGCTTGTCACCACCGCGTTGTGCTCGCCGAGTCGCGCCTCGATCCTGACCGGCCTCTACACGTTCCGTCACCGGGTTATCGACAACAATCGCCCGATCCCGCCCGGCACGGTTTACTTCCCTCAGTATCTCCAGAAAGCCGGCTATGCGACCTGTTTCATCGGCAAGTGGCACATGGGCGGGGAAAGCGACCGTCCCCAGCCAGGCTGGGATCATTGGGTGAGCTTCGCCGGACAGGGGGAATACCTGCCGCCTTCGCCCGATTACACGCTCAACGTGGACGGCAGGCGGGAGAAGCAGAAGGGTTACATCACCACCGTGCTCACCGACCATGCGATCAACTGGCTCAAGCGGCAGAAGCCTGCGGAAAAGCCGTTTTTCCTCTACCTCTCGCACAAGGCGGTGCACGCGAACTTCACACCCGAGGACAAATACGAGGGCAGCTTCAAGGACTTGCCGTTCAAGCGTCCAGCCTCGGAAGCTGACACTGCGGATGACCGGCTCAAGCCGCGCTGGCTGCGCGACCAGCGCAATTCCTGGCACGGTGTGGACTTTCCCTATCACAGCGGCCTCGACATCGAGGGCTACTACAAGCGCTACTGCGAGACGTTGCGCTCGGTGGACGACAGCATCGGCCGCGTGCTCCAACAGCTCAAGGAGATGGGAATCCATGATGAGACGCTCGTGATTTACATGGGCGACAACGGTTTCATGTTTGGCGAGCAGGGAATCATCGACAAACGGGTAGCGTATGAGGCTTCCATCCGCGTGCCGATGCTCGTGCATTGCCCGGCGCTCATCGAGCAAGGCACTGTGCTTGATCAAATGATTGCCAACATCGATGTCGGTCCCACGGTGATGGAGGGGATGGGATTGAAAACGCCGCCGCACATGGATGGGAAAAGTTTCCTGCCACTTCTCCGCCGTGAGAATATCCCGTGGCGCGATCATTTCCTCTATGTCTACTATTGGGAGAAGAATTTCCCGCAAACGCCCACCACCTTTGCCCTGCGAACGCCGAATGCGAAATACATCACTTACTACGGCCTTTGGGAATCGGATGAGTTTTATGACCTAACAGCCGACCCGGAGGAATCACGGAACCTCATCAACGACCGATCGCGTCTTGCCGAGGTCAAGCGCATGGAAGATGAGCTCTACCGCATGATGGGCGAACTCGGGGGCATGGAGATTCCGCTCAACCAGCCGAAAGGAGGCTTCAATGACAAACGCCTCCGCGGTCGTGGCGGTGACAAGGCGGCTGACTTTCCGCCATCCAAAGTCGTGGACGCCCCCATCAATCAGAACGCCAACTGAGGATTTGGATACTGGCATGAATCGTCCCTTCAAGCGTTGCCACCCATGAGAAAGTCCACAGGCATGCACCTTCTGGCCTTGGCCGGTCTTTCACTGGTTGCAGCCGGCCAGACAAGGAAAGCGCAAGAGGCCACGCAGGCCGTGTCCCCCAGGATTCACCAGCTGATTGAGAAGCTGCCTGCCGGTAGCAGTCACAATCTCGATATCGCGTATGTCCTTGGGAACCATTCCGGCACAAGGCCGTATTCGATGCAGGCCCTGGACTTGTATGTGCCTCCGGGCAAAGGCCCATTCCCTTTGGTTTTCTGGATTCATGGAGGCGGCTGGCATAGCGGTGACAAGCTGGAGTCCGGCATCCACCTCGCCCTGAAGTTCCTCCCCAAGGGCTTTGCGTTGGCATCCATCAATTATCGCCTGACAGCGGATTCGCCATTTCCTGCGCAGATCGAAGACTGCAATGCGGCGTTGGCGCATCTCCGTCATTGCGCCGAGCGCTACCGCATCGATCCCGATCGCGTCGGGACACTCGGGCACTCCGCCGGTGCCCACCTGGCAGCCCTCATGGCGTGCACCGGAAATGAAAAACGTTTTTCATCCGATCCGCAGGCATCTCTTCGCGTCCAGGCATCCGTGTGGTGGGCCATCCCCGCCGATCTTGATCGTGATCGTGGCAAGTGGCCGGTGACTTCCATGATGCACAACCCTGCCAGTGCGCCTCTTTGGGGTTTTTTCCCAAGCAGGCGCTATGACGGGGAGTTCGCGCGCATGGCAAGCCCTGCCTCCTATGTCCATGGGGATATTCCTCCGGTTCTCATGGTTCACGGTCAACAGGATGAGCTCGTTCCGCCCGGGCAGGCGCTTGCTTTTGCCGAATCGTTGAAGAAAGCCGGAGTTCCCATTACGCTGCGGGTTGTTTCCAACCGCGGCCATGACGTGATGAACGAGGAATCCATCAATGAGGCCATCGGTTTTTTCACGAGGACCTTGAAACCCGAAAAAAGGTGAAGGAGAATCAACTCGAACCGCGCGCGGGCGACCGACTTGGTCTGCACACTCGCGTTTTCAATTGAACATAATCCAAAACGTTATGATCGCAGGCATTGAATTCGGCGGCACCAAGACGGTTGTCGCCATCGGGCATCGGGACGGGGGACTCATTGAGGAGTTCCGCTACCAAACGACCCATCCGGAGGAAACTCTGGCGGTGGCCATCGAATGGATCCGCCAACGCGGCGTTCCGGAGGCGCTGGGGGTGGCCGCCTTCGGCCCGGTGATGCTGGTGGATCATGGCGAGGACTACGGCCGCCTTTTGGCGACTCCGAAGCCCGGCTGGGCGGGGTTCTCGCTTTCCGCCAGCCTGCGGACCGCATTTCCCGGTGTCCGGCTGGTCATCGAGACGGATGTCAATGCGGCTGCACTCGCAGAGAGCCATTCAGGCGCGGCCCGCGGACTGGCGGATGTTGTTTACATCACCATCGGCACTGGGATCGGCGCTGGAATCCTATCGGGCGGCCGTCTCGTTCACGGGGCGCTGCATCCGGAGTTCGGGCACCTCAAAGTCCCGTATTTTACGGGTGATGAGTTCAGCGGGGTCTGTTCGTTTCATGGCAATTGCCTTGAAGGCCTTGCCAGCGGGCCGGCGATCGCCCGCCGCTGGGGCGTTGAGGCGTCAGAGCTTGCGCCCGGGCATAAGGCATGGGAGCTTGAGGCTTGGTATCTCGCGCATGGCGTGCTGGCTCTGGCAGCGATTGTCGCTCCTTCGCGGGTGATTATCGGGGGCGGCGTTTCCCAAGCCCAGGGGTTTCACGAGAGGGTCGAAGCCGAATTCCGGAGATTGTCTTCAGGCTATTTCGGCCATTCGGAGAGAGCTGATTACGTGGTGCCGCCGATTCTTGGGCAGCATGCGGGAATTCGCGGCGCGCTGCTTCTGGTTGCTTCCGATTGATTTCGCACAGCCCCGAAGAATCGGATGCTTGGAGTGGTGGGGGAGCCTTGCGTTATGGACGGGTTTTCGGAAAGTCTCACGGAATGCGACATTTCGCAACCGATCGGGGCTCTCTGGTGTTTGATGAAGGCGGGTGAGATCCACTTGCCGATGTTTGGCCAAAGAAGACCTGTATGCTGTGCACAATTTCCAAAGCGATGCGCCGGATTCTCATTCCGTTTGCCATCATGATCCTTGCCGCCGTGCCCCTGCCGCTGCGCGGCCAATCAGTGCCCGTGCTGCCCGGCCTGACCATCACTGGAAACACCTTCTCCTACAATGCGAGCGATGGCTTGGTCTCCGGCATCATTCGCATTCCTTCCGGCAGCGGACCGTTTCCGGCCGTGCTGATCAGTCATGGCAAGGGCGGCACCGCGTCGAATTTCTCCGATCAACAGGCGCAGACTCTCGTAAGCTGGGGCTTTCTATGCATCGGGCCGAACTACACCCACCAGGGCAGCGCCTCGAATCCGCCGGACAACGAGGGCTACTGCCCCGAGAACAGCCGGCGGGCGCGACGCTGCATCGAGATCCTCGCTGCGACTCCAGGCGCGGACATGGCACGGCTGGCCTTGTTCGGGCACAGCATGGGATCGTTCATCACCGCCGGCTTGGCGGGTGAGATTCCTGCGCAGATCAAAGCGGCGTGCATCAGCGCGGGCGGCACGTCGGGCACGACGGACACGTCGTTTGCTTCACCCGCAACACAAGAAGTGCAGGGCATCACGGCACCGTTCCTCATGTTTCACGGCACCGCGGATACGACGGTGCTGCCGTCCCAGTCGGTGAATCTGCAGAATGTCCTCAATGGAAACGCCGTGCCGGCCAAGCGGCTGCTCTATCAGGGAATCAATCACGACATCGTGAACAGCAACGTGAAGCGAGCGGACATTCACGCGATCATGCGCGCGTGGTTCACGCAGCATGGCGTGCTCGGCTTTGCTGGAAACACCCCGCCCGGAATCAGTGCCGCGAGCGCGGTGACGGTGACCCATGGCAACGCGTCTTCACCGATTCCGTTGACACTCGCCGACAGTGAAACCGCGGCGTCCTCGCTAACGCTCAGCGCTTTCACCACTGACGACGCGCGCCTGCCGAACAGCTCGATTGCCCTCGGTGGCAGCGGCGCGAACCGCACGATGACCCTCACACCACCCGCGGGCCAGACCGGCACGGTCGAAGTCGCGCTGGTGGTTCACGACGGACAACTCAGCGCGGCGACCTACCTGCAGGTGACGATCGAAAATCCGGCGGCACCGGTGTCAAACTTCCGCCCGGAGATTTCATGGGTCGCCGATCAACGCACCACGCCGGGCACAGCGGTGAACGGCATCGCCTTCACGGTGGGCGATGTCGAGACCTCCGCCGCCTCGCTCACGGTGACAGCGTCATCTTCGAACACCACGCTGCTGCCCGCGAGCGGCATCACCTTCGGCGGCAGCGGCGCGAGTCGCACGGTGTCGCTGGTTCCCGCATCGGGCCAGAGCGGCTTGAGCACCATCACGCTGACCGTGAGCGATGGCACCCGGTCCTGCGCCACCGCCTTCACCCTGACCGTGGCCGCCACGGTCTCCGGCAACACCCCGCCGACCATCCAGTCGATCGCTGGGGAGGTCCTTCCGGCCGGCAGTGTGTTCGGCAGCCTGCCGCTCATCGTCAAGGACACCGAACAGGCGGAATCCTCGCTCACCCTGAGCGCGACTTCTAACAACCCCACGCTCGTTCCTGTCTCCGGGATTGCTTTAGGAGGGCAGAACTACGGGCGAACGATTCAAGTGACTCCGGTGCCAGGGCAAAGCGGCCGTACAACCATCACGGTGACGGTGAGCGATGGTACCAACACCAGCAGCATTGCCTTCGTGCTCGATGTGGTGAGCGGCAACACCCTGCCCTCCATCCATTCACTGCCAGGTGTGGTGAATGCGCCGTTGGGAAGCACGCCGGTGCCGGTGAGCTTTACCGTAGCTGATGCGGAATCCACGCCGGGCGATCTCCGCATCACCGCCACGTCTTCCAATCCCACGTTGATTCCCAACTCGAACATCAGCCTCGGCGGCAGCGGCGCGGATCGCACCCTCACTCTCACGCCCGCGGACGGACAGACCGGCGCGGCGACGGTGACTGTGCTGCTACGCGATGCGGACCTCACGCGGCGTGCGGAGTTGCTGTATGTCGTCACCGACGGCATGGCGGCAGCGGCGCAATTCAGCAGGCCGCGCGGCGTCTTCGTGCTCGATAGCGGCGGCGCGCCGGACTACACGACCACCTTCGGCAAGGCGGTTTCCAAAAGGGACGCCAACATCCGCAGCCACAGCTTCGTCGATGGCTTCACGCTGCGTGTCGCGTGGAGTGACGTCGAGAGCGGCACCACGCCCGGCGCGTATGACTTCTTCATCATTCAGAACGTGCTCTCGAAACTGCCCGCAGGCCAGAAACTCTCACTCATCATCGTTCCAAGCGAGCCGGACTACATCGCCACCACCTCCGGCGTCGAGACCTGGAACGACGCTGGCACCGTGCGCGCCACGCCCTGGGATTCGTATCTGCAGCAACGCCGGCGCGCACTGCTCGCCGCGATGGGCAGCGTCGTTTCGAATGGCATCGCGCTGCGGCATGATCCCCGGCTTGATCTGCTCGATCCCTACCTGCCCGGTGGCTTCACCGGAGTGCGTGATCCCAATTCCATCCCGCTTCGCAACATCACCGGCTACACGCGCCAGAAGATGCTGCAGGCCGTGCGGACCGAGCTTCGTGCCTTGCAGGACGAGTTCCCCGGCAAGTTCGTGCAGATCGGCTTCTGGCCCGTCACCGACAATGAAAACGCCAGCTACGGCGGAGTCACCGCCGCCGATTGGATCCGCCAGCAGCTGCTCGCGGAGTTCAACGGCCTCACTCGTCCGCGCGTCGGATTTTTCATGGAAAACCTCGCCGCCAGGCGCAACGGGCCGAATGTCGAACCCTTCAGCGCGACCCCCGTCACCGGCTTTGGCAGCGCGCTGTTCAACTCACGTGAAGCGACATGGAACGGTTTTCAAATGCTGGGGAGCTGGACGCGGCCCTTCAACGACGGCCATGTCACCAACACGTTGCATGGAACGCCCAACGACGCCATCGAGTTCGCCTTCAATGCGTATCGTGCGGAGTATCACGAGATTTACATCGGCGATATCGACAACGCCGCCTTCCAGCCCGCCCTTCAACGCTGGCACGACTTCTACGCCACCGCCGCGACCACCAGCGCGGACAGCGATGAAGACCAGGACGGCCTCCCGTTCGCATGGGAGCGGCAGTTTGGCCTCAGCCCGACCATCGAGAACCATCCGAACGATGACAGCGATGGCGACGGTATTCCGCTCCTGCTCGAATACGCCTTCCATCAATCTCCCGCCAGCTCCAGCACCGCAGGCCTGCCCACCGGCACCATCACTGTCAACTCCGGCGATGGCCTGAGATATCTGCATTACCACTACCTCCGCCGTACCGATGCCCCCCAGTTGAGCTACACGGTCGAAACGAGCAGCGACTTCGCGACTTGGCAAAGCGGTTCGAGTTTCACCCAAGAGATCGGCACCACAGCGACTGGCGATGGAGTGACGCAACTTGTCACCGTGCGCATTCTCCCCGCAATCACTGGGGTGAATCCGGCGAAGTTCGCACGGCTGCGCGTGATGGCCCACTGACGCATTCAAGGCTAGAGACTCCGCTCCCGCCTCCGCGCTTTCCCACGCCGGATGTGTTCTCAAGTTCTCCCTGAAACGCCACGCCTCCAGCCCTGCGGGTGGGGAGTTGCTGATCTATCAGGAGCACCCCGGGTAGCCCGGTCATTGCGAGCGACACTGGCAAATTAGAAAGGGTGGGTGGAGGTCGTTTCCAACACCGACTCATGCAATGGGTTGGCGTCGCAACCGCCGCCGATGGAAACCATGAACCGTCGGCAATTGAATGGCGCCGTCATCATCGGCAAGGGTGAGGCCACTATGAGGATCTCCCCGGTCACCCGAACGATGAACGGCATCCGGTGCAAGGTCGTGGCCATGTTCAGTTCTGCCAGAGGCAAGCAGTCCCTCGGTCGCAAGAACCTCTGCGGACTGGTTTTCGCCGTCACCGAAATCCCGGTTCCGCTCATCCGTGAAGTCGCCGCGGAAATCCTCGGTGGTAAAAATGCCAGCACGCCCGCCGGTCGACGAAGCACCGGTCGAACCAGATAGCAGAGGCACTACACTTCAATCCCACAACGGTTGCCAGCGGCAAGCCAGACAAACCCGGCTATGGCGATGATCGTTGGGCACAGGCCTGAGCGTTTCGGGAGGAACGCCGCCGCATTCACAGGATCGACGGGAGTTTCGCGCTCTCGTCCCACGCGGTCAAAACCCACGGAGTTCGTGAGGAGAGGCGGAGATAAAGGTCGAGGTCGCCAGATATCGGAAGCGGGATGGTTGCTCCAAACGTCATTGAGCGCTGGCCTTCACCCGGGAGGATGCCGCTTTCAGTGGGATAGCAGCTGAAAACGATGATTCGCTGAGACGGGTTGAGTGGGATCGATCAACCACCAATCGAGTCCCTGGACCACTGTGTTTCGCTCTCTATCCTCCTTCAGACATCAATCTGGCGAGAAAATGCCCCGTGATACCTTTCCGTTCTCGATGAGGAAAATGATTGAAGTGCAACTTTTCTCCTTCTGAGACAAAAGCGAAACGTGGATGCGATCAAAGCCACCGGATTTGTCTTCGGAGATCCGCGGCATTTCGTAGGGGCTGCCTTCGTATTGCTGTTTCACGATATCCACGATGGCCGAGGCATCCGTGCCCGGTTTGGCCTTCAGCATCGCGGAGCGCAGCAGACGTTCCGACGATGGTGGCAGAAGCAAATTCGCCGCGAGAATGGCGAAGACGATCAAGGCGAAGGCCGGGGCGGTCTTCGGAAAGCAGGCACGCCAGGCAAGGCCGAATGCCAGCGCCGCAAGCAGGCAGAAGGCGAGGTAGCCGTAGGTGAACGCAACGACGCCGAAGATTTGATCCGCGATGTAGGCCACGAACGCCACGAGCGAGGCGAGCAGCACGAGGGGGATGGAAAACATCATTTTCATGCGGAGGGACGGGTTGATCGCAGGTGGTTGATTGTCCAAGGGGGAGCCCGGTGCGGGTGACTTGATCCGGCGAGCCATGGTGGTGGCAAGGATGGCGAGGATGAGTCCGACGGCAAGAACGAGGACGAGGGGATTGGGCAGGAGATTCAATGGGTTCATGGGGATGATGTCAGGGGGATTCGGTTTCGGGGATACCTTGGGTTTTCATCCATTCGCGGGCGGCGGCGGGGTCGAGGTTCAGCCAGCTCTCGCCGACCTCGCGAAGGGCGGCTTGGCGCAGGGTGGGGTCTTCGATCTCAAGGGCCCATCGGGCGGCGGAGGGTGGCTCCATCTTGGCGACGACGCCGGTGAATTCCTTGATCGATCGGTCGCGCACGAGTCCGCGCTCCATGGTGCCGAGATGATTCGCGGCGGCGTTGAAATCCTGTTCGGTCCAGCGTCGGATGGCGCTGGCCATGGTCTTGGAGAAATCCCCGGCGGGCAGGGCTTCCTTCATCCACGCGGTAGCGGCGGCGGGATCCCGCTGCAGCAGGAAGGACGGGTTTTCGCGGAGGAAGGCGGCGACCTCGGCATCGCTGAGTTGCAGGGCGGCGGATTGCTCGCGAAGGGCCGCGACGCTGGCGGTGTTGAGGCTCGAACGCATGAGGATCTTGCTGATGGCCGGACGGTACTCCGCGTAGCGGGGATCGGGTAGCGCCTCGATGAGGTCCGCCTTGGCCGTGTCCGGGATCGGGATGTCGGCGATCATTTGCCCCATACCGCTGCGCGGGAAGGCGGCGGGATTTTCGAGCAGATAGTCGAGGCCGCGCCGCGGATCGCGGGCGAGCAGACCGAAGGTGATCTGGCGTTGATAGGCGGTCTTGGGGCCTTCCCCGATCGATTGCGCATCGAGCCACTGCATGGCGGCGTCCGGGTCACGTGTCGCGAGCCGACCGAAAATCGAGACCTCGAGACCGCCCATCGGGGAGTCGAGGTTCAGGTCCTTGCGCTCGAGGATCCGCAGCGGGTCTTGCTCGGATGCGAGCAGATAGATCATGAGGCGGGCGGTGGCGTTGCCATCGGCCGGAGGAAACAAGGGACCGCTGGAACCGAGTCGGTCGGCCACGGCGATCGCTTCTTCCAGGCCGAGGTCGGCGATGACCTTGATCACGCCGGGAAGGGCGCGGAAGAAGGCGGCCGGGCTTTGCTGGATGTCGCCGAGTTTGGAAACCATTTCCGTCATTTCCTGCGCGGCCCGCGCGACCCGTTCTTCGAATTCGGGAGTGCCGGGGGCGGGTGTTTCACTTATGTTTTGCCATTTGTTAGAGAGTCTGGCGGCAGGGCGGGGGGCATCATTTGGCGGGAGCCTGTCTTTCGATGTTATGGAGAGATCCGGGCGCAGCGATTCGAGGCGCTGGTCGAGGGAGCGGTTGCGGCCGAGTTGGACGACGATGATAGAGCCGCAGATCAGGGCGGCGGCGATGGCGGGAAGGAGGGTGGAGATTTTCATGGCGGTGGCGGATGGCGGTTGAAGCCGGCAGTCAGCGGCCTTCTTCCGGGAGGAGATCGGCGGGAAGCTCGCGGCGGGCGGCATCGGGGAACTCCCTGAGCCAGCTCGCGGCGATGTCGCGGCGGGTTTTTTCCTTGAGCGCGGCGTCGCTGATCTGAGCGGCTTCGTCGAGACCCAACTGGTGTCCCTTGGTGAAGGCGAGCCATGCGGAGCGGGTTGCCAGGGACTGGTCTTTGACGATTCCCGATGGCTGGGCGCGGATCCAGTCGGCGGGATCCTGGCCAAGCTCCATTTGTTCGCCGAGGATGTGGCGGATCTTTTCGGCCGCTGCCTGCGGTTCGATATGCCCGACGATCCAGTCGGCCCGCGTGGCAAAGGGGATCCGCTCGGCGATGGAGAGGAATGAAAGCATGCGGTTGTCCAGGGCATCGCTGTCGCCTTCGGGAATGAAGCGGGCGAGGAAGGCACGGGCGGCGTCGAGATCGCGATCGGCGGCGATGGCCTCGCTGGCGGCGTCGACCAGGCGCTCCTTCGGGCGATCCTGATCCTCGGTCGCGATCAATTGGTCGAGCAAGCGGGAGTCGCCCGTTCCCAGATAGGCCGCGGTGAGGGCCGGAACGAGCTTGCCGGCGATCCGGGAGGTGCTGCGTTCCTCCGGCGTCATGGCCGCCGCGATTTCGAGTGCTTGCTCCGGTCGCTTTCCTGCCATGCCGGCGGCCAGCTCCGAGAGAAGGAAAGGTGCCGTTTGACTGTCGACTCCCTTGCCTAACAGCTCGCCTTTCGCATCCATTTCGCGGAACCATGCGAGGGCGGCATCTGGATCGGACTCGGCCCAGCGGCGCGCGACATCGCTCCAGGCACCGGATTTCAGGTCCTGGCGGATCTGGCTTTCGAGGCTCTGCCGGTAATCCGTTTCCGGAGCGAAGCTGCCGAGCATCTGGAGGGCGACGGCTTTCGCCTCGGCGCTGCCCGGGTGGGCTTCGATGTCCTTCATCAACTGCGCGTGCCGGGCGGGATCCATGTTGGCGACGGGCGTGAGGACGCGGATCATGCCGGCCATGTCCTGTTCCGTGACGACTTTCATGAGGTCGGTGAGGAAGGTGTCGGCCTCGACGGGTCGGTTCGAGTTTTCCAACAGGTCGCGGAAGGTGCGGCGGTTGCTGACGGTTGTTGCAGATGCGCGACGCGAGGGGGCCGCAGTGGCGAGAGGGGCAGGGGCGGGGCGGCTTTCCAGGGTGGTGATTTCGGATTGGAGCCGGGTGGCCTTGCCTTCCAGTTGGAGGATCGGGATCAGGCCGATCGCGATGACGGCGGCGGCGGTGATGGCGGAGGACTTGGCGGTGCTCATGGTCAGGAGCGTGTTGGTGAGGACGGTGGAGGTGGTGATGCCGGTGGAGGCGGCGAGGGCATTGGTGGCGAGGGTCTGGGTGGCGAGGGGTGCGGCTTTGGCGAACTCGGCGGAGAGGCCGGTGGCGATGACGGGGACGCTGAGGGCGATGCCGCGGCTGCGGAGGAGGACGGCGAGTTTTTCGAGGGCGCGCTTGAGCTGCATCTTGCAGGCGGCCTCGGACTTGCCGGTGGAGCCGGCGATTTCGGCGAAGCGTTTCCTTTCGAAGAAGCGCTGGATGACGAGCGCTCGGTCTTTCTCGGCAAGTTGGTCGAGCGAGGCATCGAGCGCCGGGAGCGCCTCGCGCCAGGCGGCGGAGTCATCGGCGGTGGTGGCGGGAGACTCGTTGGCCAAGGCTTCGAGTTTCCTTTGGTGGCGCATTTCGGAACGCATGGTTTTGGCGCATTCGAGTTGGGTGGTGCGGAAGACCCACGCGGAGAGGTTGGGGTGGGAGCGCAGCGAGGCGGCCTTGCGGGCGAGCAGGGCGAAGACGTTCTGGGTGATTTCCTCGGCGCTGGCGGGGTTGCCGGTGCGGCGGAGGGCGCTGGTGAAAACCAAGCCACTGAGCCGGTCGACCAAACGGGCAAATTCGGCTTCCTTGCTTCCCGAATCGAGGTAGGCAGCTAACAGGGACGCTGACTCCGCGGGGCTCTCGCTTTTCAGCTCATATTCCTCAGACTCCATAGGCTGCATTCACCATAGCAACTCCCGGGCAGGTGGAAAAGTAACAACCAATTCTGCTTA
>Ga0315904_10002568_pt1 | contig 27936 bp, 27 predicted proteins | sample LakEriMetagenome_6_FD_203529 | JGI IMG/M metagenome (GOLD analysis project Ga0315904, IMG submission 203529) | Freshwater fungal communities from buoy surface, Lake Erie, Ohio, United States - Buoy 12 MA120 | ecosystem: Environmental > Aquatic > Freshwater > Lake | place: USA: Lake Erie, Ohio...
GACTAATTTATTGGTGAAAATGACATCGACCGCTTGAGTCGGTTGTTCTTTTTTTACAGCGCGCCCCTTTTTTAGTCGTACCGGTGCATTGGGTTGCTATAGATGCAGCTGAATGGGTTGTTTTTTTGTCACAACAATTGGTTCCCACTCGTTTGTCGTGCACTTTACACACACAACTGTTTGACTTGCTCCGGTTGCATGGCTTACATAGCAATTGAATGTTTGAAACCGCACTACTTCCGCCACAAGAAAAAGGCGTAATGTGGTCGTATTCTAGACTTTGTGAACTGCCGCAACATTGGCAAATACCGCCATCTCTGGTATAAACAATCTTTTTTGTTGTTTGCGAAACGTATCGGCTTTGTGAAAAACAACAAAAAGCGACCATCAAAAGGGAAACAACGAATAGTACTTTTTTCATTGTACGGCTAAATTTAATTTCATTCTTGTGCTATCTCTGTTCCGTTGTAGGCTACTATAAATGGTCTACAAATTAAAAGAAGTGCCCACATTCAGGTAAAATTGATTGTGAAAAAGAGCGTAGTCTTCTACATGTTTCTTATAGTATTTTATCGGCAAACCTGCTTCAGCATAGACCCCAAAACCCGAAGAGAAAAACCAGCGGAAACCCAAATGGCCGCCAAAATTTTTCAAACTCAAGTCCAAACCCGGGTAGACATCCATTTTGGGTTTAAGTCCCAACACATCGCCAATATTGGCATTGAATCGCGCTTTGATGTCCATCAAATCCTTGGCATAAGGCGTGCTTCCTAAATACTTGTCGGTTGAGAGTAAATAAGTAGCTGCCAATCCTACAGAAATGTTATCGGCCAGTCCTTTGTCAATCGATCCATGAATTCCGTTGGCGTTTTTTTGCATGTTGAACCCTACTTGAAACTTCATGTCTTTTTTTCCTCGAAAGGCCTGTCCGTAGGTAATAAAACTCACACACAAGAGCGCCCAAACTATACTGTTTTTCATACAAACTGATTTTGTTGTCAAAAATAAGAAACGATTTTAATTTCTGCCTTTTTCGGTTGGATACAAACTGGGCAAGGGCTCACTTTGCCAATAGCGTTTGGAATCCACATCCAGTATGGTCAATGGCCCTTTGAAAGCCGCTCCGGTGTCTACATTCCAGATGCCCGCCATTTGTACGGGGATTGTTTGGCCTATACGCGTTACGGGGGTGTGACCAATAAATATTTCCGAATAATGGGTAAGGCGTTTGGGGTAACTCACCTCGTTTGGCGACAGTGTTTTATCAAGGCCAACAGCCATTTCCCACAGCGTGCGGTCCCAGTACATCAGTTTGGGAAAATGCTCATAGGTTACGCCATTCATATTGGTAAATCCGGCATGGACAAACAAACGGTTTTGCTCGTCGAGGTAATAATTTTGAAGTTTTTTTAAAAAGGCCAAATGCTTTTGTTTGGTCTCCACTGTAATGGTCTCATATGCCAACACGGTCGAAGAGCCGCCGTGTTCATGCCATAGGTTGTTGTTTTGGCTGCCTTCGAGCCATTCACAAAGTAATTCGTCGTGATTGCCTCGAATAAAAACACAGGTAAAACGACGGTCTAGCTCCATTAAAAAATCGAGTACTTGTGGCGACTGACTCCAGCCGTCAACGTAGTCGCCCAAGAAAATGAGTCGGTCGGCCGGAGTGACTGCAGCCCGTTCTAAAACTTGATGCAGAGCCCGTAAACCGCCATGAATGTCTCCAATAACTAAGGTGCGCATAGTGTTTGTTGAGAAGAACAATAGTAGGGAAAATAGTTTGAACTTTAACATTTATTACATAAAATCTACACCAAAAGGGGCCAAACTGCGGCTACTTTTACTCCATTGAAATTCTCGAGATTTTCGTTCTTAATTTATTGTACCATTTAAACTTTTTACACACCATGAAAAAACTATTTATTCCAGTATTCGCCTCAATCCTAATTGGATTTACTGCACAAGCCCAAACGTCTAAAATTGAATTAGAAAAACTATTTGGACCTCTCGTTAATCAAGAAGTGCCAGCTTCATTACAAGCCAAACAAGCTTCTTCCTTTGAACAGGTATTGCCGGTTTTTGGACAAAAGGGCGGTAAGATTGTACTCGTTGTAAACGAATATGGCATTAAAAATTTCTACACTTCCAAAGGCGTAGTAGCCAATGCGGCTACCATGGCTCAAATGGAATCCAGGTTAAATGCCAGTTCTACTAGCACAGAACGTTGTGGATTTTTTTGTTGGCTTGGGATCATCAAAGAGGTCCTGACCATCCTTCTTGAAGTTTTTAACCCTTAATTCATCTGCGCTTTTGTTTGCTCAACACAAGCAAAAGCGCTTTTATTTTTCCGTCATGAAAAAACTGAGCCTTTTCGTGTTGCTTGCTGCGTTGTATTCGTGCCAAGCCATTTCCATCCTTCAAAATCAAAAAATAACCCTTGCCTCCGACAAAACAACGTTTGATCGGTCGCAAAAATTGCTGTACATTCCGGCTCAAATTCACCAAAAAAACAGCCAATTGGTGTTTGATACGGGGGCTATGTTTTCGGCCGTTTTTTCAGCAGATTCGCTATATCCAAAAGAACTGGAACGCGCCATATCATTTGGCACCGTGTGGGGTGCTGACCATAAAAAACAACCACAGAAATTAGTGGTATTGCCCGTAAAGTGTTCGCTTTTTGAAAGTGAAAACAAAGTTTTTGCTGCAGTAAACATACCGCAAAGTCTATGCACAAAATCTGAAAATCGGTTACGAGGTGTGTTGGGTATGGATTTGTTTTTTCATCAAGAAAAAGTCTTGTCTTTGTCGTTTTCTTCCGGAAGCATCCAGCTGTTAAATAGCGCCGATACAGCCAAAACGGTTGGCGAGGAAGGCTATGTGTTGCTGCCCAGTAAATGCAAGCGAAACGCCTTATTTGTATCGGGCATGGTTGAAAACCAAGACTTTTGGTTTAAGCTAGATAGCGGTTTCGAAGGGACCATGGCGGTACCGTATTCCTTAAAAAACAACTTTCAAAATCGATTGAAAACCGCCTACGAAGGATCGGCTTTCCAGACAGCTATGGGTCGCACACAGGGACGAGAAGTGTTTTACAATAAAATGCCATTTATACTGGGTGAGTTCACCAATAGACCGCAATGCGTGGAGTCGAGTAGTATAAAAAGCCCCTTGTTGGGCATCCGATTCATGCGCGGATTTGATTGGCTTTTTGATTTCAAAAACAAAAAAATCTATGCCAAGCGCAATGCCTTGCAAATACCAGAAAACTTCACAAACCTCTATCCGTATCAGGTGGAAGCCAGTGATAAATTGCGCATTAGTTTAAAAGCGATAAAAGCAAAATCCTTCCGTTTGGACGATGAAATAGTCGCCGTGAATGGTCAAAAAGTAACCGCTGAAAACCGTTGTGCTTTGCAAAAATTACTGAATGCAACCCCAGATTGGGGCCAACTCGAATTGGTTGTTGCTGGCTCAAACTAACGAGTGTAATCCTATGAATTGCTGGAAAATGATTGGCCTTTGTTTGGTGGTGTGGAGTACCGCTTTTGGACATGCTACGGCAGAAGACCCCACACGTCTTTTGCAAGAAATGGCAAGAGAAATGCAAGCAGTCCGCAAACAATATATGCATCGGATTCAGCTGTTGGAAGGAAAAATGCAGGAGCAACTAGTTGTTTTACAGTGCATAACCGATGCAACGGAACGCACAAACAACATCAGTTGCTACCTTGTTGAACTGGCGGAGATTCGAAAACTTCAGGTGGAACAAAACAACGAAATCACCAAAATAAAGTACCTAAAAGGACTGCAGATCATTAAGTTGTTGTACGAAAAAGTACTAGGTTTGGATCACCACTTTGCGGCTTCACGAACGTTTCAGGAGTTGAACAACATGGCCAATCCCAATCAATACAAAGAGTTCATCAAATTTAAAGAAGTGGCCTTGGCCAAACGCGAAAAGAAATCACTTGTTGATCTGCCGGCTTTGCTGAGTGGGAATACCATACTGAGTGTGGTACAATCGGTGAGTAATTTGGTACATTCTGGGATTTCGAAAGAAGAAAAAGAAAAAGAACTGGCTGCCGTGGCTTGTTTGTTGGATTTTAGCTTGCGGATGCAAAACGACCTAAACACCATTTATTTTGAAACATCCTATTTGCAAAGTAGCAACCTAAAAATCAAACAAGATATTGAAGTGTTGTTTAAAGAATATACAAAACCCATTGGCTACACCAATAATCTTGAAGGGTGTCGGACCAGCGACGATTGGGAAATGATTTCACAAAAAACAGAAGAGTACTTGCAAAAAATGAAGTCCAATTCAGGAAATAAACAATACAAACTGCAAATCAACATGGAGTTTCCGGTAGATCGTTTGTTGCAGTTTATCGCACAATACAACAGCTTTATTGACCAAGGAGCCAAACATTACGAGAAATTTAAAATCATCGTAAACAGTTACGAAAACGAAAAGCAATGCGAAGTACAATTGCCTGCTGAGTATAAAAAATTAAAATCCGATATCGACTTTGCCGTCGAAAAATTTAATGTGGCCTACAAACCCGTTGAAATCAATGGCACGAAGATGAAAGAGATTCTCTACGGATTAAACGAATTTGATTAGTTGCTTGATCAAATATTTGAGTTCTTTGTGTTTTGAAGCGGCAATCAATTGGGGATTGCCGCTTTTTTTGTGGCCACAATTAACCCAAATCGTATTTCATTTTTCGTAAGATTCGCAAGGACTCTTTAAAAGACAAATAAATGGACGGATAGGGTTTTAGCAACGACTTGGCATCAATTAGCTTTTGCTTTGCTTCGTCAAATCCGTTAAAATAACAAATCATAAAGGTAGACGGCAAGTTTTCTAAATCCTTACATTCAGGTCCCGTTAAATTGATTTGACTCTTTAATTTTTTAAGCAAGGCTTGGTTGGTGTTGTAAATATGATGAAGGGTTTTTTTGTCATAAACCGGCGGCTCAAAAAGCATTTTTCGTTCAATTTTGTAAAAGCCATTGTCGTAAAAACACAAGGTTTGTTGCTCAAACGGAAAGTAATTCGTTGTTTTATTTACTTCTAAGGGAACAAATTCCGTGATGGTAAAAGTATGAGCGTCATAGGCTATGGTCACCACATCCAATGCTGAATAAAACAGTTTAATTTGCTCGTTAATCAATTCAATATCTACTCTTGAAAGATAGGTAGTATCAGCCACTTTTCTTTGAATTCCAGCCCAACAAATCACAAAAAGTTCTTTGAAAACTTTGTGTTTTGACCAAATGTCTTTGTGGCGAACGTTAATGAAATCGAGCACGCCATCAAGGGTATAGGCGATATTATTACGGGAAATATTTTCAATTCCAACAACCGTTTCTTTGTTGAGTTTGCTCTGGTTAACAGAGCCTTCCAGCGGAATGGAGTTGCTGCCAATTCGGATGTACTTCGTTTGGGCCGCAATGGTATAGATGTTTTTTTTAAAATAAGAAGGCAGTGGTTTTTTCTTCTTTTTTATGGTGACCAACCCAATTACTTTGTCTTTTGGCAAATTAGGAAATGGAACGTTTTCATATTGAATTTCCGGTGGATTTTCTAAATAGGCATTGACTAAGTTTTGAATGCGGCTATCGTCAAAAAAGTCATCGCCAATAAGTTCGTTGTCTTGGTCTTCCACGCCCACCACGATATACGAATTATTAAATAGATTGGAGTTTGAAAGCGCGCAAATGTGCTTCAAAAACTTAGCTTTTCCTTCTTTGGTGTGTAAATTTAGCTGTCTCTTTTTGTCATAAAAACTGGACTCATCGTGATTGGCCAATAAATTTTTTATTAAAAGACGCCTGTTTATCATGGGAGTGAAACTTAAATTCTTTTCACCAAAGTCGAGCTGGCTTGCGCCGTGCTAAACACGATCAAATCGGCTATGTTCACATGATACGGTCGGGTGAGTACAAAGTGAATGATGTCGGCTATGTCTTCGGGTTGCAAAGGCTGAAACCCTTGGTATACTTTGGCGGCGCGTTCTTGATCGCCTTTGAAGCGCACCTCCGAAAATTCGGTGGCCACCATGCCCGGATGAATGGCGCCCACTTTTATACCGAAGGGATTTAAATCCATGCGCATGGCATGATTCAAGGCTTCGACGGCATGTTTGGTGGCGCAATACACGTTGCCGTTGGGATACACTTCTTTGCCTGCGGTAGAGCCAATGTGAATAATATGTCCTGCTTGTCTCTCTATCATCTGCGGAATAATGGCCTTTGAAACATACAGCAAGCCTTTGAGGTTGATGTCAATCATGGCGTCCCAATCGGCGATGCTTCCCGTTTGAATCGGGTCAAGACCATGGGCGTTTCCGGCGTTATTTAATAGGATGTCTATCTGGTTAAAAGGAATTGGTAAGGAAGCAATTGAAGCAACAACTGCCACATTGTCGCGCACGTCAAAGCACAAAGTATGCACCAGTGTATGTGCCGACAACTCCTGTTGCAAAGCATCCAATCGGTCTTTTCTTCGTCCGCAGAGCACGAGTTTAAATTGATTTTTTGCTAATAATCTTGCCGTAGCGCGGCCAATTCCACTCGTGGCTCCTGTAATGAGGATGGTTTTCATAAAGTAATGGACTTCGATGAATTTATCGAACTTATATGGGTTGTAAAACGACCAACAAATTTTGGGAAATTACATGGCATTCGTCGGCCGTTACCGTAATGGGTGCCGAGGTATACGTAACATATCCTGGTTTTGATACTGTAATGATGTAAGTGCCTTGTCTTTCGTAGGCGCCTGAAAAAATAGTGCTGCCCGTGTAAAAGCTGAGCGACTCACTGTAACTGCCTTCTGTAGCAGCTACACTCACACCTTCGGTTTCAAAAGTACTGCTGCCTGCCAATTGCACTTGCACGTTCAGTCCAGCGCGGGCCTCGGTAGTACAGTAAATATCGTCTTGCGGAGAATCTTCGCAGGTAGATGCCAATAGAAAAGGCAAACAACAACACAACAGCAGTACTTTTTTCATCCTTTTTTTTGATTACAAATCAAACTTAATTCCTTGGGCTAAGGGCAAACTGGTCGTGTAATTGATGGTATTGGTTTGTCTACGCATGTATACTTTCCACGCATCTGAACCCGATTCGCGACCGCCGCCAGTTTCTTTTTCGCCGCCAAATGCGCCACCAATTTCGGCACCTGAAGTCCCAATATTTACATTGGCAATTCCGCAATCAGAACCTGCAACCGACAAGAACGCCTCGGCTTCTCTCAAGTTGTTGGTCATGATTGCTGAGGATAATCCTTGCGCCACTCCATTTTGGATTTCGATGGCTTGGGTCACGTCGCCGCTGTATTTTAACAAGTATAAAACCGGAGCAAAGGTTTCGTGTTGTACAATTTGGAAGTGATTTTGGGCTTCGGCAATCGCAGGTTTTACATAACAACCGCTCTCGTAACCGGCGCCACTCAACACACCGCCAGGCACAATTAATTTTCCGCCTTCGGCCACGACTTGATCCAAAGCACGTTGGTAGGCTTCAACCGCTTGCACATCAATCAGCGGACCTACGTGGTTGTTTTGGTCTAAAGGATTTCCGATGCGCAATTGTCCGTAAGCACCCACAATGGCATCACGCACTTTGTCGTAAATGCTTTCATGAATGATCAATCGACGGGTTGAAGTACAACGTTGTCCTGCTGTTCCCACCGCGCCAAAAACAGCGCCAATTACCGTCATTTTGATGTCGGCATCGGGAGTAACAATGATGGCGTTGTTTCCGCCCAATTCTAATAAAGACCTGCCCAATCGACCAGCAACCGCTTGGGCTACTAGTTTACCCATGCGCGTTGATCCCGTAGCTGATACCAAAGGCACTCGGGTATCGGCAGTCATCAATTCGCCTATTTTGTAATTGCCATTGATCAAACAAGAAATCCCTTCGGGCATGTTGTTTTCTTTCAAGACCTCGGCAATAATGTTTTGGCAAGCAATGCCACAAAGTGGAGTTTTTTCTGAAGGTTTCCAGATGCACACATCGCCGGCAATCCAAGCCAAAGCAGTGTTCCAAGACCAAACGGCTACTGGGAAGTTAAAAGCCGAAATGATACCCACAACGCCCAACGAATGGTATTGCTCATACATGCGGTGACCCGGACGTTCTGAATGCATCGTGAGTCCGTGCAACTGACGCGATAAACCTACGGCAAAATCACAGATGTCAATCATTTCTTGCACTTCGCCATAGCCTTCTTGCAAAGATTTCCCCATTTCGTAGGAAACCAATTTGCCCAAGGCTTCTTTGTGCTTGCGTAATTTATCGCCAAACTGACGCACCAATTCACCACGTTGTGGCGCGGGCATGAGTTTAAAGGTTTTGAATGCTGCGGTAGCGGCTTGCATGGCGCGCTCGTAATCTTCGGGGGTAGATTGTTTTACTTTTCCTATTAATTGACCATCTACTGGGGAATAACTTTCTAAAAGTGTTCCGTTTGAAAAATTGTGCTGTCCGGTTGAAGTTCCTTCGTTGATGTCTTTTACGCCCAATTGAGCCAACGCTTCTTTCATGCCAAATTGGTCTGCTTGTGTATTCATATTGTGGTATATTTTGTATTATTTATTATTTGGTAAATCTGGGATCTGTGGGCATTTCGGTTCCACATTCGCTGCACGTTCTTAACTCTTGGTTGTTGTAAAAATGAGTGAAATGCGGTAAGAAATCAGTCTCGATGTTGTGCAATTCAAAGTATACTTCGTGCAATTTATGGTTGCAATTGTCGCAATGCCAAAGCAAGCCATCGGTGAAGCCTTTACCTGCTCGTTTGCGTTCAATCACCAACCCTATGGAGTTTTCTGAACGCACCGGAGAATGCGGGACTTTTGCTGGATGCAAATACATATCGCCGGCCTTTAGCTGCATTTCTTTGCGTTGGCCGTCTTCTTGAATGACCACCGTGATGTTGCCTTCTAACTGATAAAACAGCTCCTCGGTTTCGTTGTAATGGTAATCTTTTCGGGCATTGGGTCCGGCCACAACCATCACAATAAAATCCCCTGAGTCAACATACATGTTTTTGTTGCCCACGGGTGGTTTGAGCAAATGACGATTATCGTTGATCCATTGGTTGAGATTGAATGGTTGAGGAATGGCCATCGTTAATTCATTTGTTTAATGAGGTAAATGTATACCGGAAAGTGGTCGCTGTACCCAATTTCATTAGCTTGGTGTCGCAACGGATAGCCTTTATATTGCCCGGTGGTTTGGATCATAAAAGGTTTGTTATAGATGCCTGCTTTCCAATACCGATAAGAGGAAAAATCCTTTCTGATTAATGATTCTGACACCATAATTTGGTCAAAAATATCTCCCGCGTCTCTATAAAAAAGAGAGGCGTGTCCGTTGTGATACATTTCCTCAAACGGATTGTATATGCCAAATTGCTGAACTTCTTCTTTTTTGCGTTTGGCCCCTATGCCTTCTTTCACGCTTTTGTTGTAGGTCCCGTCGTTTAAATCCCCCATTGAAATAATTTTGGCGCTGGGGTTAATAGCAAATAAGGAATCCATGATTTTACGATTAAGCTTGCCGGCTGCTTCTCTAAATGGACTGCTCTTTTTCTCGCCACCTGATCGTGAAGGCCAATGGTTGACTAAAACATGTACTTGCTCTCCGTCTAAAAAACCAGTCACCAGCAAAACATCTCTGGTGTACACGCGGCTGCTTGTGTCGTATTCCACTTTGTCATTTTCTGACTTGTCCTCTTCGTTCTCTTTGCTGTCTTTTGAATTTTCTTTCTGCTTTTTACTGTAAACCAGCAACGGGATTTTTTGGGTACTTATGGGTGTAAACTGTTGTTTTTTGTACAATAATGCCACATCAATTCCCCTTTTGTCTGGAGAATCAAAATGCACAATTCCATAGCTGTTTTGCAGTAAGGGCTCTTTGATAAGGTCTTCCAGTACGTTTCTGTTTTCAATCTCTGATCCTCCAATGAGGGTTGGAGATTCTTTTTGATGTTCTCCAGTGCCTATTTGAGACAAGACCGTGGCTAGGTTTAGCAATTTTTGCTTGTATTTTTTGGACGTCCAATTTTGTGCGCCATCGGGCAACCATTCTTCGTCATTGTTTGGGTTGTTGATGGTGTCAAACAAGTTCTCGAAATTGTAAAATGCTACCGTGCGTACCACAAATTTTTTGTCTTGTGCATGGGCAATTGATGAGCCAATAAAGAGCAGAATAAAGACAAGCAATTTCAATTTTTTCATAAGAGTCAGGATTAATATTTTCACTTCTTGGAGTCAAAATAAGCACACAAAAGTATATAATTATAATTTAATGGATACATTTGCTCACGCTAAGTATGAACCATATTCTAGCAAATGAAATAAAATTGTAAACTTTTTTTATGAAAAAACTAAGTATTAATGCCTTTTTCATTCTGCAGGTCCTGTTTGTGTTTGCACAGTCTGCTACGGGTGTTTCAGGTAAGGTTGTGGATTCAAAAACACAAAAACCATTGGCAAACGTAACGGTATCGTTGCAAAACTCTACCCTATTTCAGCTGAGTGATGCAGAAGGACGCTTTGCGCTTGAAAACACGCCAGCGGGCAATCAGTTTATACAAGTGAAAAGCAGTGGCTACCGCGATCAATTGATTCAAGTTGAAGTGATTGCCGGAAAAATGACCGATTTGGGCGTGGTGTCTTTTCAAGAAGACCAAACGATTGAACAGCAACTGGCGTTGGTTACGATTACCGAAAGCGATTTGGGTGACGACAACAGTGGATCCGAAAGCACTTCTGGTTTATTGCAAGCCTCGCGCGACGTATTCCAACAAGCGGCAGCGTTCAACTGGGGCCAGGCACGATTTCGAATCCGTGGTTTAGACAATGAATACAGCACCACCATGATCAATGGGGTGTCGATGAATAAAATATATGACGGAAGACCACAATGGAGCAACTGGGGCGGATTAAATGATGCCACGCGAAACCAGGAATTTACGATGGGTTCGGCGCCATCTGATTATACTTTCGGAGGCATTTTGGGTACACAAGAAATCAACACCCGTGCTTCGAGTTACAGAAAAGGATCTAGAATTTCATTCTCAGGAACAAACACCAACTACAGCTGGAGATCGATGGCAACCCACGCCTCTGGAATGAACAAAAAAGGATGGGCATTTGTAGTTTCGGCATCCAGAAGATGGGCTGAAGAAGGTTTCTTCGAAGGAACCAATTATGCCGCAAATTCAATCTTTGCGAGTGTTGAGAAAAAAATAAACGAGCGTCACTCCATTAACTTCACTTCAATCTATGCCCAAAACAAAAGAGGAAAAAGCTCTCCTAACACAGCTGAAGTTACTCGTTTGAAAGGCATTGAGTACAACTCCTTTTGGGGTTGGCAAGAAGGCGAAAAAAGAAACTCTCGCTACAAAGAAATAGAAGAACCCATCAATATGTTGAGTCATTATTGGAAAATATCTGACAAAACAAACCTAAATACGAACCTTTCCTACCAAACCGGATTTATTGGAAATAGCCGATTGGATTTTCAATTGGCCAACAACCCCGACCCAACCTACTACAAAAATTTACCTAGTTATTATTTGAATGATCCCACGTATTCAGTGCCTACTTATGGGCCTGACAATGTAACCATTATTGGGTATACTAACCCAACGGCGGCGGCGGCGGCATCTAATTTTATTGGCGATGGCCAACTCAATTGGCGCAACCTGTACTACACCAATCAAATAATCAACGGCGGACAACGAAGCGCGTATGTATTGTATGAAGACCGTGTACAAGACAACCAATGGAGCGGCAGTTCGTATTTAAATTCTTCTATTGCCAGCAACATCGTACTCAATGCTGGTGTTAGCTTTAGAAAATTAAAATCAACCAACTTCCAAAAATTGATTGACCTCTTGGGCGGAAGCTACTTTAATGATATTGACCCATTCTTTATCGGAAATGCAGGACAATCCGATTTGAATAATCCAGACAGACAAGTGAGAGAAGGAGATGCATATGGGTACAATTATACCTTAAACGCACTTACGTTTGATGGCTTTACCCAGTTTAAATTCACTTACAAAAAAATTGATTTCTATTTGGGTCAAACTTTTTCTAGAACAGAATACCAACGTGAAGGAAATTACAAAAACGGCATTTACACGAACAACTCTTTTGGTAAAAGCGCCACAACTACTTTTGAGAATTTTGGATTCAAAGGCGGTTTAACGTATAAACTAAGTGGAAAACAATTTTTTGATTTCAACACGGTTTTCATGACCAAAGCGCCTAATTTACGAAACACCTTTTCTAACGCGCGTCTCAACAACAACATCACGCCAGATTTAATCAGCGAGTCAATTATGGGTGCCGACTTGAGCTACATTATCAAAGCACCAAAATTCAAAGCGCGTGTAACCGGATTCTTCAATAGAATTTCTAACGCCACACAAATATCCTTCTTCTATGGTGAAGGAATTTTTGATGCTGGTGAAGACGGTGACACCGACACCGATTCGTTTATTAGCGAAATTGTGACTGGGATCAACAAAAGACACATTGGAGCCGAACTTGGTTTTGAATACCAAATTACCTCTACGATTAAAGCAACCGGATCTGCCTCATATGGTCAATACACCTATGAAAATAATCCGAACTTAAAAATAAATGACGATGCCTTGGCTACCACTGCAAACCCAAATCCCGTTTTTGATTTTGGTAAAGCCTACCTCAAAAATTACAGATTGCCTGGTATGCCGCAGCAAGCCTATTCGGTAGGTTTAGAATACCGCGATCCCAAGTTTTGGTGGATTGGTGCCAATGTGAATTACTTGGCTGACAATTACTTGAGCATCTCCAATATCTTACGTACCGACAATTTTGTTACCGATGCCAACGGCTTAGGTTTTGAAGGTGCAACAGAAGAATCGGTTCGCAGACTTTTGAAACAAGAAAAATTTGACCCAACCACTTTGGTGAATTTAGTAGGAGGAAAATCATGGAAAGTGGGTGATCAAACATTTGGATTTTTTGCCTCCTTGAATAACGTATTTGATTTTAGATACAAAACAGGCGGATTTGAACAATCTAGAAAAGCAACTTTTCCAGATTATCAAGCAGACAATGCAAATGGAACTCCATCCTTTGGTCCTAAATATTTTTATGGCTACGGAAGAACGTATTTCTTAAATCTTTACATCAATTTCTAATCCAAATAGTATGAAAAATAGCATTAAACTAATCCTAGTGTTTACTTGCCTTGCCGCGGTAAGCTGCTCAAATGAAACCGATATTGCCCCTTTTAAACCCTTGATTTTCTCTGAAGATTTTCCAGAGCCAGAAATCAATTACAATGCCACTTTTGATTTTGAAGGATGGACTAATTTTGCCGAAACGGGCTCAAAACTGTGGATAGAACGCGATTACAATAACGACGGCTACATACAATTTAGTCCATATGGAAGCAACCAACCCTCTAACATTGGATGGGCAATCACCCCTGAAATCCAGTTAGGCGATGGAGCGGGCAAAATTTTTGCTTTTGAATCGGCTTCTAACTTTGTGGACAATCCAGACAATAAATTACAAGTATACATTTCTTCTGACTTTAACGGAACAGATGTTTTGGCGGCCACATGGACCGAGCTAGATGCGGTGGTTGCCGATAACACGACCAACAATTACACCTACATTTCATCAGGTGAAATTGATTTGTCAGATTATGCCGGGGCCGTACACTTTGCCTTTAAGGTAACCGGAAATGGATCAACCCTGGACGGACTTTTTCAAATAGACAAAATCAAAGTTTATTCTAACAACTAAGAAATCATGAAACATTTAAGAATTTTAACCCTGGTAATTGCCTCATTTACGGTATTGAGTTGTGTGAACGACTCATTCACTAATCCAGATTTTAGTGGCGATTGTTCCACCTTAACGGCAACCAAAACCGTGCAAGAAGTGGTTGGATCAGCTTCGGCTTCCTATGTAAAATATACCAATTCCGATATCATTGAAGCTTATGTTACCTCAAGCGATCAAGGCGGGAATTTCTATAAATCATTGTCGTTGGTTTCGGTTGATGGGCAACAAGGATTTAGTATCCCAATTGACGATTACAACTTATACACAAAATACGAACCGGGAAGAAAAGTATTTGTAGACATGAAAAACCGCTACATCGTAGAAGAATTTGATGCACCAATAATTGGAAATTTATACAATGGCGGAACACCAAGCGACCCTTCTGATGATGAAGTAGGTAGAATTTCACCCGTTGAATACCAGTCCATCATTACCAGCTCGTGTGTAAAAATTGAGGAAGACGATTTGGTAAACCGAATCTCAATTACCCAAGCACTTTCAGACACGTATTTGAATAAACTTATTGAGTTTGACAACGTGCAATTTACCGACGCCTCTCTTGGAAAAACATACTATGATGCAACGCTAAATGATTTGGGAGGCGCTACAAACCATTTAATTACGAATGAATTTGGCAACACCATTATCGTGCGAATCAGCTCGTATGCAACCTTTTCTTCAAAAGCGGTGCCGTCTAAAAACGGAAAAATACGAGGCGTACTAACCAAATACAATTCCGATTATCAATTTATGGTGCGTACTGAAAGCGACATCAACCTCACAGAAGAGCGCCTTAGCATTGACTTTTATCCACCTATTGGAGGAACAAATCTAACCTATGGCTCATCTTTGAACGAAACGTTCACTGCCTACAACACAACCAACCAACAGGTGTTTCCAGAATACATCAATGACGCAGCTGTAGGAAGCCGCTATTGGCAAGTAAAAACGTTTAGCGGAAATAAATACATTCAAATGACTTCTTACGGAGGAACGCCAGAGGCCAACCGAACGCTATTCATGGTTCCTGTAAACTTTACGGCTGCGAGTATTTTCTCGTTCAAATCGAAGGCCGGATTCAGCAACGGAAACTGTTTGAAGGTGTATTACACCACCGATTATGTGCCTGGGACCAATGCAACAAATGCAACCTACACCGATATCACGGCAAGCTTTGTGCTTTCTCCAGGTTCATCAACTGGTTATCCAACCAATTTCACCAACAGCAACAACTATACTATTCCGGCTGGTGTAACAGGAAATGGATTTTTTGTGTTTGAATATACCGGAAATGGTACTGGAGTGACCACTACCATGCAAATTGACGACATTGTTATCAACTAGTTGATTTGAGTATAACATATCCCAGCAAGTAATTTTGCTTTTACAAAGACGGCTTCATTGGCCGTCTTTTTTTTGGATTAGTTTTAACAATTTATACATAAAATCTGCAGCAAGTAGCACAATTGCAGCTTTACTTTTGACCTATCTAAGCCAATCAAATAGAATATGATACAGTCAATTGTACCGCCTAAATCAAATGCCTTGGTTTTTCTTTGGCCTTGTTTAGCGCTCACAGCAGTTCAAAAACAACCCAATCTTACCTTCCAAACCAATTTTTTATCCGCCGTAAACCATTGGGTTGTTTTACCTAAAAATGGATCCGAACAGCATTACTTGTATGGATACCTGCACTTTGATCCCGCCAAAGGAATCGTGTTTTGTTTAGAAAACACCCTGACATTTGACGGAGTCTGGAAGCTCAATCGGGAACCCAAATCGTATGTGTTGCAAAAAACGATGCAAGACCCTAGTATGAAAGTAGCACTCTTGCCAAAATCGATTCAACGCGCGTTTCATTTGCCCGAAAAACCAGCAGCCTTGGGCGCAATTCCCTCTCCAAAAACCGCCGACTATGCTTCTCAATTGGGATATTATTTAAACCAAATCGAACAAAGTAGCTTGGCGGTGCCCCTACTCAAAAAAGCGCTCAAAAAAAATCCAAACCACGCTGAGTTACTTTTTGAATTGGGGTACGCCTACAATGCCATGGCACGTTATACCAAAGCAATTCGGGTTTTGGAAATACTTGCAAAAGTTGCCCCTTCGCAAAAAGGCTGGCAAGAATTGGGGTATGCCTATTTGGAAACCAAAAAACCAATGCAAGCCGAACACTGTTATTTTGAAGCGTTTAAAAGCTGTCAAAATAAAGCGGAAATTCAAAAAATTGGCCAAGAAATGCAAGCTGTGTTTATAAAAATGGGCGCATTTTCCTTGGCCAATAAATGGGAAAAAATTGCCAAAACAGGAAAAATTACTGCTCAGTAAACTGGCCCAAAAGCTGTTGATAAAAAGATAAAAACGACCTTTTTTAACGATAAAAACTTGAGAAAAAAAACTATTTTTACAAAAATTAATGACCCAAAAATGAAGGAAAAGATGAGTTCAGAAAAAGAAGCCAAATTAAAAGCGTTGCAATTAACGCTCGATAAATTAGACAAAACGTACGGCAAAGGAACCGTAATGAAAATGGGAGACAAAGCCATTGAAGAGGTTGAAACCATCTCGTCTGGCTCTTTGGGATTGGACTTGGCATTAGGCGTAAATGGCTATCCTAAAGGCCGAATCATCGAAATTTACGGACCTGAATCTTCGGGTAAAACTACCTTAACCTTGCACGCGATCGCCGAAGCACAAAAAGCGGGTGGCATTGCAGCCTTTATCGATGCCGAGCATGCCTTTGACAGAAACTATGCCGAGAAATTGGGCGTGGATGTCGAGAACCTCATCATTTCACAACCGGACAACGGAGAACAAGCCTTAGAAATTGCCGAAAATTTAATTCGCTCGGGAGCAATCGATATTGTCGTGATTGACTCGGTAGCGGCCTTGACACCAAAAAGTGAAATTGAAGGCGAAATGGGGGACTCCAAAATGGGGTTACACGCCCGTTTGATGTCACAAGCTTTGCGAAAATTAACGGGAACCATCAGCAAAACACATTGTACCGTATTTTTCATCAACCAATTGCGTGAAAAAATTGGGGTGATGTTTGGAAATCCTGAAACCACAACGGGTGGAAATGCTTTGAAATTTTATGCTTCAGTACGATTAGATATTCGTCGTTCTTCACAAATCAAAGACGGAGAAAATGTAATTGGAAACCGCACCAAAGTAAAAGTGGTGAAAAATAAAGTGGCTCCACCATTTAAAACGGCTGAGTTTGACATCATGTATGGCGAAGGCGTTTCTAAAACCGGCGAAATTTTGGATTTGGCGGTGGAATTTGAAATCATCAAAAAATCGGGATCTTGGTTTAGTTATGGCGAAACCAAATTGGGACAAGGACGTGATGCAGTAAAAGTACTCATCAAAGACAACCCCGAATTGGCCGACGAACTAGAAGAAAAGATCAAGGCTCGAATCAAAGAGAATGTATAAAACAAATGATCCCGGTTTTTCCGGGATTTTTTTTGGCTAGTACTGAAGTAATTTGTCGAGAATTATAGCCCGCACCTCGTCGTTGAGCGCTTTGATTTCGGCTTTGTTTTCAATGGATTTTCCTGTTGTGGAAACAAACTTGTGCACATGAGCCCTCATGATGCCTGGGCTTCCGCTAAAAAAGGTATACGAAAATCGTTTTTTGTTGTCGGGAAAAGTCATGGGGACAATTGGAATTTGGTGTTCAATGGCCAAGCGAAAAGCACCATCTTTAAATCCATCCAACACAATCGATTCATCATAAGGCACGCCACCTTCGGGAAAGATGCAAATGCTCAAGCCTTGGTGTAAACGCTTTTGGGCGCGCTCAAATACCGCTTGACGACTTTTGGCATTCCCCCGATCTACCAAAATACAAGTGCGTTTATAGAAAAAGCCAAATAAGGGAATTTTAGCCAACTCTTTTTTGCCTACAAACACAAAAGGTTTTGGGGTTATGGCCAACATCAACATAATGTCAGTCATCGAGGTGTGATTGGCCACAAACATATAACTTGATTGCTTGTCTAATTTTTGCTCGCGGGTAACTTGGTAATAAAAGCCACTGGTATACAAAATACTTTTGGCCCAAATGCGCGCCATCATAAAATAATACGGATACCATTTTTCTTTCAGGATTGACAACAGCAAGAAAGGAAACATGACTAAAATAGGCAGCGCCATCATCAGGTAAAACCAAATGCGCCACAAGAGCCAAAATATCATTTTTATGGGTTTCATCTTGCCAAAAGTAACAATTCAATCCCTATTTTTGCCAAAAGATTTACATTTGCACAAACCCTCTCAGCATGTCAAAAATACTCACCGGAATTCAAAGTACAGGAACTCCCCATTTAGGTAATTTATTGGGCGCTATTATTCCGGCCATTGAATTATCCAATCAACCCCAAAACGAATCTTTTTTGTTTATCGCCGATTTGCATTCGGTGACGCAAATTAAAGATGGCGATGCCTTACGTGCCAACACCTACAGCACGGCAGCAGCTTGGTTGGCCTGTGGATTAAACATTGACAAAGTGGTTTTTTACCGCCAATCGGATGTGCCACAAACCGCCGAACTGGCTTGGTACCTGAGTTGTTTTTTTCCGTTTCAACGCCTTACTTTGGCGCATTCGTTCAAAGACAAATCCGATCGTTTGGACGATGTCAATGCGGGTTTGTTTAGTTACCCTATGCTCATGGCGGCGGATATCTTACTTTATGATGCCGAGTTTATTCCGGTAGGGAAAGACCAGTTGCAACACATCGAAATTACCCGTGATGTGGCTGCGCGCTTCAACCACCAAATGGGTGACACCTTTGTATTGCCAGAATCATCTGTGCAAGAAGAAACCAAATATGTCCCGGGCACCAACGGCGGAAAAATGAGTAAATCGGCCAACAATACCATCAATATTTTCCTAGATGACAAGGCCTTGCGCAAGCAAATCATGGGCATCGAAACCGACAGTACGCCGCTCGAAGAACCCAAAAATCCGGAAAGCTGTAATGTGTTTGCCTTGTATAAATTACTCGCAACCGAACAACAACTCGACGATTTGCGCAAAAAATACCAAAACGAAAACCGTGATTTTGGTTACGGCCATGCCAAACAAGCCTTGTTTGAGTTACTGCTGAGTCGTTTTGAAACCGAGCGAACAAAATACCACTACTACATGAACAACTTGGCCGAATTGGATGCGGCCTTGCTTCAAGGGGCAGCCAAAGCGAGTACAATCGCGGACGGAGTTTTGAATCGGGTGCGACAAAAATTGGGTTTCGGAACTAAATAGCCTCAAATAGTTTTCCTGGCAAAGGCCGAATCACGCCTTTTAATTCTAGCGTGAGCAACAAGCCCGAAAGCCTATAAATAGGAAGTTCGCAAGCCAAGGCAATAAAGTCCAACTCTTCTTTTCCGTGGGCAACCAAATAATCATATATGCGTTGCTCTTGCTCGTCCAATTGAACAAACAATTGCTTTTGCACCACTTTGGGTGTGGAATGGAGCTCCCAATTGAGGTGATAAACCAAATCGGCAGCACTGCTCAAGAGCATGGCTTTTTGGGACTGAATCAGCTGCAAACAACCTTGGCTGTAAGTGTCGGTAACACGACCGGGGACAGCAAACACATCGCGGTTGTAGTCAAATGCCCGATTGGCTGTAATCAAAGAGCCTCCTTTCTCGGCTGATTCAATCACAATAGTGGCCTCGGAGATACCCGCTACAATGCGGTTGCGGCGCACAAAATTTTCTTTTTCGGGAGGCGTTCCGCTACAAAATTCAGTAAGCAAACCGCCATTTTCTTGCAGTTGAGGCAGGTATTTTTGATGGGCTTTGGGATAGAGTAAATCCAATCCGTGGGCGACTACTGCAATGGTTTGTAGCCGGTGTTCAAAAGCGGCTTGATGGGCCACAATGTCCACACCAAAGGCAAATCCGCTCACGATAATCGGATCCAAGGGCGCCAAATCAGCTATGAGTTGTTTGCAAAATGCAGCCCCGTGCGGACTCACTTGTCGGGTACCCACAACACTGATGATTTTTCGGTTGTTAAACTGGATATTGCCTTTTGAAAACAATAGAATTGGAGCGTCAAAACAATGTTTCAGCCGTTCTGGATAGTTGTCCTCTAAGAAATAAGCCGTTTGAATATCGTTTTTTTGAATAAAATTCAACTCGGCTTCAGCCGCAATTAATAAATGGGGAGACTTAAGTTGGCGTAGGGAATTTTCAGCTCCTTTGCTTAAGCCTTTGAGTTGAGACAAAGGGGTTTTAAATACCGCTTCGGCTGATCCACAGCGGGAAATGAGTTTTTTGGCAGTGGTATCTCCAATGCCTTCGGCTTTTAGCAGGGCTAATACATAAAGTAATTCTTCGTGGCGCATAATAGAAATTTGAAGAGGAAAAGTAGCGAATATTCCGAAAATGTTGAAAAAAATTGTGGATAAAATTTTGCTACTCTTTCGCTTTGGTTAACTTTGCTTTCATGAAGATTGAACACTACATTTCACAACTGCTCTACCGTCACCAATGTGTAACGGTTCCTGGCTTTGGTGCTTTTTTAACTGAAATGCAGTCTGCTTACTTGTATGAAGCAAATCATTCATTTTATCCACCTAAAAAAGTGATTTCGTTTACTACTCATCTCAAAAACAACGATGGTTTATTAGCCAACCACATCGCAGAAGCAGAAAAAACAACCTTCGAAAATGCGGTTCAATCCATAGAGAGTGAAATTGGAATTTGGAAAAGTATCTTGCAAGTGAATGGGTGTTTTACCCTTAAAAACATTGGCGAAATTGCATTAACTGCCGAAAATAATTTACTGTTTACCCCTGCCGATAACTTGAATTACCTACCAGAAGCATTTGGTTTAACAACCTTTGTTTCTCCAAAAATTCTTCGAGAAGAGCTCAAAAAAGAAGTGCTAGAACTGGAAGAAAAAGCGCCAATTCAATTCACTCCTGAACGCAGAAAAACCCCGGCTTATCTCAAATATGCTGCTGTTTTCGTCCTAGCGCTAACCGCAACCGGAAGCATTGGACTAAAGGTATACAACGATCAAATTGAACAAGAAACTTTGCTAGTCGAAACGGCGGTGCAAAAAGAAGTACAACACTCTATTCAAGAAGCAACTTTTGTCATTCAAAATCCAATACGCGCTGTTTCATTACCTGTAATGCCTGAAGAAATGCCCTATCACATTGTAGCAGGTGCTTTTAGAAACGAAGGAAATGCCAACATTGTATTGGCTAATTTAACCAAGCTAGGTTACTCTGCGCGACGCATTGAACCCAATAAACACGGTTTATTTCCCGTCTTATATGGCAGCTATTTAACCTATGCCGAGGCCAAAGCAGCGCAAGCCGATATTGTAAAATCAAATCCTGAAGCCTGGATACTCGTAAAAGAATTATAAACATTTTTCCCGCTAAGGCGGGATTTTTTATACCAAGCCTATGCAACCCAAAACTCCATCTGCATCACTTACCGTACTTACCGATTTAGTATTGCCTAGCGAAACCAATCCGTTAAATAATTTATTTGGTGGCGAATTATTGGCCCGTATGGACCGAGCTGCAAGCATTGCTGCACGCAGACATTCGCGTCGAGTGGCCGTAACGGCATCGGTAAATCATGTGGCTTTTAACAGAGCCATCCCTTTGGGAAGTGTGGTTACAGTAGAAGCAAAAATTTCACGCAGTTTTACAAGTTCGATGGAAATCTATATTGATGTATGGGTAGAGGACCGCGAAACGGGCAACCGAAATAAGGCTAATGAAGCCATATATACCTTTGTTGCGGTTGATGACACGGGTAGACCGGTAGAAGTGCCGCCAGTCGTACCAGAAACCGAATTGGAACAACAACGATTTGAGGCCGCTTTGCGTCGCAAACAGCTGAGTTTGGTATTGGCTGGAAAAATGAATCCACACGAGGCCACCGAACTCAAGGCTTTGTTTTTGTAATTACATATTAAAGAGCCAAGTAGCGGGATTGTTATACACCGTGTTTTGTGATAGGGTAAATTTCAATACTGTTTTGCCGGTATCACCATTGGTTCGAATGCGCCCAATCGCTTGCTTAATCGACACTTTATCTCCCTTACTTACCGACACACTGCTTAGGTTTTGGTAAACCGTAAAATAATCCCCGTGTTGAATCATCACTGCTTTGTTTACGGGAGACAACACCATTACACTGATAACTTCTCCAGCAAATACAGCGCGGGCATTTGCCCCTTGATCTGTGGTGATTTCAACGCCACTGTTGTGCACGATCAACGATTTTACAATGGGATGCGGTTGATCGCCATAGGGCAACGAAACAAAGCCTTTTTCTACTGGCCAAGGCAATTTTCCTTTGTTGGCTTTAAAGTTGTTTGATTCAATTTTGCCTTCAGCAGTCAATACAATTTTGGCAGAGGTTTCGGTAGCTTTGGTTGACTCGGCAGAGGTTTTTGGATTTGATTTTGCCGTAGCAGTCGCTGTTTTTTTGTTGGATGCCGCAATGGCCGCTCGCAATAACTTGGCAATTTGGTTGTCGATATTTTTGGTCTCCTGCTGTTTCTTTTTGATTTCGGCCAAGAGCTGTTTTTTGTCTTTTTTAATGGCCTTGGCTAATTCTTGCTGAATCTGTTTTTCTTTTTCCAATACCAAACGTTCCTTTTCGTTCTCTTCAATTAATTTTTGTTTGGCTGTTTTTTGGACTTCCAAGGTTTCGTTGTGCACTACCAATTCTTCTGATTTACTTTGAATTTCTAATCCTTGGTTTTTGCGGTAGCTCGCATATTGCTTCATGTACTGTGCGCGTTTATAGGCTTGTAAAAAATTCTCTGAGGACAGTAAAAACATGGCGCGACTTTGCTCCGAACGGCTTTTGTATGATTTGACAATCATTTGTGCATAATCGTCTTTTAGCACAACCAATTCTCTTTTTAACCGATTGATGGTCAATTGATTTAAATACATGTCATTGCTAAGTAATTTGGTTTGCTTTTCGGTGGTATTGATGAGTTTTTCCTTGAGTTTTATTTTCTCCAACTGAATCTCTAGCTGTTTTTTAACGGAAACCTCCTTTGATTTTACATGCTGCAATTGGGCTTCTTTTTCGCGGATTTCTCTCAAAATTTCGGCCTTGCGTTGCTCTAATTTTTCTTGTTGATTTTCCTGGCTCCATCCCGTATTTGAGATTAGCAACAATAAAATGGCGGTGATTAATTTACCCATAACACTCGATTTTAGACCCTGCTAATTAATTACTATTCGTTTGTATCCTGTGGGAACCGCATACGGAAATGACAATTCCTCGTTGAGGCTCACATCGGTATATTCTATATTGAGGTTCATTTTGGTTTGTTTTTGTTCGGCATTCAATAAAATGTTGGACGGAAAAATCACCTCTTGGTAGTTCGAGAATTTGGGGTAACTCACCGTAAGTAAACGCTCTTGCGCCTGTTGTTGAATGATTTGTTTTTGCAACAGCCTATTGGTGGCATCAAAGAAATAGGTAATCAATGCGGAAGCGTTGTCTTTCTGGAGTTTTACCCATTTGTCTTCTTTGGCCAATGTGTATTCGTTTGCCGCAAAGGCCTCGATAGCCTGTCCAAGCAATACGTTTTGCAATTTCTGAAAATTCAAGTCGGTGCCCGCAAATTGGCTAATCGCTTCAAAATTTCCGTCAAAATAATTGCTGTTCAATTTTTCGTAATACTGCACTTGCGTGGGAGTAATCAAGGCTTTAGCCATGGTGATGCCCAAAAAACGCACACTAATGATGATCTTTTCGTCTTTTTTAATTTTTATCTCGGCCGTTACGTGTTGCGATTGCTTGTCGGTTTCGTAGTGGGCATTGCATTTGATATAAGCGGTGGTAAAATTCAATTTGTTTGCAAAATAATCCTCTGGGCTGCGGGAAGAGTCAACAACAGTAACTGGAATTTCTATTGTCTCCTTTCTTTCCGTTTGAGGAAATTTGGATTTGCAAGAAAACGTCAGGAGGATGAAAACGAATAGAAGGTATCTCATTTCTTTTGGGCTTGTTGAACAAGCGCTTCGGCTTTGTTAAAATAGAATTCTTTTTGGGCTTCGTTGCCAAGGGCATGGTGGGCTTCTCCCAATTGAATGTAATAGTTTATCTCTAGTGCTATATCGTCTAATACATATTCCAATCCCGATTCCAGTTGTTTGATAGCCGCAGCTGCGTTTTTCAATTGATTATTGGCCAAGCCAGCATAATAATACCACTGTGGCTGCAACGGAAATCGTTCAACTGCTTCGGCCGCCATTGACACTAAAACGTCAAATTGGGCTGTTTCGGTATACAACTCACACAATAACTGTAAACATTCGGTGTCGTCGGGTGTCAGCATCCGTTGTTTGGCGTAAAAATAAATGGCTTTTGCCGCATTTTTTTTGCGTTGGTAAAATTTACCCACCTCTTTGTTTACAGCCACTTTTGGGTCTTGAACCAACAGGCCCACCGCTTTGTCAAAATCGGCGTCAAATTGGGGTTTATCCTGAACAAACAATAAAAATTCGTTGAGCATACGGTGTTTTATTTTAGACTCCACTTTGGGACTGCCCAACACAAATAACAACGACTTGGCCGCTTGAATTCCTTCGTTGGCTTGTAAATGGTATTTAAACAAACTCACTTGTGCCCAATCAGAAGTGGGAATGGTTTTTTCTAATTTTTTGGCCACTTCAAGTGCTTTATCGTCTTGATTTTGATCTGAATACAAAAAAATCAAGCTAAGGTAATTGGCTTCTTCTTGCGGATTATTCTTGATTTCGGCCCACAGTCGATCGATTTCAGAGGCTTGGTATTTGCCTTGTCCTAAAATTTGAGTGGTATACTTGTCCCGTAATTCCGATTTGCCTTTGGATTCGTTAAGTTCGTTGATCAAAACCAAGGCCTTGTCAAACTGTTGCGTGTTCATGTACAGCGAAACCAGGTCTTCTTGGTAATCCAAATTAAATTCGATCAGCTGTTTTACAACGGGAATGGCTTCCTCATAGGCTTTGGTTTCGTAGTATACGTCATACAATCCAACCCAAAACCATCGATTCATTGGATCGAGCTGAGTCGCTTTTTCAAATGCAGCATGCGCACTGTTGTATTCTTTTTGAGCCAAATAATTTTTTCCTAACTCAAAATAAACTACGGCATTGTTGGGGTCAAGTAGTTGACATTTTTCAAGTGATCGGATGGCTTTGTCGTAGTTCTCGATTCCTTTTTGAGTAAGGGATTCGTAGAATGCATCTTGAAATTGATCGGCGGCCGAGGCGACATCAGCAGGTTCAGTTTGGGCACAGAGTGAATGGACTATCCCCAGCCCAATGCAACCCAAAATTAGAATCCGTTTTCCTGTCTTCATATGCCTAGTAGCCAACTGGCTGTTTTATTTATTCCAATACCGAATAATCGCCAATGCTAATACTGGTAAACTCTCCATTAAAGGAAGCATGACTACCAATCATGGCGTTGTCTAATTTGGCGTTTTTAATGTGGCTGTGGTTTTGTACCAAACAGTTTGACATGGTACTGTTACTTACGTGACATCCTTTGCCCAAAGACACATTAGGTCCTACAGTACTGTTGATTAACACCACATCATCGCCAATAAAACAAGGCGCAATAACGGTAGAATTTTGTAACAATGCCTTGTTTGAAACCAAGTGCTCACCATCTTGGTGCAAAAACTGCAACATGCGCGAATTGGTTTCAACGGTTACCGGCTTGTTGCCGCAATCCATCCATTCGTCTACTTTTCCGGGTACAAATATGAGGCCTTTTACTTTCATATTTTCCAAGCCATCGGTGAGTTGGTATTCGCCTCCTTTTACCACATTATTGTCTAACAAATACTGCAATTCAGCACGCAAGGTTTCCCCTGATTTGAAGTAATAAATGCCAATAATAGCTAGGTCTGATACAAAGGTGGATGGTTTTTCTACAAAATCTATAATTTGGTTTTGCTCGTTCAATTGTACCACACCAAAAGCGCTCGGGTCTTCTACTTGTTTCACCCAAATGACGCTGTCAGCCGAGGTGTCTAAAGTAAAATCAGCGCGGAATAAGGTATCTGCATAAGCCACAACAATTGGGCCGCTCATGGATTCTTTGGCGCACAAAATGGCGTGTGCGGTTCCCAAGGCTTCGTTTTGGTAATAAATGGTTCCTTTTGAACCTAATTTCTCGGCAATGGCAACCAAATCTTTTTCTACTTGTGTGCCAAAATCGGGGTGTATGATAAACGCAATTTCTTCGATGTCTTGGTTAATTACACCGGCGATGTCTTCGACCAAGCGGTGTACAATGGGTTTTCCGGCAATCGGAATTAACGGCTTAGGAACGGTGAGTGTGTGGGGACGCAATCTGGATCCGCGTCCAGCCATTGGGACAATGATTTTCATTCAATTAGATTTTAGGGCGCAAAGTTCGCAAACTTTGCCTGATTTGACTAGTTATTTGCTTTTAATTGTGAGACTATTTTACGCCAGTGCTACCAAATCCGCCGGCTCCTCTTTCGGTTTCAGAAAGTGCGTCAACTTGATTCCATTCGGCACGTTCGTGTTTTGCAATCACCATCTGCGCGATGCGTTCACCGTTTTCGATGACAAATGGTTCTGACGATAAATTGACCAAAATCACGCCTATTTCTCCGCGGTAATCAGCGTCAACTGTGCCAGGACTGTTCAACACGGTAATGCCTTTTTTGAGCGCCAAGCCGCTGCGTGGTCGAACTTGTGCTTCATATCCAATGGGAAGTTCAATAAACAATCCTGTTTTAACCAAGGCGCGCGCCAAAGGTTGTAAACAGATGGGTTCTTGAATGGCCGCACGCAGATCCATGCCGGCAGAAGCAAGCGTTTCATAACTGGGTAAGGGATGAGATGAGGTATTGATGATGTTAATTTGCATAATAAAGAAGTGTGTTAATTTTTAGGCGAGCGCAGCAGACGCAGCAAGCTTTCCTTTTCGAAATAATAGATGATCGCCAAAAAGGCTACGATTAATCCTATGCCAACCACGTAATTTTCTCTGAAAAAATAAAAAGATAGCGTCGAAAAAACAATGGAACTGCCCAGGTAACTGCCTATTCTGAGGCCGTCATACGGAATCGGATAATAGCGTTTGCCCAGTACATACGAAATAAGCATCATGCTGCCATAAGCTGCAATAGTAGCAATCGCTGAGCCATAATAGCCATAGGTTGGAATCAACAAGAAATTGAGCGCCAAGGTTACTGCCGCACCTACCAACGAAATATAAGCGCCAATATGCGTTTTGTCGATCAATTTATACCAAACCGACAGATTGGTGTAAATGCCCAAAAAGAAATTGGCTAAAATAATCAGCGGCACCACTTTCATGGCTTCCCAGTAGGCCGTATCGCGTATCATGAGTTGCTTGAATACATCGGCAAATACCAACACCACCAATTGGATAAACGAACCAAATATCACAAAGTACTTGGTGACCGTAGCATAGGTTTCGGGGGCCTTGGCATCATTGGCGTGACTAAAGAAAAAAGGTTCGATTCCCAAAGTATAGGCCGTGCGGTACAAGACCATAAATAAACCCAATTTATAGCAGGCGGCATACACCCCAACTTGGGCGTGGGCAATGTTTTCAGGCAACAGTTTTCCCAACAAAATCTTATCAAACTGCTCATTGATAGCAAAGGCAAGACCGGCCACTAAAATGGGCAATCCGTAGCGCAACATGCGTTTCCACAAATCCCAGTCAAATTCCCATTTGAGCTGAAAATAATTGGACGACAAGGCCAAAAAAGTAACCAAACTCGCTAAGATATTGGAGATGAAAATATACCCAATCTGGAAATTTTCTTGAAAAATAGTACCCCAAAAACCAGACGGATGTGCCGAGGCCATTTTGGGTAAATAAAGTAGAAAAAAGAGATTTAAAGACAAATTGACCACTACATTTCCCACTTTGAGCAAGGCATACTGTCCGGGTTTTTGACGTGCGCGCAACTTGGAAAACGGCACAATTACCAGGGCATCCAAAACCAAAATCCAAATCGTATAGGTAATGTATTGCACATCTATTCCCGAAGCG
>Ga0315904_10002570_pt1 | contig 27929 bp, 26 predicted proteins | sample LakEriMetagenome_6_FD_203529 | JGI IMG/M metagenome (GOLD analysis project Ga0315904, IMG submission 203529) | Freshwater fungal communities from buoy surface, Lake Erie, Ohio, United States - Buoy 12 MA120 | ecosystem: Environmental > Aquatic > Freshwater > Lake | place: USA: Lake Erie, Ohio...
ACCAACAATTAATAATCGTGATAGAGATATAAAATTGGATGATAGTCCAATAGATAGTCCAATATTTCAACCATCATCAGCACCATTAAATACATATATAATGAATTCATATTTAGATTCTAAAATAAGTGAGATAGATAATATGGGTTTATCAATGCCAATTTATGGTTCATCACCGACATTAACACGTAAGAGTGATTTACAACATATATTGAATCAATCAGCAAAGTCGATAAGTAATTTTTTTAATTTTAAGTTATAATAAATAATAATGATACATTTTAGTATATCAAAGAATGAATTATTAGAAATGATTAATAAAAGTTTTATAGATTCAATACAATTACTTGAATCTGTGAAAAAAGATTTTAATAGAATGACGGTATTTTATAATAGCAATAGAGAGACAAATTATATAAAATTTTTGCAAAAGATATTAGATGTACCTAATCTATTACATACAATTCTATTATTGTGTAATCAAAATGCACATTATTATTATTATAATAAATTATATACAATTTTAACGAAATATGGATATCATATTATACAATCATCGAATAATAATATAGAAAATTTAATAACAAATATAACAATCAATCCGTTTGTAAAACAAATAGTATTAGAGAATAGTTATAGAATAGTAGAAATAGATACTAGTGCAGAAATGAAATTAAAGAAAAATATGAATGTTCAAATGATTGTTAATCTATCTTGTAATGATGATATTCTCTTTCGTATTACTCTATTCTAATTTATTTAATATATTTCGTATATGTAATCCATTAACCATCATATATTCAACTGCATCATATATATCATCAATTAATTTAACTTCAAAATTATCATCTTCTACCGGATTATTACTATTTCTTATAATTATTAAATCTTCTTCATTACTTCTAGGTAATAATGCTAATTTTACACCGGCTAATTTAGATCCGTGTAATTTATATGATACACCTCCAATTTTATCTGCTTTTCCAATTAATGAAGATTCACCAGTCATAGCAACATCATTTAAAACTGCTTCATTCATTAATAATGATAAAATAGCAATAGTGAAAACAAGTGTAGCAGATGGTCCTGACTTTGGTGTTGATAATTCAGGACAATGAACGTGTATAGCATATTTATCTTTATCATTAATATTAATGATATTATCATAAATTGATTTTGGTAATAATCGAAGAGCTAAAGATTTAGCGACATTTACACTTTCTTTCATATCATCACCCATAGAGCCGGTTAATTTAAGATCAAGATGTTTATCACTAGGTATTTTATAACATTGAACTTGTGTAATACCACCTTTACCTGCAGAATTAGCATACATACCATTAGCAAGTCCAATTTGTGAATATTTATGAATTTTTTTGATAGTAACTTTATAATCTTTTTCAAAAACTTTATCGACAAATTTGCGTGTAATAGTAAATGGTAATTTAACATCATCATTCATTAAATATTTGAGATTAATTTCACGATAAACTTCATATAATTTTTCTTTTAACTTACGAGCACCTGCTTCAAATGTATAAGTATCAATAATATATGATAGAACATCATTATGTAATATAATATCATCTTTAGACATTCCAATATTATCAAGAATTTCAGTTATAATATGTTCTTCTGCGACTTGTATTTTATCAGCAGAATTCAAAGGTTCTATTTTAATTCTTTGAATACGATCTAATAAAATTTTATCTATTAATTCAGGATCATTATAGCTAAATATTATAAGACATTTAGAAATATCAAACTTAATACCTGAAAAGTATCGATCAGTAAATTCGCTATTTTGTGCAGGATCCGTCATATGTGTTAAAATGCCGATTAATTCTTTACCATGTTCAGTTTTTGAAATTTTATCAAGTTCATCAATATATATAATTGGATTCATACATTTTGATTCCATTAATCCATCTACTATTCGACCCCAAGTAGAACCAACATAAGTATAATTATGACCTTCTAAAGTAGATCCATTAGATGAACCACCTAATGCAATAAATATAAATGGACGTGGATTGCCGTGTTCATCTTTTAAACTTTTAGCAATACCTTGTTTAGCTAATGTAGTTTTACCGGTACCCGGTGGACCTTCAAAACCAAATACATAACCGTGATCATTACCATTGATCCATTGTGCTAAGAGTCTTTTAATTTGTCGTTTAGCATCATTTAATCCGTGAACTGCATTATCAAGGCGTGTTGATAATTCAGTAAAATATTTGGATTGATATTCTTGATATTTAATCCATAAAGTATTCATTTGTTCAATGGAATTTAGTATTGATAAAAATTGTTCAGTATTATATAAATTAATAAGACGTGGTAATAAATCAATATTATATTTTTTGAATATAGTAAGTTTATCATTCGTATAATTGTGATTAATAATATTGCGTATTAATAGACTTTTATTAGAATCATTATGATATGCAATACTAAGATCAAATAATATTTGTTTTATAATATTTTTTTTACAACGAGTTAATTGTTTAGTAATATCTTGAATATTATAATAATTTACAAGTGAAATATTATATTGTTTAATTGAATTTGCCCAATTTAATAATTCTTTAATAAAACGTTCTGTCATAATAGGATTATATTTCGAACTATTATAATTTGATACTAATTGAACTAATTTTTCAGTATTAACAAGATCAATATCACTTAATGCATTATTTTCTTCCGTATCGTGAATATCTTTCAATATGGAACTAATATATTTTTCAAATTTAATTTTAAGTTCTTCGAATTTTATTCTTATTATTTCTTTTTTATAAATACCAAATGGAATACGTAATAGTCCATCTAAATATTGTTGTGCTTTTCCCTTACTTTCACCATTATTTGAATTATTAATTTCTTTCAATTTTTCTAATGCACGTCTTTTAACACTATCATTTGCTTTCATTAATTGGATACGTTTATCATATGGCATTGTTTCTTCATTAAATTTGGATAGATTATTAATATTAATAGTCTTTTTACGAAAATCATTTGATATTTTTTGTAATCTCCAATGTATTGTTGAAAATAATAAACTTATATTCTTATTTTGATTATCATTTGTTATTAAATCATATATCATATTACCCAAAAAAACACTATCTTTATCATCACTATCCATTAATAAATATAAATAAATATTTCTTTGCTTATCGATTTCATATAATGATATATCTTTTATTAATTGAGATATTGTTCTAGTTTTTATTTTTTGTAATTCATTATATGCATGTACACATTCAGTTCCAATTTGGGACGGTAAATTAATATTAAAATCTCTAATAGAAAGAGAATATAAATAATTATTCTTGAATGTATCCGGTATATCAATATTATTAAACAATTGTAGAATACTATTCCATTTTTGTTTAAAATATGGATGATATTGATATGAATTTATATGATCAATATTGCAAAAACCATATAATACAATCACACATTTATTCAATGGTATTATAATACGTGATGATAATGATTTAAGTAGTATGTGTTTACTAGATGATATCCATTTTGACATAGATGGAACATCTAATTGAGAACTAGTAAGTTGTAAAGTGGATGGTTTTATTTTTTTATTGAATATATTCTGTTTATAAGTAATAGTATTATCTTTTTCTTGATCATACATCTCAACTTTCATTATTTTGAAATAACTTTGATAGTGTTCTAATATACTCTTATATTGTGAGGTAATTGATGGTTTTATTATTAATAAGTTGATAATATCAAATAAGTTAGTTGATCCGTATTGAATGACAATATCAGTTAATAGTAATCTTATTTTTGTTAATGATAATATAATATCATTTGATGTTTGTATATTTGATATAAGTTCTTTTATATATGAAATATCTTCAAATATTTTTTTATATTCAGCTGAAGTTATAATGTCGTATTCATATAATTGTTGTATATGTATTACTATTTTTTCTAAAATGGAACGAAAAAATAGGATATCGTCATTTGCAATATCACTCATCATCTAGTTATCTAAAACGTATAAAATAAATAGTCATAAAAATCTCATCAACTTATTGTTTAAAATATAGATATTTATATTATAATGAAATATAGATCATTAAGAGATATTTTGAAACATTCAGGTGATGTATTTCTACCTGATTCAATAAATAATTTTTTATTGATAAATATAATAGGCGATAATTCTAAAACCTTTTATATTAGTAATTGGTCAATTGTTCATTTAATAAGCGGCTTTATTTTAGGTTATATAGTAGATAAATATTTACTGATCGATAATTCTAATTTGATTATTGAAAATTACTATTTTAAAATGTTCATATTACACACGATATGGGAATTATGGCAGATCTTTAGTAATATTTCGAATCCATTCATTATAACAGGTGATAGTAATATAGTTGATATTATGATAGATACTATATTATTTATGATAGGTGCTTATATTTATAAAGAGTTAATGTAATTTTGATAACTATTTATTTAAAGATTTATTATGATTGAGATAATAAAATGGGTATTCCTAAATATTTTAGATATATAATAAATAATTTTAAAGAACTATTAAGTGTAGTTCCAAATGTAGATATAAAGCCGAATCATCTTTATTTTGATATGAATTGTATAATACATCCTTGTATACAATTCATAATAAATGAGTATCCTTCATTAGTAAAAGAATATAATAATTTGGAAGAAAATGATAGAAAGTTTCATATGGATGTAAAAATGGTTACTGAATTTGAAGAGAAGTTTTATGATTATTTAGCGAAACAATTAAATAGTATAATAGATAGTGTAAAACCAACTAAAACAATTTATTTTGCAATTGATGGTGTTGCACCTCGTGCTAAAATGGAACAACAAAGGATTCGTCGTTATCGTTCAGTTAAAGAATTATCCATGAAACAAGATATAATGATTAAGTATAATATTGATAAACCTAATTGGGATAGAAATGCTATTACACCTGGTACTATATTTATGTATAAATTATGTCAATGGTTTAAAAAGGTATATTTGAAGGGATTGAAAAAAGTATATAATAAGGTTAAATTGATATTTGATGATGTATCCGTATTAGGTGAGGGTGAACATAAAATATTTGATTGGATGAGGAAGAATATAGATAATGATATACATTGTATTTATGGATTAGATGCAGATTTGATAATGTTATCGTTATGTTCACCGATGAATATATATTTATTGAGAGAAACACCAACTTTTAGAAATGATGAAATAAAGACGGATTATTGTTATTTTAATATGAATAAATTCAAAGATCAAATAATTGAATATTTCATGAATTTATTGAGAAGTGAGATAGTAGATGATAATGATAATATAGAAGAACCGAATAAAATGTGTATTTTATATAATTATGTATTCTTATGTTTTCTATTTGGTAATGATTTTTTGCCAAAATTTATAGGATTAGACTTGAATGATGAAAACATAGAATATATTATAAAAAAGTATATACATCAGTATAGTATAATAAAAAAACATATAGTTGATGAGAATGGATATATTAATCAATTTGCAATACGTCAATTATTTTTATCGTTATATGGGGACGAAGAAGTAAGAATACAAAATTATTTTAAAAAGACTATACATAAATTATATCATTTTCGTATTAATAATACATTTAATACGTATGAGAATGAAATAAAGAATATTGATTATTATCCTTGTAATGATCATCATAAAAATAGAGAATTATATAATGAGTTTATGAAGAATGATATTTTAAGTAATTGGATGGATATATATTATAAATATTATTTCAATATTACATCTCTTAACAAAAATAAGACATACATTTATAATTTATGTAATAATTATATTGATGGTTTACAATGGATTACTAGTTATTATATAAGTGGATGTCCTAGTTATAAGTGGTATTATATGTATAGAGCTACACCTTGTATGAGAGAATTATGTAATTTTTTGAAAGATCGTTTTCATTACCCTGAATTTGAAATAGGTAATTATATGCCATTAGAGCAATTAGCAATGGTTATACCGGTACAGTCATCTATATTATTACCGAAGGGATATAAAAATGAGATGGATAAAGGAATATTAAAAAAGTGGTATCCTTTAGATTTTAAGTTGGATACTTTATTTAAAATACAGTTACATGAGTGTAACCCGATATTGATGAACATTGATGATACAGATATCATAGATGTTTATAAGAGGTTAGATAATAGTAAAAAATTATGTAAATTTGATAAATTGAGAAATGAGATGGGAAGTATAGTTATATTATAATAATTTATTTGCGAAATTTTTCGGAATAATATTTACGTAATAGTTGTACTGCATTTTTTAAATCTAATTTCTTTTTTTTTGAACCACCTTCTTGAGTAGTTGGTTTAGTTTCAGTAGTAGTATCAGTTTTAGTTTCAGTAGATGTTAAATTATCTAATTTAGTCATTAAATCATCTAAAACACCTTCACCACCTTGTTGTTTTTTTTGTGAACGACGTTTTCCACCGGTAATAGGGACTTCATCGTTTTCACCACCTTGTTGTTTTTTTTGTGAACGACGTTTTCCACCGGTAATAGGGACTTCATCGTTTTCGCCACCACGTTGTTTTTTAGAACTACGTTTCTTTGTTTTTGAGCTACTTTTCTTAGAACTAGATTTACGTTTAGAACGTAATTTTGCTAAAGTTTCAGGATTAGAACCTTGAACGAATCTAAATTTTCCACTCTTTAAAAATACACCAATTGCACCATTTTCATATCGAAAAACTTCATTGACTTCTTCGTGATATTTAGATTTAGCGGACTTAATGATTGAATCATATTCATCACCACATGTTAATTTAACTGCTTTATGACAACTTTTACGAGGCATTTCTATATTATAAAATATAGAAAAAAATATATCTTGATATTAAGTATCTATGAGCATAAAAGATCAATTATTTCGTAAATACCCGACGGATGATATAGTAACAAAAGTATTATCAGCTTATATGATAAGTGATATAGATGATCAACGGACATTTTCAAAAATGGATATGAAAAATATGAAGACGCTTGATAAATTGTATGATATTCGACACGAATTAGAAGAATATTATATACCGTGTAAGGCTAGAACATATTTAGTTTATATTGATGAAAAAACTGCATTAACAATATTAAGACAAATAATTAGAACGAGAAATAGAATATTATTATCTCACGAAAAGTTTGTAAATGGTAGAAAGTTTACATTATATAGTGTATCAAAAGTATTTAGTAAAAATTATAAGCCTATATATATTGAAGAAAATAAGGAACGTGATGATAATGTAAAAAAAAATTTATGTACGGTATATTTTGATTAATGATTAAATCTTTATTTTCTTCTTATTTTATAGTATAATATGAAACACTTTTGCTTATATTTATTAATATTATTATTTGTATTATCTATATATTCAATATCGATTGAATCATTTGAAGATTTTATGAATATACCTGAAGGTGCAGGTAAGTTGATGATAACACCTTTTTCAAAATCATTTATGATTGAAGATCGTGCATTTGGTTGGCATAAATGGTGGAGAGATAATCAATCTTATTATGGTGTTGAAAATGATGAATCATTTAAAGGTACCGCATATGAAACATATTCACAAAAGACTCCATTATTATATGATGGAGTTAGAGATGTTAATGTATGTTGTTCATATTTACCATAATATTGTTTTCTACTTATATAGTAAAAAACAATGTTAGCAACAATAGTATTGATAATATTATTATTAATATCTTTGTATGTGATTTTGAAGACCAATATAAATATAGAACCCGAACAAATAAATGAGACTAGACGTATACCAAGTTGTTTATTATATAAAAATTTAATAGTACCTGGACAACTAGATTGGGATGTAGAAGTTATTGAAGATTTTAATGTTTGTACTAAACCATTAGATGAAAATTTTACTCAAAATGTTGATTTGATAAGTGATATGCAATTATTATTACAAATAAAAGATGCACAAAGTAAAAATTTACCAATAGTATGGGTATATAATCCATATGAAGAAAGTGCAAAATATTGGAAAGACTTTATGTCACGTAGAAATAGACAACCTACAAGTAGTTTACGTCGTTTATGTTTAACTACAATATTAAAACATTTTCCTGAATATAATTATCGTATTGTAGTATTTAATCAGGATAATTTAGTAAGTTTATTAGGTAACCAATATAAGATATGTCGTCCATTATATCCTTATTTGAAGAATGAATATATAAAATATGTTTTATTGGAAATGTATGGTGGTTATTGGATACCAATAGATACGGTAATGATGAAATCAGTAAATAATACATTAAATGATTATAATAATGGAAAATTAGTTGTTAGTGGATTTGTATCTACGCAATATAAAGATATATTTAGTTATGATTCAACATATATAGCTTGTAAAAGGGGTAATCCATTAATAAGAGAATTAGTAATATTAATAAAAAATTTAAGTAATTCATTTCAAAATGAAATACATTTTAAGGATACCGTACATAAATATTTCCAAGAAATATGTGAAGATAATAATAGATTAGTTGCAAGGTATAATATTGTAGCATTTTTGAATAGAAATGATGAAATGTTATCATTTGAAGATTTATATAGTCAAAATAATAATATGCCACCTATGGAAACATTGACCATAATACCTACATTATATGATATAGTAATGAAGAAGCATATGTGGAATTATATAGAACGAATGGATAGTATGCAATTATTAGAGGCTGAAATGTGGATAACATATGCAATACAAGTATCTTTAAAAAAATGAGTAGAGAAATAAACTCTAAAAATAATATATATGTCATTAACACCTAAAACGTGGGGTCCATCCACATGGATAATGTTACACATGTTAACTTTATCATATCCAGAAAAGCCGAGTAATATTGATATAGAAAATCATAGAAATTTTTTATTATCATTAAGTGATGTATTACCTTGTAATGAATGTAGATCACATTTTAAGGGTCATTTAAAGAAGTGTACATTATCACATGCATTAAAAAGTAGAAACGATTATGTAAAATGTGTATGGAAGATGCACAATGATGTTGCACCGGAGAAAGCTATAACATTTGATGAATTTATAAAAATATATGATGAATTATTAGAAATGGATGGATTTAATCCAATTAAAATACATAATGATATGAAAATGTATAAATATTTAAGCGGTGGATTATTTGTAGTTTTAATAATTGTATTATTGTATTATAATAAAAAATCTTAAATTATTATAACATAATGGATATCAAAAATTTATTTGCTGAACATAAGATGAAACTGATAATAGTTGTAGGTATTATTATTGCATACATTCTATATGTTATTATTAAAAATTATATACTTACACGACCAAGTATACAACAAGAAACAACCATATTTTCACCATATATGATGGATGTAAATGTAAGTAATACAGATAAAATAATTAAAGAAAATGTAATTCCTGCATTAGAAGCTGATAAAGCAAAAGAATTAGAAAAAACTTTCCAATTAACTACATTCGTTTATATTTATTTAGGTGATTTTGATACTAATTTAGGTGTTAAAAAGAATATAATATTTAAACCACATTCAAATTCAAATACAGATTTAAATTTTCAATGGTCAATTAGTCCAAAAAAGAATGATGCAGTTTTAGAAGTTAAATTAACCAATGGATTAAATGCAAAATTAACTATTAAAGATATATCACCTAGAACTTGGACATCGATATCATGTGTTATTGATGGTAATCAAGCTATATTATATAAAAATGGTAATTATTATAAAAGCGCGGTATTAAATGGAATTCCAATATATGTTAATTCACCTATATTATTAGGTAAAGGATTTAATAAATTTTCTCGTATACAAAGTTATTCCGGTTATTTAGCATCATTTTATATTTCATATAAAGCAGAATCTGCAAGTTTTATAAAAGATTTACATAATAATAATAAACCTAAGAAAGCTCCTCCGGTAGCACAAGGATCAAGTGAAAAATGTCCAAATATACAGCAAATTCTTGAAGGAAATATACTTAGTAGTTATAAAACTGCTCAAGCAAATATAAGTTCATTAGGTTCATTTTTTGCAACAGAAGAATAAAAAATATTATTTAATTATAGTATAAATAAAACAAATGGATAATGATAATACTATAATTAAAATCGTTACCGGTGTAGCTGTATTGATTATTATAATATATGCTATAATGAGTATGTATAATTATTACAAAGATATGCATATTATAGTTAGTTCTGTAGAACCGGGAACAAAATCATTTGTAGTAAATCCGGGTACAATTGATAAAAGTAGTATTCCTACTTATGTCGAAGATCAAGGTTTAGCTTATACAATTAGTACTTGGATATATTTAGATCCTATTGCGATGACACCACAATCAAGGGCAGTTAGACAAATAATAATAAGAGGTGGATTTGTATTAGAGATTGATATAGTTAAGAATGAATTGAGATTGAAAGTTCCAATATATGGAGGACGATCAAGTCAATTAGTATATTCTAATTTTCCAATGCAAAAATGGGTTAACATTGTAGTAGTTGTAAGAAATAGAAGAGTTGATTTATGGTTAAATGGTAGATTATATAAATCACGTAAATTCAATAATTTAGTTGCAAATAATCAAAATAATAGTTTATTTGTATCACCTAATGGTGGTTTCAATGGAAGTATTGCGCGTACTTATTATTATAAGAAGAGTTTATCACGTGCAGAAATAATAAATGTATTTGATAATGGTCCTTTTGCTACTAACTTTTTGAGTAAATTATGGGATCGTATCAAAATATTCATTTTTGGAAAAATAGCTGATGTAATTGCTAGTAGAAATACACCAAAAAAAACAACAACTACAACTACTACAACTACTACAACTACAACAAAAAAATAAAATTGACAAAATAATTATTTAGAATTAATATAATGATAATATTAATTGATAAATGAGTTTAATTAATGAAATTAAAAATGATATTCACAATATTTGTGAAGAATGTTTTTCATCCAATATTCCATTCCTATTAGATGAAATAACACAATATACATATGATATTCTTATAACTAATAATGATTATGATTCTAAAAATATATATATTGAATATATTCGCCAAATTATAGCAGAATTATATCCAAATAAATATGGACATTATTATCACGATTTTAAAATAGTTGATATGTCTCATCAGGTTGAATATTTAAAAACCGTTCCTCAACCTATACAAAGAACTGAAGAATGGTATAGAATGAAACAAAATACAATTGGAGCTAGTGAATGTGCAGTAATATTTGGTGCAAATCCGTATGACACATTAAATAGTTTTATTATAAAAAAATGTGCTTCAAATGAAATTAATAATAGGGGTTGTCAATTTACACAGCATGGTATTAAATATGAACCTATTATTCAACAATTATATACATTAAGAACGGGTGAACAATTATTAGAATTTGGTAGTATAACACATCATCGTATTAATTTTATTAGTGCATCACCTGATGGAATTACACCAACGGGTGTAATGATAGAAATTAAAGCACCACCAAAAAGAATAATAACAGGAATACCACCTATATACTATTGGTATCAAATGCAACAACAATTACAAGTATGTAAATTAAAAAAAGTTGATTTCGTTGAATGTAAAATAGATGAATATGAAAGTTATAATGATTTTCAAAATGACAATAATATTGATAAAGGTGTTATAATTGAATATCTTATAGATGATAAAATTAATTATGTATATCCGGATACTATATTAAAATTAAATAAAATCGAAGAATGGATGTTAGATGTAGATAATAAAATACCTACAAATGGTATATTTAGTCGATTTATATATTGGAAATTAATAACATATTCGTGTGTAGAAGTATGGAGAGATGATATATGGTGGGCTAATAATATAAATAAATATTATGAGACGTGGAAAAAAGTTGAGTATCATAGACATAATGGATATGAAGAACTATTACCAAAGAAGAGAATAGCAAAATCAAAAAATAATGATGAAATATTGATAGATATAAATGATTAATTTATTTTTTTATAAAAAGAAATCTTCAAACGACGTAGTTCAAATCATAAATAGAAAAATATGGATGGATTAGGATTTTTATTTATAGAAATAATTCATTATATAGATTAATAATGAATGATTTACAGGATTATACAATAGTTAAAAAAATAGGAGAAGGCGCATTCGGTACCGTATTTAAAGCACATAAGAAGAGTGAACCTGAAAAATATTATGCAATAAAGGTAGAACGACATAATATAGATTCACGATTAGAATATGAAGTAGAAATATATAAAAAATTAGAAGGTGAAGTAGGATTTCCTAAAATATATGAGTTTAAAAAGACTATGAAACATAATATAGCCGTAATGGAATATTTAGGACCGACATTAGAAGAATTATTTGAATTTTGTAATCATAAATTCAGTTTAAAAACAACATTAATGATTGGATTACAAATATTGAATCGTATTGAGAAAATTCATAACATAGGAATTTTACATAGAGATATTAAACCGGATAATTTTTTAATAGGTACCGGACAAATGAAAAATAAAATATATTTGATCGATTTAGGTTTATCAAAGTATTATATAGATCGTTTATCTAATACACATATACCATATAAAACTAATGCAAGTTTTACAGGTTCTTTTAGATTTTCATCATTAAGAAATCATCGTGGAGTTGAACAAAGTCGTCGTGATGATTTAGAGTCAATTGGATATATGTTAATTTTCTTTTTGAAAGGTAAACTACCGTGGCAAGGACTAACTGCATCAACAAAAGCAAAACGCTCTAAACAAATCTATCAAATAAAGAAAGAAACAACATTAGATATATTATGTGAAGGACTTCCTAAAGAATTTTTATTATATATGAAATATTGTATGAATTTAAAGTTTGATCAATTACCCAATTATGAAATATTAAAAAACTTATTTATATCTTTATTTAAGATGTCCAAATATGATTTTGATTATATATATGATTGGAATTTAGTTGCTAAATTCAAAAAACAGTATATGAAAAAAGAATAAAAAAAAATAGATCAATATATTATATAAATGCGTAAAGCCCCAACGGTTATTCAACAGTTCGACAATGAACTTGATAAAAAATTCAAGGAATATGATGGTGATATTACTAATAAGATAAATATTTTATTTAAAGTTAGTATGCAAAGTTGTAGTGCTTGTAAAAGTAAAACATACTTAGATAGTTATGACCAAATTAAGAAAAAATATGGTTCATCTATAAAATTTGTAGAATTAGATGTAGAAAAAGATAAACGATTATTAGCAATGATAGATATATTAGATAATGCGGTTCCATACATAAAATTTTTCTCAAAAGGAAAGTTAATAAATACTTATACGGGTATTAATATATTTAAAAAATTAGATGAAGATATTAAGAAAAATCTTTAATATAGATGCATCGATATTTAATATAATTGAATATGAATTAAAATTAGAATATAACAATAATAAAGAAGAAATGGAAAAAAATGTAACAAACGAGTGGATTGATGATAATATGATAGCACGTTGTACAAAATGTGATATATTATTTTCATTGCTAAATAGGAAACATCATTGTCGATATTGTGGTAGAATTTTTTGTTATAATTGTTCAAATTATTTCATAAATATACCGAATGAATTACGATCAGTGAAAAAAGAGAATATTCTAGATATAAGAAGTTATATAAATCCTATACAAGATAATAGAGTATGTTATAAGTGTTATATAAAATTAATCGAATGGAATGAATTAAGTAGAATGTATTCTCTATTTGCTTTATTACCATTAGAAATAACGGATTATTTAAATATAAGACTAGTATGTAAAACTTGGTATAAAATTGCACAACATCATCTTTTAAAAATAAGAAATATACAATATAAAATAACTGATACAAAATGGAGTAACTATGAGTTAAATATGATATATATAAATAGAAATTTAATAAAAGGACATTCTAAATGGGTAATAAGTTATATATTAGCAATTGATTGGAGTAAAGAAGATGTTAGATTATTAGATGATTTAATGTATTGTGAACGGATAATAGATTGTGATAAGATGATGTGTAAGAAGAAGTGTAATAATATGTTTAGTTATGATGAATTATTATTATTAATATCGCAAAATTTTAAGAATAATAAGTTAATAGAGTGGATATTTAATAAACTAGATAGTATAGATATAGCGGTAGATGAGTTATTATGTTCATTAGATATATATATAATTGGATTACAAAAGGTAATAGGTAATGATAGTATAATAAATGAATATGAGAAATTTTTATTGAATAAATGTAAAAGCAGTAAAAGGATATCAAATAAATTATTTTGGATATTAACTCAATTAGTAAATGAGAAATATTTTCGTAATTTTAGAAAAAAGTTGGTATCATTATTGGATAATCAAACATATAATCAATTTCAATATGGTTATGACTTTACTAATAATATAATACATATATTAACCTTACATCCTAATAGGAGAATATCCGCAATAAAGGAGTTTATAGATAATTTATCTTGTCAAAGATTTTATTTACCAATAGATATAACTAAAACATTTAGCGGTATAAAAACGGAAAAGATGTATATAATACAGTCTAAAACGGAACCAATAATATTACCGTGTATATATGGTGAAAATGAGTTATATAATATAATGTTAAAAAGGGAGAATGTGAGATATGAGGGACTAATGATGAATATGATAAGATTAGTAGATATATTATTGAAGAAGGATGAATTATTAGATTTGAATATAATGACTTATAATATACAATCAGTAAATATAGATGGTTTAAATAACTATGGGTATATTGAATTTGTACCTAATTCGTATACATTATATGCGATAAGAGATGAATATAAATTTACGTTACAGAATTTCATATTGGAGAAGAATCCATATATGTCAATAAATGAATTTAGAGATAGATTTGCAAAGAGTTTTGCGGCATTTTGTGTAATATCATATGTATTTGGTGTAGGAGATAGACATTTAGATAATATAATGATAACCAATGATGGTACTTTATTTAATATAGATTATGGATATATATTAGGTAAAGATCCAAAACCATTTGTATCATATATAAGGATAACACCTGATATGATAGATGCATTAGGTGGAATATCATCGATACATTATAATAAGTTTAGTAAGTGGTGTGGAGTAGCATATAATTGTGTAAGAAGACATATAAATATAATATATAATATGTTATTGATATTGGATGAGAAAGATTTTAGTAGGGAATATATAAAAAATTATTTATTATTACGTTTAAATCCGGGTATAAGTGATAAGGATGCACATAATAATTTCATGAAAGTAGTAGAGAATAGTTATGATAGTTATAAAAATAATATAATAGATTATATACATAAGCAGTATAGAAGTAATGATAAGATAAGTAATAATAGTGAAAAGAGTGAAAATATAACGAATTGGGTACAAAATAAATTAACTAAATTGATAAATAAAATAACATAAAGATAAAGAGAAATATTTTTGTAAATGTCTTATTTAACGGTATTACCAAGATGGTTAAGTTTAGGATTATTAGGTGTTAGTTCATTATTATTATTAGGATATACTACAAGAAGGATGTGTCCATATTTTGGAGGTAAGAAAAAGTCGAGTGAAATAGTAATAATAAATGATGGTAAGAATGAATAAAAAATGGTAATATAAAAAAGAAAGAAGTAAATTGATATTTGAAGAAGTAATAAAAATAAAAAATGAATTTCATAAAAGTTTTTTATAAAAATTATTTATGAAAGTTATACATATGATATTACAATGGTGAAATTTGCAAAGGTTGTTTATGTAAAGAATTATGTAAAATATTCATAATATTATAAAGTTCAACATAATATATTTCGTATATTTATATTATTTACGAAATGTAATATGTAATGCTTTATATTATCGCTCCGCGATGATGCGCGAGGGCAGTCTCCGTGTAATATTTATAGGGTATTATAGGCTATTATAGGCTATTATAGGCTATTATAGGCTATAATAGGGTAGTTAGGCCGACTTCATCGCGAAGCGATAACCCGGAGTTATCGGGGATATTATCTTCCACATTTTTTAGTATTATTTTTTATTACTATTTTAAAAAATAATGCAAATTGCCGTTTTACTCAACATGAAAATTTTAAATTTCATTTCATAAAACTTTTTCAAATCTATATAAATATTTTCCTATATCTTATTTCAAATATGACACAAATATTTATTCCACTCATTTGTTATAATAATACATGTAATACCAAATATATGATGTCTCTCATTTCATTACTTTTCTTTCTCAATAATAATGGTATTAAAACCTCCATATATCCTATTACTTTCGATAGTCTTATATCACGTGCACGTAATTCAGCAATTGCACAATTTATGACTGATAATGATAATTCACATATCCTCTTTATCGATGCTGATATAGAATTTAATCCACAAGATGTTCTTAAAATGCTTAATAATAATAAACCAGTAATATGTGCAGGCTATCCACAAAAATGGCTGAATTTTAATAAAATAATTTCACTTTTAAAAAGAAATTCTATTCCACATAATCCACTTGAACTATGTACTAATCAATCAGTACACCTTATTAAAGAACAACCAATTAGCGAATTGATGCTCGCAAACTATTGTACTACCGGATTTTTACTAATACAAAGAAATGTAATACAACAAATGTTTGACTCATATCCAGAACGTAGATATATTAATGATATTGACGGGTATTCCTCATCAAATCCTAACTTTTTCTTTAACTTATTTACCGTTGAAATTAATAAAGATACACTTCGTTATGAAAGTGAAGATTACGGATTTAGTAGATTATGGCGCAATATTAAAGGTGATATCCATATATTAACCAATGTTTCATTAATTCATCACGGATGGTTTGGATTTCCAGGCAATATTCACAGACAATTGATGTTCGATAATAATTTAGAAAATATTAATTCATTATAATATGAACTCTCAAGTAATTTTACCTATAGAAACTCTCAATGGTAAAATAACTTATAAAGGTAATTTTATTAAAGATGTTGTTAAAGATCTTAAACTTGCACTACTTAATCAAGATCTACTATGTGTACAAGAACTCAGTATTGAATTACATATTACCGGTACAAAAGGTTTCACTAAATGGCTAGAAACTATTATTGAATTTTATGTTCTTCATATTAATATTAATAATATCTATATTATTCCTCATATAAACCATTTTATATTATATTGGTCCAATATTGATGAAGACATAAAGAAAAAAAACCCACTCGTTATTGTTAATGATCAAGTAATACGCAATTTTATCTTCTTTATCAATTGGATACTATGTCATTCTTCTATTTCTAAAGTTATTGACAAAAAATTTAAAATTATGAATATGACTAATGATGATCTCAATTTTAAAGAAATGAAAAAAAATGGTTTTCTATTATCTACTACTCTCAATAATGTTAATAAATTTTTATTAATTAATGATCCAAAAGAAATTATCATTCCATTAGCAGAAATTTGTGAACTATTCTCCAATGATAATATTAATAATATTGAAAGACTCTATAACCTATCTTATTGGTTCAGTTGGTTACTATATTATGAACGAACCTTTCACAAGAATAAATGGCTCGTACAATATCGTGACTTTAAATACATTAACGATAAATTTAGAGATAATTGGATCGTTATCTTCTTACAAATACTTATACATTTTAGTGAAATGTTACCCGTACTTATAAAAAAAAATATTTTCTATCTTATTATATCCTATTGTTCATTATATAATAATAAAAATAAAAGAACTTTTGCATATCTTATACTAATGTCATTTAAACTATTAGTAAATCCATATAATTTACCGAATATTGACCAAGAAATGTATGGTAAAGCATATGGATATTCCGCACAATGTAACTTTCACTATACAAATTTACATAAAAAAAATAATTGATTGTCACAATTTAATCGCCTTTTTTAAACAATATTCATAATGTGTTAATAATTTTTTCGTATCTGAGTTCAATATTAAATCATTACACTTCTCAATTGGTACAAATCCTAATATATCTATCTCACTCTCATTCTTATGCGATTTTATTATTTTCATTATTTCTCCCATCATACTATTATTCAATATATATGAATAATAATATGAAATATTCTTCTTTTTATTAAAACATCTTTTTATCATATTACTCATTTCTTCTTTCTCTATATTTATTGATAAACCCGTTTCCTCTTTTAATTCTCTCATTGCACACATATTCAAATATTCATTCTTCTCAACTGAACCTTTTGGAAAACCCCACTTACCAATTTGATGTTTTGATGATCTCATTTTTACCAACAAAACATATTTTTTATTAGGACTAAATAATATTACACCTGCACGTTGCATCATATTTATATAATTCATATTTATTTCAATAAATATATATCTATTTTATTATATTTATCAAATTTTTTTTATTATTTTGAATAATGATTTAAATAACATTCACGATATATATCTTTCTCTATTTCTTGCAATATTATACGTGCTCTATGCACATTCTCAAAATCACCATCTATTACAAAATAACTATCATACTTCTTTTTATTATATTCTATTTTTGTAGATGTATCTTTTTCTATATTTTTCAATATCAAATTATCATCTTTTATTATATGAGCCGCAGTATCCGGAAATAAATATACACTTATTTTTGATAACATTTTTACTATAATTATGTACATTATTTTATATAAAAAAATATGACATTATTATTAATTATCATCAAAATGTACAAAGTTAATATTTTAAAACAAGACTATTCTATCATCCAACTTATACATAAAAATACAAAAGAACAAATACAATATAATGGCTTCTCACGCGGACTTTTTCATAATGATGAAGTAAATATTAATAATGATGGCTCTCTTCAAATACAATTTACATCATTACCACCGTACCTTGTAGGTGAACTTGAATTATATTCGTCTTGTATTCTAAAATCTAATACAAGTACTCCATTATATATATTTAAACCATTTGATCAACATTATCCAAAATTTTATGTGCACTCTAATTGTCGTTCAAAATACTTACGTAATATTTTAATCTCAGTACACGAATTTGGATGGAATTTATCAAATACTTATCCACACGCTAAAATATTGAATGTATTTGGAATATATGATGAAATTCCAGTCATAGAACAAGCTCTATGTTATCATTATAATTTACTCGATTCTAATTATAGATTAAAAAATATTCCCGTTGTAAAATACGGTTACGATATTTCTCGCACAACTATTAATAACGATATATTTTCAATTGATCCTGATGGATGTCTCGATATTGATGATGCATTTTCTATTAAAGAAGATAATGAATCTTTTCATTTATGGATACATATTGCTGATGTTTATAGTAATTTAATGGCATATTTTGATGATGCTCCATATATTATTAGTCATTTACATCAAGCATCATCTATTTATCTTCGAACACAAATTAAACATATGTTATCCACACTATGGTCAACTAATATATGCTCTCTTTTAGAAGGCAATAATAAAAATATGTTGACATTATATATTAAATTAGATATCAATAATAATATTACTTGCAATTTCTTCCCAAGTAATGGTAAAATTACTAAAAATTATAATTACGATAACTCTACAAAATTATTTAAACAATATTTTCACAAAATAAGTTTAATTTTTAATATATTTATGAATAAATATGGATATGAAAATACTAATATTAAAATTATATCTAATACACACCAATTTATAGAATCACTTATGATTATTTATAATTTATATTTTGGTAATGAAATCATGCAAAATTGGCCATATAAATTATTACGTGTACAAAATACTAATAAATATACTCCTCCTACAAATTGTGATACAACATTATATAAATTTCTTAGTATTATTTCAAATAATAGCGCATATTACACTATTTCAAACGATTTAACCAAACATCAATCACTTAATATATATAATTATACACATACAACATCACCTATTAGAAGAAAAGTTGATTTGATAAATCAAATGCTTTATTATAATAATGAAGCTATTAAATATAATATAATGTTAGGTATAATCGATGATATTAATTTATTTGAAAAAAAATTGAAAAAAATGAATAGAGATTTAAATAAAATATATTTATTAGAACGTGTATATAATTCACCAAATTATGAAACTAATTGTTATATATATGGATTTAATATAACTAAAAGAAGAATCGATATTTTCTTTCCCAAAGAAAAATTATCATTCAAATACAATATTGTAATTAATGATTTATATGATATTTATGATGTAACATTTAATGATAATAGAATATATATAATAAATAAACAAACAAATTCAATTGAAAAAATTTTACAAATTATGACATTGATAACAGTTAAAATAAATGGAATTCCTTCTATTTATAATTTAGATTCTGCATTACTTATCGACTTTTCTTAATAAAAAATATATTTTATTAATAAAATATTTCAACCTGACTTTATATATATTGATTCTATATTCACAATATCACGCAATATATGTTTTACTATTTTTGATGATTCAACACTCAATTTATTCTTTTCCATTATTTTAGCCATATCTATAAGATCACCTGCAATATTATATATTTTTAACATATCTTTTATAAAATTACCTTCAAATACATTATAATAATCTATAATATCTTTTATAGAATCACCATTCATCCATTTATAAACTGCACCTACGATATATCTATTAATATGCCAATCCATATTGATATTCAATTTATTTCTAATAATTTCTTCTTCAAATTCATATGATTTCTTTTCAACAAATTCTATAATTTTATACAATGATTCAGGTATATTTTCATCATCAAAATCTTCGAATGACTTATCTATTGGTTTTGAATCACTAAATAATGATAATATTCCCGCTAATTCAAAATAATTTAAATCATCTAATAAATCCGTATTTAATAATTCAGCCATTAATATACCATTACATTCTTGGATTGCACATGCAACTATTCCTTTTTTAGTAACATCAATTTTAGTTAATGGTAATTTATCTTTTATAATATATTGATGTTTATGTAATAATGATAATACACAATTGATTTGATTACGGGTATGATTTTGGGACGTATTCAATTTATTACCTAAGTCAGTATATTTGTTATATATTTCAATCCAACTTTTATATTTCTTGTAATTTTCTTGAAAACCTTCTGTTTGACGTAATTCATCCGCTTTTTTCTTGTTATTTTTTATTATATTTGGTGATAGTTGTATTCCAAATTCATTTATATTATTATTATATTTATCATAATCTTTACATATATTAAATATTTTATCATTTATATTTTCATTTAATATTGTATTTTCACTAATTATTCGATCAAGTTCTTTTTTATATTCCGTCTGTTCTCTTACTAGTTCTTTATGATATAACGATTTTTCTACTAAAATATCCATTTCCATATTCAATAATATCATTTTTAAAATAAATTGAAAATCTGGTGAAAACTTGGATGATAATGCTTGTGCCTTTCCACAAATTAATTCTCTCATTATATTGCACGATGGTACGGACAATTCTGCATTTGGTCTACCATATGGTAATACTATTACGGTTCCTAATGTATCAATACCACGTCTACCTGCTCTTCCTGCCATTTGTAAATATTCGGCAGTTGATAAATTTCTAACATTATTACCGACCATTTTTTCTAATGAAGTAAATACGACGGTTCGTGTTGGCATATTAATACCAACTGCAAAAGTTTCGGTTGCAAATAAAATTTTTATTAAATTTTTACCATATAATAATTCAACAATTTCTTTGAATAATGGAACTAAACCTGAATGATGAAATGCTATACCTTTATATAAACATTCTTTTAGATCATTCCATTGTTTTAAGTTTTCATAAATCTGTCTATTATAACTTTTACCTATATAATAATCAGTTATTCTAACTACTTCAGCGATTTGATCTTTTTCTAATAAATTTTTATGTATTGATTTTGCTAATATTTCACATCTTGTTCTTGAAAATGTAAAAAATATAGCAGGACATAAATCATTATTCCATAAATAGTTTACACAATCTTGAATTATAGTATTCTTACTAATTCCATCATTTAAACGGATTAAATCTTGACTCCATCTTTCATATAATCGACTATTAAATTGTTCATATGATTTTGTTCTATCACTCGTATTATTTGTATCACTTATTACGACCATATCACAATCCATCTTTTTTGCCGTATTTTTTAAATCTAATGCTAATGATTTATTATTCAAATATGATGGTAAAAATGAAGTGAATAAACAATGACGTAATGGTACTACACGATTATAAGTAGATGTTAATACTATATCTTTTTCTTTAATATCACATAGCCATTCACAAAACCATTCAGGATTATCAATGGTAGCAGATAACATCATTAATTGTATATGCTTTGGTAATAAAATTAATGTTTCTTCCCATACGTGTCCACGATCTGCATCATTTATATAATGTATTTCATCAAATATAATACAACCTATTTCAGTTTCTATATCTAATTCTATATCAAGTCCCGTTTTGGTATCTTTTATTTTTTTATATAATACCAAATTTCTCAATATTTCAGTAGTCATAACTAATACATTACCTCCTGGATTATATTTAATATCCCCAGTTAAAATACCGACACTAGCAATTTTAAATTTATTTTCAAAATCATTAAATTTTTGGTTAGATAATGATTTAATTGGAGATGTATATATTATTTTTTTTCCTAATAATATACTTTTTAAAATTGCATGTTCTGCGGGATATGTTTTTCCTGATCCCGTATGTGCAGTAATTAATACATTCTTACCGGTTTCAAATGCATCAATTGCCCATTTTTGAAAATCGGATAATTCAAACATTGAAAATCCAAAGTGACAATTGCCATTATATTTTTCATTTCTTATTATTACTGAATGCGACATTCTTTATACGTATTTCATAAGTTGATTTTAATATGTTATATGCTTAAAGACATCATATATATATAAATCAGCTAACAAATATGGGTATTGCCACTATAAATCCATTTAATACTTTGTTTAATAGTATTATCTTATCATATGAATTTACGGTATTATGTATGTTCATTTTTATTTATTTATTACAATTTATCAATATTGGATCAATAATAAATTTTATTAATAATAATCATGAAATTTTTGAAAATTTATTAATATCCGTTATTACAGGTATAACCGTTCCATTCGGTTTATTAATTGTATTTCAAGTATTCAATCAAAATAATTATATTGAACCACTCATTATTTATTCATTATCATTATATTATTCATATAATACGAATACTATTGATTTGTTATTATTATTATCTTGTCTATCATTATGTACATTATTTATAATTTATATGATAGCGTGTACTTATTCATTTTACAGAAAGTGTAATAAGGAAAAAGAAGTTATTATTATTAGAGGTGTACCCGGTATAGGTAAGGTAAGTTATATAACATCACAAGAATATGCCGAATGTGATACTGATAATTTTAAATTATGTTATTGGCAAAATTATTATGGTAAAGGTTTATCATATAAATATCGTCCAAATGAAACAAAGCAAGCTGAAATATGGTCTTTAATTCAATTTTTAAATGCAGTAGTATCACGTATACCTCGTATATATATAGTATCTACATTTGAAAAAAAGTGGCAATATGAAGTATATGTTTATCTAGCTCATATAATGAGATATAAAATTAAAATTGTTGAATTAGAATGTAGAGATATACGACATTTAAAATATTTCCAACAAAGATCTCAACATGATGTTCCTTTATCACGTTCGCTAAGAATATATAATGATTGGGAATATGATGAACGGGCTATTTTACAAGATCCATATATAGATCCTAATTTAAAGGGTGATTCTATTCCATTAAATGATAATAATGTAAATGAAGCAGTTTTAGATAAGGAATTGGAAGAGTATTTTAAAAACAATGGAAATTATGTAAATAATAAAGATAATATTATTGATAATAGAATTCGAAGTGATTATATGATAAATTATGTTAGTAATGATGATAGAGATTTGTTAAATCTCTAAAATTTGATATTTAATATTTTTTATTTAATTTAGAGTAATAAATAAAAAATAAAATGAGCACATCAACTAGTAATATTAGTAAAAAAAAGATTACAAAAAATGCACAAACTAAACAAACTAGACAAAATAAAAAAAAAATAGAAAATAAATTAAATAATATCTTGCTATCATTAGATAATCAATTAAGTTATGATTTAACGGTAGATGATGATTTCAAATCTACTATTTATGAAAGAGATATGACCGTTAATATAAATAAAATAAATAAATTACCTACATTCAATATGAATTTTAAAACAAAACAAGAAGAGGATGATGCTAATACTAATAATGGATCAAAGAAAAATAGAAAAATTACTATTGAAAATACTAATAATAATAATAATAATGAAGATGATGAATATATTAAAACTCTAGTTATTGAAAAAGTAGGTAATATATTTTATAGATTTGATTATGATAAGGGTATCATTTATGATATGAAAATGAATGAAGTAGGTCATATAGATGATTGTGGTGATATATGTATTTTAAATGATAATGAAAATGATGATATTAATAGTGAACAAGATGAAACAATTTGAATATAAAAATAAATGGACTTTTTTTTATTATGAAGATGGAAAAGTATCACAATGACTTATTAAAAAAAGTGTCTAATATATACAATATTAATTATGATGAATTATTAGTTAAAATTCCCTATAAGCATAAAAGAGAATTACCTGAATATGATATATTTTTAGAAGAATATAGATTAAAGACATTGAAAGAATTGCAAGAAATTGCAATAGAAAATAATTGTTCTAAATCAGGAAAAAAAGAAACTATTATAAAACGTGTTTATGATATATTATTAAGTAAAATTAAAGAAGATAATAATAATAATATTAATAATATTAATAATGTTGAGGTGGAACTTATTGAAAAAAAGGATATTTGTATTGGAACGGATAATATAAACCAGGACCTTAAAATATCGAATTCAAATAATTTAGATGAAAATATTGAAAATACTCAAGATAATAATGTAAAAAATAGTAAATGTATTGATATAAGTGATAAAGATTTAATATTATTATTACAAACACATAGTTTATCAGTATCCGGTTCGAGAAATGAATTAATAGATAGACTAAAAGAATTTTATAAAAATAATATTAGTAAGAATAAAAATATAGATGATTATATTTTAGAATTAGATGATGATGAATATGTATCTCGTCACGAATTAAATGAAAATTTAATGAATATTATACAAAAAGGTATTAAAATATCATTATCAAATAATTTGTGGAAATACATAGATTATAATAATGAAAATAATATAATAAATAATTATTACATACTTATTCCAAATAAAAATTGGATTTTTAAAGAGACTGATATATCATACGAATTTGTAGGTATAGCTCATACGGATAGTACCTATATAAAATGTGATATACCGGAAGAATTATTATTATTATCGTCATAATAAAAATTTGATAATTTGCAAAAAAAAATGAATAATTATTGAAAATGAGTTCTAAAGAAATAGAAGTTATAATACCAAAAGAAAAGTTGAATGATTTTCATTACATTCAATATCAATTATGTGATGTTAAATGTAATATATTGCAATCAATTGCTAAAAAAAATAATTTATCATTGGATGATTTAGTTTATAAATATATTCCTGAAATGAATAAATTATTCTTTAAAAATTTATATATAAAATACAATCTTAAAATGGAAAATGATGACTAAATAATCATCTTTTTTTATTCTTATAATATAACAAATGACGACTATAACACGTGATAAATATAAAGATATATTAAAACGTATATGTGATAAAGCTAATAAAAATGGAACTAGTCCTGAATTATATAATGATATTTATCAAGATTTGGATCGAATAACTGATGCCCTAGTTCTATTTGCTAATTTTTTTGATAAATTAGTAAAAATTACATTAGATAAAACATTAACACACAAAGATAAAGTTGATAAAATTACAAAAATGTCTTTTAATGGAAACCATTTAACAAAAACACAAGCAATTGATATACTAAATCGTTTTAAACAGTCTCAGGATGATGCACTTATAAGTTTAAATGATATAGAAATGAATGGAGGAGGTAAATATGACTTTTTACCATATTTTATAGATGATAATCTAAAAGATATGCAATTTCGTGGTGTTAATACTCGTTATAGTAGCACTAGAGATGAAGCAACTACTACCGGAAGTCGTCTTACACGTATATTTTCATACTATTTTTTTAGATTACCTTTAACTTATATGTTAAAATTTATTTATACATTAGGTGGTGCACCATATAAAGGTTATAAAATAAGAGATTTCGAAGAAAATGTACCATTAACATATTATATTCTATTTATAATTGGTCTTGTTCCATTACCGGTCGTAGGTTCTATTGCAGGTATATTTACTGATATTTATACTTTTATAAGTGCTATTGATGATGGTCGTATATATTTAGCATTGATTACTTTTATTAGTGGTATTATGTCAATATTCATATTAAGAGCTTTTGATTTAGGTGCTTTATTTAAATTATTTTATTTTATGGATGTAAAACATGAAGTTGATTATAAAGATCGTAAGAGACGTACTACTTCCGGATTAGCAGATATGTTAGGTTTTACAAAAACAAAATCAGGTGAAAATAATGATATAGTAACACAAACTATAGATGAAATAAAAGAAAATTTATTAGAAAAAAAGAATGAATTAGAAGAAGAATTATTTAATACTACCGTAGAAACTAATAATATTGAAAATCAACTTAATGAATTAGAAGGTGAACAATCTTATGATAATATAGCTACACAAATATTAGAAAAATCCGGTGAACCCGTTGATAAAAATACAACAAAATTTAAAAATTATGTTGCAGAAATTAAACGTAAATTATTTGGAAAAAGAGGTTTATTTGGTTTAGGTAGTAGGGGTGGAAATTTAACAACAGAATCAGCAAATAATATTGAATCACCTGAAATAAGTGAAATAAAAGATAATGTAGAATCACCTGAAATAAGTGAAATAAAAGATAATATAGAAACACCTGAAATAAGTGAAATAAAAGATAATGTAGAATCACCTGAAATAAGTGAAATAAAAGATAATATAGAAACACCTGAAATAAGTGAAATAAAAGATAATGTTGAATCACCTGAAATTGTTGAAAATAGTGAATCATTAGAACCAATAGATATTAATGATGATTTACTAAATACAATAGTAGAAGAATTAGATAATAAAAAAGTAGAGTTGAAGAGTGAATTGGAAATTATTAAAAAAAAAACAAATGAATTAGAAGATAAAATAAATAAAATTGAAAATATAAGTGACAATGAAATACGAAGACAAGCTGAACAATTGGTAAATGAAGCTGAAATGAAAGCATTACAATCATCTATTACTGATGATAAAGTTGATAATGCAACCAATAAATTAATAGGTGATGAAATCGATAAGTTTAAATTACCAACTGAAAAAGAAAATTTAATGGAATCAATAATTGAAGATCAAAAACAAGATATACAAGAAAATACAACTACTGATACAACTACTGATACAACTACTGATACAACTACTGATACAACTACTGATACAACTACTGATACAACTACTGATACAACTACT
>Ga0315904_10002571_pt1 | contig 27925 bp, 24 predicted proteins | sample LakEriMetagenome_6_FD_203529 | JGI IMG/M metagenome (GOLD analysis project Ga0315904, IMG submission 203529) | Freshwater fungal communities from buoy surface, Lake Erie, Ohio, United States - Buoy 12 MA120 | ecosystem: Environmental > Aquatic > Freshwater > Lake | place: USA: Lake Erie, Ohio...
TCTCATCGAGAATGAAGAGGCTGCCGTTATGATCCACACGAAAACTGATCCCGTCGACGGTAGTGATCAGTTCCCCCTGCTTCATACCAAAATATCCGATGCCCCTGTACTGCGCAAACGGGGCCCAGTATTTCAATCCGCCTTTAAGGCGGTAATAGATCTCATCCGTTAAAACAATCCCCGTGGCGTCCGCAACAAGATCTCCGTCCTTAACAGAGAGGCCGTTGTACTGGTGCTGCGAAAAATTCTCTTCTGCAAGGCGATAAGCCCACTTAAAGTTGCCCAGCCTGAACCATGCCGGAAACAACAGGAAAAGTTTCAAGAATTTTCTCCCCAGTTTTTGCATAGCTGCAAATATAGGCGGAAAGCGATGCAGGCAGAGGCGGCTGATTCTATATTTTTCACTATTTTCAGGCCTTTCCAAACAGAATGACAACGATCCGGCGTCAGAGTATATTCTCCCTGGGCTTTATTTATGCCGGCTTCCTCATAGGTGCTTTCAACGTCCTTTACCTGTTTCCGAAATATTTTACACCGGCCGAATTTGGACTCACCCGATTGCTGCTGGAACTGTCTCTATTGTTGTCAACGCTGTGTACCGTGGGAATGGTGCCTGTATCGATCAAATTCTTCCCTTTTCATAAGAAATACCTGCCGGACAGGAAAAACGATCTTTTATTTGTAACCCTCAGCATCACCGTTGCGGCGCTGCTCATCATGCTGGTGGTCCTGCCCTGGCTCAAGCCGCTGGTGATCCGGAAATTCGGCTATCGTTCCCCACTTTTTGTTGAGTACTTCGACCTCCTGTATCCGCTGACCATCGGGATGACCCTGTTCAGTTTGTACGAAGGCTATGCGTGGATCATCGGGAAAACGGTGGTGTCGAATTTCCTGAAGGAGTTCCTGTTCCGGTTCCTGACCACTGCCCTGATCCTTGCGTTGATCCTGGGCTGGATCGGTGATTTCTCTGTATTCGCCAGGCTATTCTCGTGGACCTATCTCCCGCCCCTGCTCATCCTGGTCTATTATATTTCCAGGAGCAGGGAGTTCCCGCTATCACCCGGGATCAGTCCGGTCACCTCCAGACTCAGCGGCAAAATGGCAGGGTTCGGCCTGGCTTTTTTTGCCAGTTCCACCCTGAATGCCCTGGCAAAAACAAACGACAGCATCATCCTGGCTTCACAGTCTACACAGGGCCTTACGGACACTGCTGTGTATAATATTGCCACCTACCTGATCACTTTGATGGAGGTTCCCCAAAGAAGCCTGACCTCTGCCGCAACTCCACAGATCGCCATTGCCTGGCGGGAAAGGAACTTCCAGCGGCTCTCTTCGATCTACAACAAAACCGCCCTTAACCTGCTGGTCATTGGCATGGGTTTAATTTCCCTCATACTTCTGAACATCAATGAGCTTGTGGAGTTTCTCGGCCCCACTTATGCGCCCATCAGCGTACTCATCCTGATCCTCGGTATTGCCAAGATCATTGATATGGGTACGGGTATGAATTCACAGATCCTTATGCTGTCTAAACACTGGAAGATAGACCTGTTCAGCAACATGCTGTTTGTAGTGATCTCCCTGGTGTTGAACTACTACCTCACGCGTAAGTATGGCGTGGAAGGCCCGGCTTACGGTACGTTGATCGCCATATGCTTTTTCAACATGATACGTTTCACGGCCATCTGGAAGATCTATAAACTCCAGCCTTTTGGACTCAACAACCTGAAGGTGCTGGTGGTCGCCCTGGCCTGTTATTTCTTAACCCTGCTGATACCGGACTTAGGTAACTTGTACATCAATGTGGCCGTACCCAGCACGGTATTCATGCTCATGTACACCCTGCTGATACTCAAACTGAACATTTCGAAAGACATCAGCGAGGTATTCTCCAACCTGCTAAAAAGATTTTCCGGATTCAAATTATAATGCGCAAATTCGCCAATCTACAAACAGCCTGAATGAATTTTGACTTAGTTAATCTCCTGCGCGGTGTTGGGGGCATGGTATTCCTCATCGGTCTTTGCTACCTGTTCAGCAATAACCGCAGGGCTGTGAACTGGAAAGTCGTGGGTTACGGAATTATCACGATGATCGCTTTTGCCATTGGCGTGTTGGGCAAGGGCGAATACAACTTCTTCAGGATCCTGATAGAATGGCTTTCGCAGAAGTTTGTTGAAGTGATCAATATTTCGCATAAGGGTACCGAATTCATTTTCGGAAACCTGGCGGATCCAACCGGCAACTGGGCTTATATATTTGCGGTGCAGGTTCTGCCCAATATCATATTTTTCGCAGCCCTTTCAGCATTGCTGTATTACCTGGGTATCCTTCAGAAGGTAGTATACTTCTTTGCCCTGTTGCTTCGGAAGATGAAGATATCCGGTGCGGAAAGCGTATCCACTGCCGCCAATATCTTTCTTGGCCAAACCGAGGCGCCGCTGATGATCCGGCCGTTCCTTGAGAAAATGAACCGCAGCGAGATCCTGATGATCATGGTGGGTGGTATGGCGAATACGGCCGGCAGTGTACTTGCCGCCTATGTGGGATTTCTTGGCGGCACTGACCCCGTCCAGCAGAACTATTTTGCCCTGCACCTGCTCAGCCAGTCGATCATGAGCGCGCCCGCCGCCATCATCTGCTCAAAGATCCTATTCCCACAAACTGAAAAAGTTGAAACGGAAATAAAGATCAATCGGGAGAAGTTGGGCGATAACGTTCTCGATGCGATATCCCTTGGAACCACCGACGGATTGAAACTAGCCGTAAACGTTGGTGCGATGCTGATCGTTTTCACCGCCATCATGTACCTGCTGAACTGGATACTTGGCTCCATTGGTTATCATATGGGACTGAATAGTATTGTGAAAGAATTTTCCGGCGGCAGGTATGAAGGCCTGAGTTTCCAGATGCTGCTCGGGTATATTTTCGCGCCCATTGCCTGGGTGATCGGCGTTAACCCCGCAGAAATGGTGCAGGTTGGCCAGTTGCTTGGGGAGAAAACGATCATTAATGAATTCCAGGCTTATATCAGCTTTGGCCAGATGAAAGCCAGCGGCTCCATACAGGATCCTAAATCCATCCTCATCACCACCTATGCGTTATGTGGGTTTGCCAATTTTGCATCCATTGGTATACAAATCGGCGGGATCAGCCAACTGGCACCCAACCAGCGAAAAAGCCTGACCGAACTTGGTATCAAGGCATTGATCGGCGGAACGATCGCTTGCCTCATGTGTGCCTGTATAGCCGGCGCTTTACTGTAAAGATTCTGAATAAACGAAGAGCTGTTTTACCGGATCCCGGAACAGAACATGAACTCTTCAACAGAACTGCAGGGTTCTACTTCATTAAAATGACATGTACGGACAAAGTCATTATGTAAAGACTACTGAAAAGGGATTAAGGCGTACATTTGCAGGTAATCGAAATCCGCGTGTATGATCACAAACCCTGCCGCCCCCGCCGTCTTTTCACTGGAAGGAATCTCAGAGCAACTGCAGTCGATCGCAAACAAAGTAAAAAATGGCATACGCATCTCCAGGGATGAGGCCCTTACCCTTTTTGAAGAAGGCTCCCTGCCGTTTCTCGGCTCACTGGCCAATTTCGTGAGGGAATCAAAACACGGCGACATCACCTATTACAACAGGAACTTCCATATCGAACCCACCAATGTCTGCGTGTTCTCCTGTAAGTTCTGCTCATACTCCCGGTTGTACGCGCATAAAGAAGAAGGCTGGGAATTAAGTGTGGACGACATGCTGAACATCGTAAAAAACTTCGATGGCAAACCCGTTACAGAAGTTCATATCGTAGGCGGCGTTCATCCCAAAATGGATCTGGCATTTTTCGCAGAGTTGCTCAGGAAAATCAAAGCGCACCGCCCTGCCCTGCACATCAAAGGATTCACGGCAGTGGAGCTCGACTATATGTTCCGGAAAGCAAAGATGACATCGGAACAAGGCCTTGCATACCTGAAAGAAGCAGGACTTGATTCACTGCCCGGAGGTGGCGCAGAGATCTTTGACCCCGAGGTCAGGAAGCAGATCAGCGCAGACAAAGTCGATGCTGATGGCTGGCTGAACATACATGCAACGGCACACAGGCTTGGTATGCATTCCAATGCTACCATGCTGTATGGACATGTTGAACAATACAGCCACCGGGTTGACCATATGGACAGACTAAGGAGACTGCAGGACGAAACCGGCGGTTTTAACTGTTTCATCCCGCTGAAATTCAGGAACAAGGATAATGAGATGAGCCATATACCAGAAACCTCGGTGGTGGAAGACATGAAGGTGTACGCAGTGGCAAGGATCTTTATGGATAACTTCCCTCATCTGAAAGCATACTGGCCGATGCTGGGCAGGCAAAACGCACAACTCACGCTCTCATTTGGGGTGAACGACCTGGACGGCACCATTGATGATTCTACCAAAATTTACTCTATGGCTGGCAGTGAGGAACAAAACCCATCCATGAATACCGCAGAGATCACCAACCTTATCAGGCAGGCAAAACGAGTGCCCGTGGAGCGCGACACCTTGTATAACGTGATCGGAGGCGAATAAGCAACAACAACGGATCTTGACTTATGGAGTGGTCAGTGGTCTTATTACCGAAGCTGACCGGAGGCCCAGCCTACCGCGCGATAACTCTTGAAGAACTTGGTTTTTAACTCCGCCAGTTTCTGCATGGACTCGAGCACTTTATTTTCCCTTGTGTTCAAAAGGAACAGCGAGCTCTCACCCACTTTGAAGCGGATATCCTCACCCCTGAACAGCCTCTGGTAATTCTGGAGGTTATCTTCGGCTATGCGTACCTGTAACTGAAGGGTAGCCAGTTCATTGAAGTAGTATTTCACCTTGTTGTCGATGGCCAGCCGGGTTTGTACCAGGTCAAGGTTGGTCTCCTGGATCTTGATCTTCGCAACCCTGTATTCACCCCTTCCCTGAGATAATCTCAGGGGCAACCCAAAATCTATACCGAATTTGTAATTGTTCCGGTAGAGGGCGGCACTGGCGTCTTCAAATACGTTGTAACCCTTGTTCAGGATATTATAACGCACATTCAGCAAGGGCAAGAGGTTCTGGAACTTCAGACTCTTCTCGATATCGAGCATTTGCAATTTGAAATCATATGAAGCCAGCTTGGGATGTTCGTTTCGGGCAATAGAGATGAGCGAATCGAGTACAGGCAACTGGGTGTTATTAATCCTGAGCGCCCTCCAACTGCTGTCGGGCACAACATTCTCCGGAATATAATACGCTGAATCACCAGCCGTCCACATGAAGTTTGACAGCATGAGTCCCGAGTTCCTGAAATTCAGGTAGGCCTCGTTCCTGGCGAGCTGGAAACTCTGCAACTGTGCGAGGGCTTCCGTGGTATCAATGGCGGGTCTATCGCCCTGGGCAAAACCGATCTTAACCAACTTAAGCCTGGTTTCATTCACCGACACCGCATTACTCAGGACCGTATAGATCTCATAATCCCTTACCCAGAACCAGTAGGATTCGTAGGCATCGTTCAGCAGGTCATTGATCATGATCAGCCTTTCCGCCTTGCTCTGGTCGCGGAAGATCCTCGCCTGCCTGAGCACAGCCCTCCTCTTATCCATCAGGAGGTTTTTTGCCAACGGTACGGTAACGCCCAGGTAGCTGGATTGCCCTTCCGAAACTTCCGGGTTCAGCAAATCACCGAGGTTATTCTCCAGGCCGGCCTTGACCTCAATACCATACCATGTGGGGATCTTCAGTTCAGGATTGGCAATGTCATAATAGGTTTTACCGTCAAAGGTCTTCCTGTCTGAATACACGTAAAACTGCGGATCGAAGCCAGCCCTGGAAGCAACGAGTTCGGCCTTTGCCCTTTCCACCAGCAACTGGCCCTGTTTAGCCACGGGATGGTAAGAACGGACGATGTTGATGAATGCCTCTTCTGACAGCACTTTGAGTGTGTCATTGGCGGATACACCAATACTGCAACAGATCAATATAATGGAAAGAAAAAATCTCATGTTGGTTTGGAACTATTTTTTCCCGGCCGTATCTTTCTTGTCTCCTTCCTTGGCAGGCTGGTAATACTCAGGCGGGAAGCCGTTGATGTTCCGCCATAATTCATACCAGATCGGCACATCCTTGAGCAGGGCGATACCCATTGCACCAGTACCCATCATCAGTTCCCTGGGCCAGCGCTTCTCTCCTGCTTTCTCCTTGATCAGAACCCTGAACTTGCCGTTTGTACTGACAGAGCTCTCTACGGCAGACACCTCGCCAGCGAAAGTACCATAGGAAGCGTTTGGCCAGCCACTGAAAACGATGGCAGGAAAACCATCAAACAAAAACATTACTTTCTGGCCTTTTGCGATCAGCGGAAGATCGACAGGCCTGACGAACATTTCTACCGCATATTGCACATTTGTAGGCACAATCTCCACAAGAATATCGCCCTCTTTCAGGATCTCCCCGATACCGGATTTCTTGGCTTGAACAACCTGGCCGTCCTGTGGCGCTGTTAAGGTATACAAGCCATTCCTGATATTATAATTCATGTATTGATTCTTCAGCTTGGCAATGTCCGCGTCACCCGACTGGATCTGGGAGATGGATTGAAAACGATCCCCTTCCGCCTTGGATATCTTCTCAGCATATTGTTGGATCTCGCCATTCTTTTCGATGCTCAGCCGGAGAAGTTCCTGACGCGCATTCGACAATTTAATTTCTGCGCTGGTCTTCTTCGCCGTTGCTTCCTGGTAAGCCTGGTTTCGTTGTTCCAACTGAACCAGCGAGGCTACGCCGGAATCAAACATCACCTTCTGCCTTTTGAACTGTTCTGTTTTAATGTTAAGGTCATTCTGCGCCGCCATCAGATCCGCGCTATCGCTCCGGATCTTCATGATCTGCTGGTTGATCTTGTTGTCCAACTCTGATAACTTCAGGTCCCTGGACATCATTAATGCGGTGATCTGCTGGCCCGCCGTAGTGGCCTTATTCTGGTAACTTTGGTTCGCCATCTCCTTTGCACTGATCTGCTCTGCTGTTCTCTTCAAAAGAGCCGGATCCAGGTATTCATCCTTAACCTCGGTGATCTGCACCAGGGTATCCCCCTTCTTTACATAATCACCCTCGTTCACATGCCATTTCACCACCCGCCCTGCGATCTGTGTGGGAATCTGCTGCGGCCGTTCTTCCTGCTTCAGTGTTGTAACCGATCCCCTTGCCCTGATATTCTGCGTCCAGGGCAGAAACAAGATGACGACCAGGATAGCGATGAACCAGACCGTCCATTTCCCAATGTTGCTGGATCGATTGATTTGATAAATTTGAGAATAGGAATGCAGCTCCAGCTTCTCACACTGTTGCGCCATATCCTTATTGATAAAGTCTAGTGCCATTTCAGGGTTAATTTAATTTTTTACGGATCTCATCCCAGGTTCCTGACTGCGCCAACTGTCCGTCCTTCATATAAAATACCTTATCGCATTTTGAAATAAAATCCTCATCTGATGTTGCCACAATGACGGTACAATGGTCAGATTGATTTAGCAGGTAATCGTGGATCTGTTTGCGATTTGCATCGTCCAGATTGGTCCAGGGCTCTTCCAACAACAACAACCGGGGTTCGTTGATCAACGCCCTCAGCAAAAGTATTTTCTGGATGATGTTCCTGGAGAGGCGCTTACCAACAGGGTCAAGAACGGTGTTGAAGCCATTGTGCTGTTCTTCCAGAAAGTTTTTTAACCCGATTTTTTCAGACAGGGTCATCACCGCACCCGGGGAAATGGAAACATTACCCATGGTAATGTTCTCAAGTATCGTACCGTGGAATATGTCCAGCTGGCTGAGGAGTATACCCGTCTTACTGCGAAGGCTGTCCGATAAATAATTGCGAAGGGGAACATTATCTATCAGTATGCCGCCATCGTACGTGGAATACGCGCCGCTAAGCACCCGCAGGAGGCTGGATTTCCCGGCTCCATCCTCCCCGATCAGCGCCACTTTCTCACCTGCCTCCACGGTCAAACTGATGCCCTTCAGGATAGGGCGTTTATCATACCTGAAATTCAAGTTCTGCACCTGCAGACTAACCCCCTGGGGCTTGCTGTCCAGCATAATGGTACCATCTTCGTCCACCTTCTGATCCGTGATCTTACTGAGCTTCTCCACGGAGGTGAGAACGTCATACACCTTGTCCAGGTTGGTGATCAGCTTCTCCACTGAATTGATCACAAGCAGGATCACGATCTCGGCAGCGATGAACTGTCCCAGGTTCAACTGCTGACTGATCAGGAGCATACTACCCACGATCAGCATAGCCGCAGTGATCAGTATTTTAAATCCGATCAGTGTCCAGTATTGAAACAGCAATACATGGAAATGGGCCTTCCTCGCATCAAGATATCCGGCAATAAGCTCATCGGTTTTCTTGAGGTTCAACAAGGTCCCTTTTGAAAACTTAAAGGACCTGACCACCCGCGCGAGCTCCTCCAGCCATGCCGCGACATTATACTTGTAATTGCTTTCTTCAATGGAAGTGGACATTCCCTTGGGGCTGCTGTAAAACAGGATGATAGCCACGAGCGTGATAAGCACGATACTGAAAACAATGAATACAGGGTGGTAGAAAGACAACAGCAACATCCCGAAAATGATCTGGATGGTGGCCGTTGGAATATCGAGAAGAAGTTTTGAAATGCCTTTCTGCAGCGAAATCGTATCAAAAAAACGGTTAACCAATTCGGGGAGATAATATTTGTCCACGCTTTGCAGATCAAGCTTTGGAATGCGATTAGCATATTCAAATGAATATCGTACAAAGAGTTTCTGTTGAACTTTTTCGATCAGGCGCATCTGGTTAACAGAAATAAACCCGTTGAACAATACACCGAGTACCACGAGTATGATGAGGATAACAAGCGATGTGGAAATAGAACCACCCAACACAAAGCTGATAATGCTCTGGATGCCAAGGGGCATGGACAGTTGCACAATACCATTCATGATGGCATAAAAATAGACAGAGGTAATCTCTTTTTTCTCAAGCTTGAGAACCTGCAATATCCTTCCTATGGGGTTCCCAAGGGAACTCCCGCTTTTGTTTTCAGCCATTAGCTCCGTTTTTCCAAAGAAAGTTCACTCTTGTTTAATTTAAACAATGAGGTCCTGACAATTTATTCGACATATTACAAGTCTGACATTAAATTGTTTAGGAAAACTGCTCCTTTTTTACTGTTTTTTTAATCTTTAACATTCACTCAAACTAAGTGGTATCTGGGCCGCCAGACCTCCGTCGGCGGTCTCTTTGTACTTATGGCTCATATCCTTGGCCGTTTCCCACATGGTCATGATCACGGCGTCCAGGGACACTTTTGCATAATCGGGGGAACTTTGCAATGCCAGTTGGGAGGCCGTGATGGCCTTGATGGCACCCATCGTGTTCCTTTCTATGCAGGGGATCTGAACGAGGCCGCCAATGGGATCACAGGTCATTCCGAGGTGATGCTCCATCGCGATCTCTGCTGCCATGATACACTGTCGTTGCGTTCCACCCATACATTCCGTCAACGCAGCTGCCGCCATGGCGGAAGACACGCCAATCTCGGCCTGGCAGCCACCCATCGCCGCAGAAATTGTGGCTCCTTTCTTGAAAATACTCCCTATCTCCGAAGCGGTCAGCAGGAACTGGAGGATTTTCTCTTCGTTGTCACCGTTACAGAACGAGATATAATACTGCAATACAGCGGGAATGACGCCTGCCGCACCATTGGTGGGGGCGGTCACCACCCTGCCAAAGGATGCATTCTCCTCATTTACAGCCAACGCAAAGCAACTTACCCAATCGATGATGTACCGGAAATCGTTTCCACCCTCACGCATTAGGTCCACCCAGCAGCTGTAATTGTGATAACCCCGACCATTCACCAGTTTCCTGTTCAAGGCAGCCGCCCGCCTCTTTACGGACAGACCCCCGGGAAGCATCCCTTCAGTATGGATGCCACGGTACATACATGCTTTCATTACTTCCCAGATCTGCATTACGCCTTTCCGGGTTTCGGTTTCCTGACGCCAGGCATGCTCGTTCTCCATCACTATTTCCGAGATGCCCATACCCGTTTTCATGCACCAGTGCAGCAGTTCCGCTGCATTGTCGATCGGGAAGGGAAGTTCAACGGTAGCCCGGGTCCGGAAGTCGCCTTCTTTCTCTACGAAACCGCCGCCTACAGAATAATATGTCTCTGCAATGGCTTCGCCGTGGAGAAGTTCCACCATAAAGGTCAGCGCGTTGGGATGGTATGGCAAAGTTTCACCGTACAGGAATTCAATATCCTCATCCGGGTTAAAGGCCACTTCATGTTTACCGCCCAACACCAGGATCTTCATATTCCTGATGTCTTTGATCTTGCTGTCTATCCTGTCCACATCAAAACTAACGGGGTCATCCCCTGATAGTCCCAGCTGCACAGCGATATCGGTCCCATGTCCTTTTCCTGTTTTCGCCAGGGACCCGTAAAGCAGCACTTCAAGGCTTTTTACCTTATGCAACAGATCATTCTCCTCCAGCATGAGAATAAACTTCTGCGCCGCTCGCCATGGCCCAAGGGTATGCGAGCTGGAAGGTCCTACCCCTATTTTGAACATGTCAAATACAGATATGGCTTCGTGTGGCAAACGGAAGGTTTTATTTAACCAATAGCAAGAAGCTCCACATCAAACACCAAAATGGAGTTGGCAGGTATTGAAGCATTTCCGGAAGATCCGTATCCAAGACTTGGCGGTACATACAGCGTGATCTTACCAGATGTCTTGATCAGCGGAATACCGATTCTCCAACCATGAATGAGTTCCCCGAGAACAAAGACCCGCATCTGGTTATTGGTGGTCTGATCAAAAACGGTACCATTGGTGAGCATTCCTTTATAGAGGATACCGATCTGGTTGCACGGTCCAGGAGCATTACCCGTCCCCGGGGCTGCGATCTTATAATACAAACCGCTTGGGTGCTTTACCGCTCCCGTGATACCGGCGGTTGCGAGGTATTGCTCAACAGCCTGCACTTCAGCAGCAGGCGCAACAGCCGGGCTGTCAGTATATGGACAAGACGGATCGTCTTTACAGGATGTTAACAGGGCCAGGGCTAAAACTACAAAAACACTGAGCTTCTTCATGTTAGGGGTTTTCAAGTGTGCAAAGATAATAGCAGGACGCTTTAAAAATCGTCCGGTTGAGATAACTGGTCAGTTTTAACATTACCGATCTTTCCTGCGGGTGAGCTCAAGGTAACGCTGCTCATTTCTTTCCCATTGGAACTTCTTGTAGAAAACGGCAACAAAAACAGAGATCAGCAGCACCGCAAATACCAAGACAAGCGGGTTGAACTGGCTGCTGCCTACAGCGTCGGCCCTTTTGTACCAAAAACGTCCAAAAAGGAAATTGACCAGCAACGGAAGGGATACCAGCACGCCAAGGGGCAGGCCTAACAACAACTGGTACCTGAGGGTGGCCCGCTGATCCCGGTTTTGTTCCCAAAAGACAACAAATTTCTTCTCCTCTTCTGTAAGCATGACTCAAATTTCCGGAAGATAATATTCCCAGCAAAAATTCGTTTATATTCATACCCAATAACTTAGGACGGAATAAACAAGTTTCCTGTGAAAGTCTCCGATATATTACTCAATTACCTGCTGAAGCATAAAAAGCTGCCATTGCCAGCATTGGGCACCTTCAACCTGACGGGCTCCTATTCCCTGTCGGAAGGCGACAAGCGCATCATATTGCCGGCAGGCTCCGTAGAATTTGTCCTCGACCCGGCCACACCGGAAGATCCGGAATTGATCTCCGCCATTGCCGCTGAAACAGGGAAATTCAAACCCCTTGCTTCCGCCGATCTGGAATCATTGATCCTGCAGGGCAAACAACTGATGAACATCAGCAAGCCTTTTCTGATAGAAGGGATAGGCACCCTGCAGAAGAACCACCGGAATGAGATCGAGTATATTCCTTTCGTAGACGATACCCATAGGCAGGAATCCGACCTCAGGCTGGAAGAGCCCGGCGAAGCCATACGATTTGATAATAATTACCTGAAGCCGGCAAGTGCGGGCAACAGCCGGTCCAGGAACCTCACTTTTGCCTTACTGATGTTGGTTGGCATTGGTATACTTGGATCGGTTGGCTACTATTTCTACCAGCAATCAAAGGATGCTGTCCCTACGCTGAATGAGGTTCCTGTACAAGAGGAAACAGTCCGGCAACTACCTCCACCCCCGCCTCCAACGGATATTGCAAAACAAACAATACCCGTCACGGATAGTGTCAAACTAACTCCTGCCCCTTTAGTCGCCGACAGCAGGATGTTTTACGTGGTTGTGGAGCATGCGAAAAAAGACCGGGCCCTGAAACGCTATGCAGATCTCAGGGAATGGGGACATAAAGTGGTGTTGGTCACAAAAGATTCTGTTGATTTCAAAATTTCCTTCCCTATCAAAGCTCCTTTATCCGATACGGCCCGGCACAGGGATTCCCTGACCAGGTTCTTCGGCAGGAAAGCATGGATCGAAATTCAATAACATGTCCGAAAAGAACAGGTGGATCTTTTTCTTGTTGCTGCTGGCAACAGCAGTTGACCTCTTTTTTGCACAGACCAATAACCCTAACAGGATCTACAGCAAGGCCATGCTGATGCCGTTACTGGCTTTTGCCTACGTAAGGGGACAGTCCAACAACACGCATTTCGCGAGACTGATCTTAACCGCCCTTTCCTTTTCCTGGTTGGGAGACATTTTCCTCGAATTATCTTCCAGGGACTCTTTGTATTTTCTCATCGGCATTTGCTGTTTTCTCACCACACATATTCTATATATCGTTTATTTCCTGGGGATCAAGTCAAACAGGATGTCATATCTCAAGAAACGGCCTGTGATGTTATTGGTCATCCTGGCTTTTATCATTGAGTTATTGTACATCCTGTGGCCCAACCTTGGGTCGCTTCGTTTACCAGTGGTGGCATACGCAATGACCATAGGCACCATGCTGGCCACCGCCGCATGGCAGTATGAAAAGATCCCATTGAAACCGGCATTATTATTTGTATGTGGGGCATTCCTATTTGTGCTCTCTGATTCGGCACTGGCCATCAACCGGTTTCACCGGCACTTCGAAGGCGGAGGTATTTTTGTAATGATAAGCTATGTGTCCGCGCAAATCCTGATCATACTCGGCAGCATAGCTCACCTCAACGAAACTACGCGCCCACTTTCAGATCAGTGATTGTTTTTCAGGTCCAGGGTCTTCGTGCCGTGCCTTCCCTTTATTGATTCTTTTGAAAAAGTAAAAAAGGGGTATACCCATGGCCGTGATCACCAGGGCAGATACGGAATTCACAACGGGCGACTGGCCGCTGGCATAGTTCCTGACATCTTTGACGATGATCAATACCAGGAATAATGTGTTGCCGATAAAGACCAGGATGGGCATCCAGGGATAGCCCCATACCCTGTATGGCCGCTCTGCCGCAGGCATACGCTTGCGGAGTATGAAAAGACCCGCCACAAAGAATAAATTAAATACCCAAACGATAAAAATGGACATATCGGCCAGCATGAAAAACGATCCTGTAAGGGTAAGCAGAATAGTCCATACCATATGAAAAACAAGCGCGGCGCCGGGTGTATTGAAACGAGGATGTACATTACCCGCAGACCTGAAAAAATGATGATCCCTGGCCATAGCAAAAGTCAATCGCGGTGGCGTCATGATACAGGCATTGGTGGTTCCAATAACAGAAAGGCAAATAAGGAAAGCAACGAAACCTGCAGCGACCGGACCGAAGGATCTCAGCGCCGCATCTTTTGCCACCAGCTCGGAAACAGCCATTTCATCCACATTCAATACATACATCATACCAGCCGTAATAAGCAGGTAGATGCAGATGGAGATCAGCATACCCAGCACCAACCCACGTGGGATATTCCTGCCAGGATCTTTGATCTCACCGGTGACATTCAGCATCAGGCTGCTTCCGTCATAAGCCTGGAGCGCACCATTGACAGCCGCCACCATCGCAAACACCAGAGCCATTCCCTCGGGCTGGATCCGGGTCGAGGAAGCCAGTAAATTTCCTGCTGAGCCTGCCTTTCCTGCAACGAATCCTGCAATCAGCATGATGATGGCCCCTAATTTTGCCGCCGTAAAAACAACCTGCAATCGGCCACTCGATTTTGTGCTGCGGTAAGAGATGAAGGTGAACAGGCAGATAATGAAAATGCTGAGTGACTTGACGCCGAAGTTATCAAGCGGAAAAACCGTTCCCAACATGGGAATATGAATAAAGACAGATCGTTCAACGGCCTCTGTGAACCTTGGCAATTGGATGAAGTACTGGAAATATTCCGAGAATATGAACGAGATCGCTGCGGTAGCAGCACAATTGATCACAGCGAAACTTGCCCAGCCGAACAGATAGGCCCAGAAATCACCATACATATTTCGCATCAGGGCATATTGACCACCATCGTCAGGTAACATCGCCGCCGTTTCGGCCAGGATCATCACAGATAACATGGTAAACAGTCCGCCCAGGACCCATGCCAGCATGATCAGAAACGGAGAACCAAGCAAGGCGGCCATCTCCGCCGGCCTCATGAAAATACTTGCCCCGATAATGGAACCAACTACAAGGGACAAAACGGTTTTAAAGCCAAGTGTTCTTGGCAATACCTGCGCCATTCGTATATTTTATACAGCGTTCAAAGTTTAAGGAAGCGACTGATCATCCTGTGAAAATGATGCGTGCCCTGCTCCCTGGTCACCGAATACCTGCCATGTGAATAGAACCTTGACTTCACACCGCGTTGCACATGCTCTACAACCTCTTCATCTTCATACTCAACAGTATCCAGATCGGAACCTGCGCCCATATTGAATAATTCTTCCTTCCAGACATATGTCAGGAACCTGACTTTCGTCTGTTCCAAACCGTTAGGTTCCACAATATTGATGGAAAGGCCCCAGGGATAGAAATTGAACATCATGTTCGGGAAAACGAAAAAATAATAGGCAGCAACCTTTTTCCCGAAGTCCTGCGACGCGGCTGGCAGATCGAAACATGTTTCGTCATCTTTAGCAATACCCAGTTGGAGATTAGATGCGCCGAACAACTCGGTGGTGTAGTTGCCATAATCGATAACACTATTCAGCCCCGCGTGTACAAAAGGGATGTGAAAGCCTTCCAGGTAGTTTTCACAGTACAGGGCCCAGTTGGCCTTCACCTTGAATTCCCGGGAAAGATCTGGCTTATACACAAAATCGTCTATGGGCATCCATCCGACCCGCCTGGTCATATCGCCTAAAAACGTATCATGGTCGTTCTTCCCGCCCAGTGAGGTGAACAGCATGGGTCCCCAGCGGAACAGTGGAAGGCTGTGCAGGTTATCAGTCACAGATGGAAAATCCTCCACTTCCCTGAATTCGGGCATGGACCTGAACCGTCCGTTCAGCTCAAACTGCCGCCCATGATAACTACACCGGAGATGGGGTGATGTACAGGGCCGCTGTACAACCAGGTTACCACGATGGGTGCAAACGTTTGACAGGCAATGAATGCCCTGCTCATCGCGCGTCAGCAGCAGTGGCTCATCCAGGAACCCTGGCAGCAAATCAACCGGGTGGCAGGCACCCTGCGCCCCCACCATGGCGCTATCCCCAACAAATTGCCAGGAGGGCACAAAAATCTCATCCCGGGTTCGCTTCAGCCAGAGGGGATCATTATAAAAAGCAGTGTCCAGGGTTCTTGCCCTTGCGATCTCGGGATCAACGGGTTCCATGGCAGAGTGATAGTTTTCATAAATATATCACTAATCAAGATCAGTTTTTTGCAAAACATTGATCATTACGGCTTACCGCTGATTTTGCCAGTTTTACAATACAAAAGCATCAGAAACGACCTAAAACTCATTAAAATGAAAAAAGAATACTGGATCAAAATCGGCAATGTTGACAACCGCCTCGTGATCTTTCTGAACGGGGAAATGATATGGGACAGCGGTATAATCCACGATGATCCCAAATTACACAAAGCAGTGGAGATCACCGGCCTATTGCACGATCAGGAAAATTTTCCCAATGAACTGATCTTCGAAGGATTCAATGACACCTTCAATGCTGGCGGCTCCGAGGAGGATATGAATCCCTGGCATTTCAGCTATCGGGTAGTAGCCATAACGCTTGACGATAAAGGTAACGTTGCAGAAGAATGGGACCTGATCAAGCCTTACGATGAAAAACATTACTCCAACCCCAATATCCGCGCGTTGAACAATGTATATGTGATCAAGCGCAGGAACGGAGACTTTAAGGTAGTATCCAACGCCCTATCCCAACAATTCGCGGAATAATTCACCATATTCATCAGATTTACCACATTCGCCACATTAAATAAAAAACCCGGACAATGTCCGGGTTTTTTACTTTGTTTAGTAGTCCATTCCGCCCATTCCCGGAGCGCCGCCATGGTTGTGGACGGGCTCTTCCTTCTTGGGTTTGTCGGCAATCACACACTCAGTGGTCAGCAGCATACCTGCTATGGAGGCAGCGTGCTCCAGCGCTACGCGGCTCACTTTGGTGGGGTCGATAACACCGGCTTTCAACAAGTTCTCATACTTGTCGGTGCGGGCATTGTATCCGAAATCAGCTTTACCTTCTTTTACTTTCTGTACTACGATAGAACCTTCGATACCAGCATTGCTCACAATGGTGCGCAGTGGCTCTTCGAGGGCACGACGGATGATGGCAACACCAGTTGTTTCATCGAAGTTGGCTCCCTTAACATTGTTCAGGGATTCGATGGCACGGATGTAAGCGATACCACCACCGGGAACGATACCTTCTTCCACAGCAGCGCGGGTAGCGTGCAGGGCGTCGTCAACGCGGTCTTTCTTCTCTTTCATTTCAACTTCAGTAGCAGCACCAACATTCAGAACAGCAACACCGCCGCTCAGTTTGGCCAGACGCTCCTGGAGCTTTTCTTTATCATAATCTGAAGTGGTAGCTTCGATCTGAGATTTGATCTGGGCGATCCTTGCCTGGATATCATCTTTCTTTCCTTTACCGCCAACGATGGTGGTATTGTCTTTGTCGATGGTGATCCTTTCAGCACGACCAAGATATGTAAGGTCCGCATTCTCCAGTTTGTAACCCTGCTCTTCGCTGATCACCAAACCTTTTGTAAGGATAGCGATATCCTGCAGCATTTCTTTCCTCCTGTCGCCAAATCCGGGAGCTTTAACAGCAGCCACTTTCAAGGTGCCACGGAGTTTATTCACCACCAGCGTAGCCAGTGCTTCGCCTTCCAGGTCTTCAGAGATGATCACGAGGGGTGCACCCTGCTGGGCCACTTTCTCCAGGATGTGGAGAATGTCTTTCATCGCAGAAATCTTCTTATCATAGATGAGGATAAAAGGAGACTGAAGTTCAGCTTCCATTTTATCTGCATTGGTTACGAAGTAAGGAGAGATATATCCACGATCGAATTGCATGCCCTCCACCAGTTCGATGCTGGTTTCAGTGCCACGGGCTTCTTCAACAGTGATCACACCGTCTTTACCCACTTTCTGCATAGCTTCAGCGATCAGCTTACCGATCTCTGAATCATTGTTGGCAGAAATACTTGCAACCTGCTCGATCTTCTTGGTATCGTTACCAACGGTCTGGGATTGCTTCTGCAGGTTGGTGATAACCAGGTCAACTGCCTTATCGATACCACGCTTCAGGTCCATTGGATTGGCACCAGCAGCTACGTTCTTCAGTCCTTCAGTAATGATAGACTGGGCAAGCACGGTTGCAGTAGTAGTACCGTCACCCGCAACATCAGCGGTTTTGGAAGCAACTTCCTTAACCATTTGGGCACCCATATTCTCAATAGGGTCTTCCAATTCGATCTCTTTAGCAACGGTAACACCGTCCTTGGTTACGGATGGTGAACCAAATTTCTTTTCAAGAACTACGTTACGTCCCTTAGGGCCAAGGGTTACCTTAACCGCATTGGCCAGAACGTCAACACCCTTTTTCATCTTGCTGCGGGCGTCCGTATTGAAGAATAATTGTTTTGACATACAAACTTGATTTGATAATTAGACATTTAGGTTTCTGCAAAAGCGCAGGAAATTAAACTACAGCCAGGATATCTGACTCTCTCATGATCAGGTAATCCCTGCCTTCAATGCTGATCTCCGTACCGGCATATTTACCGTACAGTACATTGTCTCCGGTCTTTACCGTCATGGGCTCGTCCTTTTTTCCAGGACCGGCGGCTACTACAGTTCCACGTTGGGGTTTTTCCTTTGCAGTATCAGGAATAATGATACCGCCAGCTGTTTTCTCCTCAGCAGGCGCTGCTTGCACGATCACCCTGTCGTGAAGGGGGGTGATGTTTAAGTTCGACTTCTTAGCCATAGCGTAAGATTTTTTTTAAAATTGATTGGTAGTTGAAAATATTGCCGTTATCTCCGGATAACAGGCTGGCAAATGTAAACGAATATTGTACCATTTGTTAAAACCGGGAAAACTTGGCAGAAATATGGCTTTTTCCCCTCAAAACGGTTTAGAGTTGGCAGAAAAACGATTTTAGGCGTATGCCATTTTTTCATACATGAATAGGAATCCCTGCCTGTTTTCGCATTATCTTTGCGGCCGAATAAGCTCTTTCCGGTATGATAAGCAGAAGAAACATCAGGGTTAAGGTTATGCAGACGATTTATGCAGTTGAGAATACGGAACCCGTGATCAACCAGCAGCAGGCTCTCAGTATACTGGAAAAACACCTGGAGCAGTCAAGGCAGTTGTTCACATACCTGGTCTATTTCCTGACGGAAGTTGCCCGCTATGCCGAAACGGACGCCCGGCTTAAAGCCTCAAAACACCTTCCCTCCGCCGAAGACCTCCATATAAATATAAAGCTGGCGGGGAATCAACTGATTTGGCAGATCCTGGAGGATAAGGAGTACCAGCAGGCGTTGAAGGATTTCCGTGTGGAACCCTTGCTGGACAAAGACCTGGTGAGGAAGTTCTACCAACGCCTGACAGACACCCAGGAATACCGGATATACATCAACATGCCTTCCCGGGAGAAAAAGGACGAAAAGAGGATACTTGAGTTCATTTTCACGGACCTGCTCCTGCCGGACGATAACTTCATCTCCCACCTGGAGGAGCTGTTCATGCAGTGGGACGATGATGCGGAAATGATGAACCTGATGATGCTGAATTTCCTTCAGAAGCCCAGCACCTACCATTTCATGGAGCTGGTCAGCAAGGAAAAAAGGGATTTTGCCCGTAAACTCGTCTCCACCGTTATGGATAAAAAGGACTATTGCATGGAGCTGATCGTTCCTAAGCTGAAGAACTGGGACGCCGAGCGTATAGCCATCCTTGACATGATCCTGATGCGCATGGGTGCCTGTGAATTCCTGTATTTTGAAACCATTCCCGCCAAAGTGACCCTGAACGAATATATTGACCTGGCCAAGGATTACAGCACCCCGCAGAGTGGCCATTTTGTGAACGGGATACTGGATAACATTCACAAGGAGTTGTCGGTAGCCGACAAACTGCAGAAAGTGGATTACAAAAAACAGTAGATTTGTCGTGATGAGAATATCCCTGCTCATATTGTCAGCCGGCCTTTTTTTTGCCTGCAATAACCAGGACAGGAAATTATCCCCTGGCAACGCGTTAACCCAGACAGCCGGGGTGACTACCATCCAGTGGCTGGATTCCACGCGAGAGATCAGCGACGTGCTCGAAGGCGAGAAAGTGGAGACCCAGTTCCGTTTCATAAACACCGGCAGTAGCCCACTGGTGATCAGTAATGTAGAGGCTTCCTGTGGTTGCACCGTTCCTGAAAAACCATCAGAGCCAATTCTGCCCGGTGAAGAAGGAAGGATCAAAGCCGTATTTGACAGTAAGGGCAGGCCCGGTCAGAACATCAAAGAGCTCAGGATCTACGCCAATACTACGGAAACCATGCACACGGTCACCTTCGTCGTTAACGTAAAGAACCAACAATAAACTTCTAAACCAATAATGAGTATGATACATTTATTACAAGCCTCCCCCAATGCCGGAATGATGCAGTTGCTGCTTCTCGGAGGTATGATCCTTGTTTTCTATTTTTTTATGATCAGGCCCCAGGCCCAAAAGGCTAAAAAGGCGAAGACCTTCCAGGACAGCCTGCAGAAAGGTGATAAAATCGTTACCATTGCCGGAATTCACGGCTCAGTGAATAAAGTGAACGAAGATGGCACTATCCAGCTGGAGGTTAGCCCGGGCACATATCTGAAGATCGAAAAATCTGCGATCAGCATGGAATGGAGCCAGCAACAAAACGCCCCGGTTGCCGCTAAATAATCGAAACTATCAACTATCCCGGCCCCCAGGCCGGGATCTTTTTTAAAGCCCATGCCGATACGAGTTGGTCTAACAGGCGGAATTGGATCAGGCAAGTCAATGGTTGCACGGATCTTTGAAAACCTCGGCATACCGGTCTATTATGCCGATGCTGCAGCCAAAAGATTGCAGCAGACGGACCCTGCGCTGAAAACCCTCATCGTCCGCCATTTCGGCGAGGATGCCTATGTGGACGACGAACTTAACCGCCAATACATCGCCAAGCTGGTTTTTGCTGACCCCCACAAGCTTGATCTCCTGAATTCGCTGGTGCATCCGGCCACCTTAAAAGACGCTGAACAATGGCTCAACGCGCAATCAACACACTACGCGATCAAGGAAGCAGCTCTCATATTTGAAAGCGGTTCCCACCGCGACCTCGACTTTGTAATCGGTGTTTTTGCACCCGAATCGCTACGCATCAGTCGGGTGATGCAAAGGGACCATGTATCGGCAGAGGAGGTGGTACGTCGTATGAAGCGGCAGGTATCGGACCGGATCAAGTCAAGGCTTTGCGACTTCGTGATCCATAATGATGAAACCCAACTTGTCATCCCCCAGGTACTCAAGGTCCATGAGACCCTGTTGAACACTACCCTACCCGGCAGATCATGATACCAACCATCGCTGATCATATCCTGGTCATCATACTCGGACTCGTACTGCCGTTTTTTTCGGGTGTGCGTGGCAGTGAGCAACTGGGGAATATGCACTTTAATGAATACACGCGGAGGAGATTCTACCTCTCCAACAGCCTGGTGCTCTGGGTCATCAGCCTGGTGGTGATGGCCATCTGGTACTGGAACAACCGCTCATTCCAGCTGATGGGATTCAGGTGGCCGGAAGCCGGATGGATGGCAGTAATGCTGAGTGCGCTGATGGGGTTACTCTATGTTGGGGATGTGCTTTACTCCGTCTTCTCTAAAACAGAGCTTCAGAAAACCCAGGAACAATGGGAATCCAGTGTCCCTTTCCTTCCCGAAGAATACCGCGAACTCCCGGCCTACACGGTGATGTGCATTACCGCGGGAGTATGTGAAGAGATCCTTTACAGGGGGTTCCTGGTGAATTATTTTATAGACCCTATGAAGGACGGCTTCCCCTGGATGGCCGCTATATTTCCCTCTGTGCTGTTCAGCATCGCCCATTTCTACCAGGGCTATAAGGCCATGTTCAAGATCTTCCTGCTGTCGCTCCTGTTCGGGCTCATCTTTATTTTCTCCAGGTCGCTCCTGTTTGTGGTGATCATCCATTTCCTGATCGATCTCACCGGTGGCATACTGGCCATTGCCATCAGAAAAAAGAGTTCCGCAGCCGATCGCGAGGCCCGGCTATAAAAAAAGCGGCACCCTGGTACCGCTTCCCTTGATATCCGATCACAATCATTAATGCAGTTTAGCCAGCGCAGCACTGATCCGCTTCAACGCCTCTTCGATCTTTTCCATGCTGTTTGCAAAGGAGATCCGGATACAGTCGGGTTCACCAAAAGCACGCCCGGTCACCGTTGATACGTGGGCATTGTTCAACAGGTACATGCAAAGGTCATCTGCATCGTTGATCTGGTTGGTACCGTCCGTCTTCCCAAAATACTTTTTAACAACAGGGAATACATAAAATGCGCCGTCCGGGGATGCGCATTCCACATCCGGGATAGCTGCAAGAAGGGAAAGCATTTTCTCCCTGCGTTTGCCAAATTCCACATTCATCTCATAGGTAGGCTTCATATCACCCAGGAGTGCAACAATGGCAGCCCTTTGGGTAACGGCATTGGTACCGCTGGTGATCTGGCCCTGCAATTTTTCGCAACCTTTTGCAACATGTGCGGGAGCTGCAATATAGCCCAGGCGATACCCTGTCATAGCGTAGCCTTTACTCAGACCGTTGATGATAATAACCCTGTCCTTCACCTCATCGAACTGGGCAATGCTCTCGTGCTTACCAATGAAATTGATGTATTCATAAATCTCATCGGACAGGATATATACGTTGGGGTAATTCACCAGTACTTTCACCAGGCCTTCCAGTTCTTCTTTTGTATACACTGAACCACTTGGGTTGCAGGGTGAGGAATACATAAAGAGCGTAGTCTTGGGTGTCAGCGATGCTTCCAGTTCTTCAGGAGTGATCTTATAGCCATTTTCGATCTTCGTTCTAACAAGTACTGGTACACCTTCGCCGAGCTTGACGATCTCTGAATAGGTCACCCAGAATGGAGTTGGGATCACTACTTCGTCTCCAGGACTTACCACGGCCCATACGGCATTGGCCAGGCTTTGCTTGGCACCTGTGGACACTACGATGTTCTCCGGTTTATAGTCGAGGTTATTGTCCCTTTTCAATTTAACACAAACGGCCTCCCTGAGATCCGGATAACCAGCTACAGGAGGATAATGGCTCCAGTTGTCATCAATGGCTTTTTTGGCTGCATCCTTAATGTGCTGGGGGGTGTCGAAATCCGGCTCACCCAGGCTCAGGTCGATCACGTCAACGCCCTGGCTACGCAGCTCGCGGCCCAGTTTGGCCATTTTCAGGGTCTCGGGTTCATTAAAAAGCTGAAGACGGGAAGAAAGGTTCATGATCATGATTCTGGTTCAAAAATTAAAATGCAAAAATACTTGAAAACCGTATTCAAAATCAGTAATCGAAATTGAATTCGCTCAGATCTGGTTTATACTCACGGACCCTGTTCAGCTCGTATGCATAAATGCGTTCGCCGAGGTATTTCATGAAAGGGAAACCGACCTCATCGTAATCGTATTTGTCGTCGTTCAGTATGCCGTCGCGGTTGCAATAAATGACGGCGCTGAGCATGAACTCCACGCCTTTATCAAAATCTGCCACATAAGCGATGTCCAGCAGGAAACCATAAGCATCCCCCACTTTGTTGAAAATCCTTAGACCCGGGATAAGGGCTGCATTTTTTTCTGCGCCGTAGAGCAAAAACTTACAATACGTGGGATAGTACTCCGGCAGTTGGTATTGGGGAATGCCAGACTCGCCGGGGTAAGCCGCCATATACTTCCTGACCATGTTCAACAAACTGTCAGGCACCTCGAATCTGCTATCGGCAGGCACCTGCCCCGGAAACATGATCGATTTCAGCACCTGGTGCAGGGAAGGAAGGCTGATCCGGTTGCGCGCGGAAAAATCCATAGGCCCCGTAACCAGTTGTCCTCCGGACATATAACCCTTGCCCAGCAGGTCCTTCCGGGAAAAAAAGGGTTTACTGTTGTAGGCTCCCGGTTGCTCATAGACCTTATTGCCGGAATGATCGTAAAAACTGACCGGGTTGGTCCTCCTGTTTTCGGCCTCCGTCAGGGACACCTGCAAACGGTGGATGATCTCCGCCTCGGGATACCCCTTCTGCCGCAGGCCCTCATTCAAGGCTTGCTGGCCCAGGAATTCATACAGGCGGTTATGGGCATCGTTGTCGCTCACCAGGAATATCTTTTTTACGTATTGGCCCACTGACGGCTTACCATCCAGGGCGTTTGGATCGTTGAATACGCCAGTTTGCCGGCCATGGTCCCAGCCCGTGATCATGGTGGCATTATGGTCCAGGCCCCGGATACCCAGGCGGTGGAGCTTTTCAAGAGCCAGCATGGCCGTGGGCATCTTTACTGTGGAGGCAGGGTAGAAATACCGGGCAGGATTCACATTGAAGAAGAAATCCCGGAAAACCGGCTGATTGTGCCGGTCCCGGTCGATCCGGGTGTAGATCACCTGGATCATGAGGGAGTCCTTTTGCTCGAGGAAGGACCGTAGCCTGCTGTCCTCCAGGAGCAACTGTTCAAACTGGTCCGTAGTTACGGTTTCGGACATTACCTCGCCCCGGGGTGATACATTGTATTTCATGTGTTTGGCTGGTGAGCAGGACAGTACCAACAGCGTCAGTAAGAACAGGGAAACTGCCTGATTTTTCAACATGCCACAAAATAAATAAAACCCTTGTTTCCCGGCGTTTTTCCCCTGTGATTGATCATTAAAAACACTATCTTTGCCGCCCTGCCCCAAAAGCGGCAGAATAGAAAATAACCGACATATGCAACTGAAAGGTTTGATACGATTTTTTGCTGTCGCACTGATACTGATCTCGCTGTACCAGCTCCATTTTACACTGGTGGTACGCAACCATGAAAATTCCATGGAAAAAAAGGCGAAATCATATGTATCTGCGAACTACGGCACCTCTACTCCTGAAGTAAGAGATTTTGAGTTCAAAAAGAAGCTCCGCAGGCTATTGGACAGCACCCGTGAGAAGACCGTAACTTATGGTCTGACCGGGGCGATCACTTATCAAAAAGCAAAAGAGCAGGAACTGAACCTGGGTCTCGACCTGCAGGGTGGTATGAGTGTCACGCTGGAAGTGGAACTGGAAGGCCTGATGAAGACCCTTGCAAACAACAGCAAGGATCCCGGCCTGAACAAAGCCATCCAGACAGCAACGCAAAGAAAAGCAAACAGTGATGCCGATTACATCACTTTGTTCGCCGCGGCATATAAAGAACAGAATCCGCAGGCAAGGCTTGCTTCCGTTTTTGCCGGTCCCGGTAAGAATATAAAGATCGAAGACACTGACGACCAGGTGTTGGCCAAGATCAGGGCTTCTGCAGAAGGCGCCATTGCCAATACCTTCAATGTACTTCAAAAGCGTATTGACCAGTTCGGTGTTGCGCAGCCAAATATCACACTCGATAAGAACAAGGGCATCATTACTGTGGAACTCCCCGGAGTAAAGGACGATCCTGAAAGGGTTCGTAAATACCTGCAGGCAACCGCCAACCTCCAGTTCTGGGAAGTGTATAATATCGGCGAACTGGACAAGCCCTTCACCGACGCTGAAAAAGCACTGCAGGATTATTTCAGCGGTGTGAAAGAAACACCTGCCGCAGATACTACTACTGCTGCTGTTCCTACAATCACGGATACCACCAAAGCCGTGACCATTGGTGACCTGGCAAAAACAGATACCACTAAAAAAGCAACAGCTGACGTCAAGAACGTTAATTCGCTGTTCAAATACCTGCAGCCTGTTCCGCCGCAGCAGGGCGAAGGCGGAAGGATGTCGTTCGCACCTTATATCGGGTTCGTACGAACCTCTGATACTGCCGCCCTTAGCGATTACCTCAGGCTTGAAGTGGTCAGGAACCTGTTTCCAGGCAACCTGATCTTCGCGTACGGGGTTCCTGAGCGGAATGAAAAAGGTATCAAAAACGATTTCCTTCCTTTTTACGCATTGAAAACCGTAGAGGGTTCCGACAAAGCGAAACTGGAAGGCGACGGCGTTCAGACCGCCACCCAGGATTATGACGATCGCGCAAGGCCTGCGATCAAAATGATCATGACCAAGCAAGGCGAGCGCACCTGGGGTCAGATGACCTCAGACAATGTTGGCAAACCCATTGCCATCGTTCTGGACAATATCGTTTACTCCGCTCCCAATGTGATCAACCCTATTACCGGCGGCACATCTGAGATCAGCGGTAATTTCACTATTGAAGAAGCGCAGGATCTGGCTAATATCCTCCAGTCGGGCAAGTTGCCTGCCCCTGCCAAGATCGTGCAGGAACAGGTGGTTGGTCCAACCCTCGGAGCCGAAGCAGTTAAAGGCGGATCCATGGCGTTCCTGATCTCATTCCTGGTGATATTCGCCCTGATGCTGGTGTACTATAATACAGCAGGATGGGTGGCTAACATTGCCCTTATACTTAACCTGTTGTTCACGGTAGGTGTACTCAGCGCACTTGGCGCCACCCTTACAGCGCCTGGTATTGCCGGTCTGGTCCTTACCATCGGTATGGCTGTTGATACCAACGTAATCATATTTGAAAGGATAAAGGATGAGCTGAACAAAGGAAAGAGCTACCAGCTTGCTGTGGCAGAAGGTTACAAGCGTTCTCTTCCCCCGGTACTTGACGGACATATCACCACTTTGATCACTGCCCTGATCCTGTTCTATTTCGGACTTGGACCGGTACTTGGCTTTGCCACCACACAGATCCTGGGTATCATCCTGTCCCTGTTCTGCGGTATCCTGATCTCCAGGCTGATCACAGATTTCTGGACAAACAAGAACAGGCACTTCGAGTATTTCACGAATATCAGCCGCAAGGTCTTCAAGCACGCGCAGTACAAATTTGTTGAGTACCGCAAGGTGGCGTATGTGATCTCTGTAGTTGTGTTGTTAGGCGGTATCGGTGCTTTGTTCAATGGCTTTGATCAGGGTGTGGAATATAAGGGTGGTCGCAGCTACACCATTCGTTTCGACAAGGAAATGAAGAACGATGATGTAAGGACTGACCTTCAGAAAGTATTTGAGGAATATCCGGTGATCAAAACAGTGGGCGATAACAAGACCCTGAACATCACTACCTCGTATATGATCGACAACAACAGCAAGAGTGCAGACTCTGTAGTTGAAATGGCATTGTATACAGGACTGAAATCCCACATGCCCGCAAATACCACGTTCTATGATTTCCAGAAGAATTACAAGCAGAGCTCACAGGCGGTCCTGCCATCCATATCTGATGACCTGAAGAAAGGCGCCATCAAGGCTACGCTTTTTGCGATCTTGGCGATCTTCATTTACATCCTGTTGCGTTTCCGCGACTGGAGATTCTCCCTCGGAACCATTGTAGCCCTGCTGCATGACGTACTTGTAACATTGATCGTGTTCTCATTCCTCAAAGGAGTGGTACCCTTCCCGCTTGAGATTGACCAGCATTTTATTGCGGCCATCCTGACGGTGATCGGTTTCTCCATGAACGATACGGTGATCGTTTTTGACAGGATCCGTGAGAATACCAGGATCATGAAAGGAGCTTCAAAAACTGAACTGGTAAACAAATCGATCAATGAGACGCTGAGCCGTACGATCATGACATCGCTGACCGTGTTCCTGACCCTGCTGATCCTCTTCATCTTCGGTGGCGAGGTTACCCGTGGTTTCTCTTTTGCGATGCTGATCGGTGTGATCACCGGTACATATTCGTCCATCTTCGTAGCTGCACCGATACTGGTTGACCTTGCAAAAGACAAGCCACTTGGCGCTATGGACGCAGACCAGAAAATAGTAGTTAAGAAAAAGACCGAGCCGGCCAAGGCTTAGTTTCTTTATAGTCATTAACTAAAAGGCCAGCATGGATATCCATGCTGGCCTTTTAGTTTTGGGAACGATACAAATGCGCTCCCCGCTTATACTTAACTTATACGGCGAAACTGGTTCCGCAGCCGCAGGTTTTTGATGCGTTGGGATTGGTGAAGATAAAGCCGCGCGCGTCCAACCCCGTTCCCCAGTCGATCTGCATACCCATAAGATAAAGCCCGTGGGCTGGCTTCATGACACAAGGTATGCCGCCGTCAATAGTGAAATGATCATCACCTTCCTCAGCATGGTCGAATGCCAGGATATAACTCATGCCTGAGCAGCCTCCACCCTTGACGCCTACCCGGAGAACCTGGGAGTGGTCAAACTGCTCGTC
>Ga0315904_10002576_pt1 | contig 27898 bp, 24 predicted proteins | sample LakEriMetagenome_6_FD_203529 | JGI IMG/M metagenome (GOLD analysis project Ga0315904, IMG submission 203529) | Freshwater fungal communities from buoy surface, Lake Erie, Ohio, United States - Buoy 12 MA120 | ecosystem: Environmental > Aquatic > Freshwater > Lake | place: USA: Lake Erie, Ohio...
CATTTATTATTCCTCCGCAGAAAATGGCGCCGTAAGCAAGTCGATCTATCGCATCAGGATCAATGGATCTGAAAAAATGATCCTTTCCGAAAAGAACGGATACAGTGATGCTGAATTCACGAATGGAATGCTCTATTTTGTGAAAACCCACTCTGATGCCAATACCCCACCGATATTTTCACTTTGTGATAATATGGGAAAAGAGATCTCCATCCTTGAGGATAATAAAAAATTGGGGGAGACACTTAAAAAGTATCAGTTGGGTAAGAAGGAATTTTTGACGTTCGATATGGGTACACATCAACTGAATGGTTGGATGATCAAGCCCGCGAACTTCGATCCTTCCAAAAAATACCCGGTCTACATGACCGTCTATGGTGGTCCCGGGCATAATGAAGTTACTGACAGCTGGGACGGAGCAGATTACATGTATCATCAGCTTCTCGCTGAAAAAGGATATATCATTGTCTCGGTTGACCCCAGAGGAACCATGTACAGAGGAGCGGATTTTAAGAAAAGTACCTACCTCCAACTGGGTAAACTTGAGATCGAAGATGTAATTAATACGGCAAAAAAACTTCAGCAAATGCCATACGTGGCAAGTGATAGGATTGGGATACAAGGTTGGAGTTACGGAGGATTTATGTCCTCCCTGGCGATCACAAAAGGAGCTGATCAGTTTAAAATGGCGATCGCTGTTGCACCGGTAACCAACTGGAAGTTCTATGACAACATCTATACGGAACGGTTCATGCGGACGCCAAAAGAGAACGAGAGCGGATACAACGATAACTCCCCTATCAATTTTGTGAACCAGCTGAAAGGCAAGTACTTGTTGATCCATGGTTCGGGTGATGATAATGTGCATTATCAGAATACGATGGAAATGATCAATGCAATGGTAAAAGCAGACAAACAGTTCGACCTTTTTATTTATCCGAACCGTAATCACGGAATTTACGGTGGTAATACACGTAACCACCTGTTTACAATGATGTTGAACTACACACTGGAAAATCTCTAATATTCCTGAGGACTTACCCCGTTTAGAACACCATAAATTGCCGCAAAAAAATTAACGAAGCTCAAACTTAAAATTGAAATTGTTTGTTAATTTAGGCACACGTTAAATCAGACATTAAACTGTACACAATGAGCCAAGTTGCCAAAATTGAATTGGAAGGACAGGTTTACGAATTCCCGGTTATTATTGGATCGGAGAATGAAAAAGCCATCGACATTAGCAAACTCAGAGACACAACCGGATACATCACGCTGGATACTGGATACAAGAACACAGGTGCTACAAAAAGTAAGATCACCTTTCTTGATGGAGAAGAAGGGATTCTTCACTACAGAGGATATGCGATCGAACAGCTCGCAGAAAAGGCAAGCTTTATTGAGGTAGCTTATCTCTTGATCTACGGAGAACTTCCAACCCAGGCGCAACTTGATTCTTTCCGCAACAGCATTACAAAACATACGCTGGTTCATGAGGACATGAAACAGTTTTTCGAAGCATACCCTGCAAAAGCACATCCAATGGGTGTCCTTTCTTCAATGGTGTGTTCGCTTTCAACATTCTATCCGGAATCACTGGATCCTAACAGAAGTGCTGAGGCTAAGGACCTGACGATCCACCGACTGCTGGCTAAGTTGCCAACGCTGGCTGCATGGTCATACAAGAATGCTATGCGTCATCCGTTCATGTACCCTAGGAATCAGTTTGATTACTGCGAGAACTTCCTGTACATGATGTTCTCAATGCCAACCGAAGATTACAGGGTTGATCCTGTGGTTGTCGACGCATTGAACAAACTGCTCATTCTTCATGCCGATCACGAACAAAACTGTTCAACATCAACCGTAAGGATCGTAGGATCGTCACAAGCGAATCTTTATGCGACGATTTCTGCCGGTATTTCAGCGCTTTGGGGACCACTCCACGGAGGAGCTAACCAGGAAGTGATCGAAATGCTTCAGAAGATCCATAATGATGGCGGGGATGTTGATAAGTGGGTTGCCAAGGCAAAAGACAAAGATGATCCGTTCAGATTGATGGGCTTCGGTCACAGGGTTTACAAGAACTTTGACCCTCGTGCGAAAATTATCAAGAAAGCATGTGATGATGTATTGGCAAAAATGGGGATCAACGATCCTATGCTCGACATCGCAAAGAAACTTGAAAAAGTGGCATTGGAGGATGAATACTTCAAGGCACGCAATCTCTATCCAAACGTTGACTTCTACTCAGGCATCATTTATAAAGCATTGGGAATTCCAACAGAAATGTTTACTGTAATGTTTGCACTTGGACGTCTACCGGGATGGATCGCTCAGTGGAAAGAGATGACAGAGAACAAAGAGCCTATAGGCCGTCCGCGTCAGATCTACACAGGATACACTCCAAGAGAATACGTCGAGATTTCGAAAAGAGGATAATACAGAAAAGGCGTGCACTGCACGCCTTTCTTTTTTGCATTAATTTCCTTCGGTAGCTTTTATGTTCTGTCTGTCTTTTTAGATCCCTCGTAAACACTGAATTTCCTAAAACTACATTCCAGTTCACCGTTATAAACACGGATCTTCTTTTCTGGCTTTAGTCCAATGGTTTTAAATCCTTCTTCGCTTGATGACAGGATCCAACACGAATAGCCCGGAAGAGAATGCTTCATCCAACTCCCGATACGTTCGTACAATTCTGCAATGTCATCTCCCATCCTTACCCCATAAGGTGGATTTGTCACCATAATACCACTTCCTTCCGGCACCTTGAACTGCTCGAAGGGACCCGAAGTCGTTTCTACAAATCTCCCGAACGGAAGTGCTCTCAAGTTCCTTCTGGTTTTCAGGATCATTTCATCACTGATATCTCCACCTTTGATCACGCAAGGCAACCCTGAGACATTCCGCTTTGCATCCTGATGTAGTTTTTCCCAAAGCTCCCTGTCGAAGTTCTTAAAGTTCCTGAACGCATAATGCTGGCGTTCAATATTGGATGGAATTCCTGTTGCCAGGAAAGCAGCCTCAATAAGCAACGTACCTGAACCGCAAAACGGATCAATGAACGGACTCTTACGGTCCCATCCTGAGAGACGGATAAGCCCGGCGGCAACCACCTCATTCAGTGGCGCCTCACCTGTCGATTCGCGGTATCCTCGTTGAAAGAGAGGACTACCACTCGTATTAAGCGAAATGGTAACCTGATCCTCTCTGATATACAGATCGAACAAGACCTGAGGAGTTTTTACGTTCACATTCGGACGATCATCCAATTCTTCCCGAAAAGTATCCGCTACCGCGTCTTTCACTAAAAGGAATGGGAACTGTGAGTGCTTGAAAAGATTGGAGAAGACTGCTCCTTTCACCGCAAAGGTCTTGTCGACCGAAAAGAGATCAGTCCATTTGATCTTCAAACAGTTTTTGTAAAGATCCTTTTCTTCACGTATCCTGAATTCAGCAATTGTTACCAGCACGGAGATCGCACATCTCAAATGAAGATTCAAACGGTATACGTCTTCCCAGTCACCTTTGATCTGCACAGCCCTGTTCAGTACCTGTACATCACGGTAACCGAGTTCATGCAATTCTTCCTTAAGTACCTCCTCAAGACCAAAGAAGGTCTTGAGTGTGATCTTGAAATCCTTTTGCGGAAGTGCCGAAATCGCCCTGTTGGTTTTATCTTTCAATGCTTTAAACTTAAATTTGTACAAAAGAACGAATTTGAGCTCAATAAAACTCCATCTTTCACTGATCGTACTTTTCCTAACGGGAATGTCAACAGCCCAGCAAAAAGTTGGGTTGGTGCTAAGTGGAGGCGGTGCTACCGGTTTTTCTCATATTGGAGTTCTGAAGGCACTGGAAGAACGTGGAATCCCCATTGATTACATCACCGGAACATCCGCAGGAGCGCTGGTGGGATCCATGTACGCAATCGGATGGAGTCCGGAAGAGATCGAAGCCTATGTCCTTAGTGATGATTTTCAAATGATGTCCAAAGGGCAGTTAGATGCTTCAAAACGATTTGTATACAGGGAGGATGAACCTAATTCAAGCCTCATCGATTTTTCATTTTCAAAGGATTCGTTGCTTCGAAAGTCACTGCCCACGAATTTTATCTCTTCTGCCTTTCTTGATTACCAGATGATGACCTTTCTAGGTGCCACCGGTGCATCTTATGGAAATGATTTTGATAAGCTATTCGTTCCATTTCGGTGTGTCGCTTCTGACATCGCTGATAAAAAGAGCATCGTTTTTAAAAATGGAAATCTCAACCAGGCTGTACGTGCTTCAATGACCTTTCCGTTTTACCTGAATCCTATTCGGGTCAATGACATACTCATGTTCGACGGAGGATTATACAACAACTTCCCGGCCGATGTCATGTACAATGAGTTCAATCCCGATTACATTATCGGAAGTAATGTTTCCTATAATGCGGCTCCGCCGGAAGAGGAAAGCCTGATCAGCCAGATCACCAATATGCTTGTTTCTTATTCGAATTATGAGCTGCCTTGTGAAGCAGGATACATCATCGAACCAAAAACAGAAGTGTCTACCTTTGATTTTGATGCTGTGAAGAAAGCCATTGACGATGGTTATAAGTCTGCTCAGCTCTATCTGGATTCGATTGAATCGCATATTGAACATAAGGTTACAAAAGCTGAATTGGACGAACGCAGAAAAGCCTTCAGAGGCCGCGTCGCTGACCTGTATGTTAGCTCGATCTCAAACAATAATTTCCGCAAAAGAGAGATAAGTTATGCCCGTGCTTCGATGATCAGGATGCGGAAAAGTGAGATCCTAAGTCCAAGACAAACAGAAAGACGATATTACAGGCTCTATGCAACCCCACAGATCGATTTCATTTACCCAACCCTTTCCCTGAAGCCAGACAGTACCTACAACTTAAATCTTGAAGTAAGGAAAGCGAAAGATTTCAGGCTCGATGTAGGTGGACATATTTCATCCAGAGCGGTAAACACCGGTTATATTGGATTAACCTATAATTCGATTGGTAAGATCGCTTCATCCATTCATGCGGAATCCTATTTCGGAAAGTTTTACGGTTCGGCCAAGGCGGATCTCTCCATTGAGATACCGTCAATCTACCCCATATCCGGTTCTGTATACTTTGTCATGAACCGTTGGGATTATTTCAGGAGCTTTGCGACATTTTTCGAGGATGTAAAACCCTCCTTCCTGATTCAAAATGAAATGTACTACGGATTAAAGTTCAAACATCCGATCGGTAATACGACGAAAAGCACATTTGATTTCAGATTGTTCTCTCTTGAAGATGATTATTATCAGACAGACAACTTCACCAATAAAGACACCTCTGACTTTACCATTTTCGAAGGATTTTCAGCAAGTTGGGAGTTCATCCAGAATTCGCTGAATCGCAGACAGTTTGCCAGTAGCGGACACTTTTTCCAGTTTAAATTTCGTTATGTAAACGGTTATGAAACCAGTGTTCCGGGCTCGACTTCCCCCCAATCTGAGATTTTCAATAAATCTCATGAGTGGATCAACATTAAAACTGAATTCCAGACTTTTCCGATCAATTGGAAGCTATTCCACCTAGGTATTCATGGCCGTGGAGTTTTTAACTCGCAGTCCTTGTTCTCAAATTACACCGCCTCCCTGTTGTCGATGACCAGTTTTTCCATTGTTCCTGATGCCGAAACGTATTTCCTTCCCGAATACCGTTCTCCTCAGCATATTGGAGCTGGTGTAAATCTCATTTTTACGATCCCAAGGAACGTCGATATTCGTTTTGACGGATATTTTTATCAACCTTTCGTTCAGTTGAACAAAAATCCTGACGGTACTGCTTCCTATTCCAAGCCCTTCAAGGGAGACACCTTCATGGCCTCTGCTTCAGTGATTTATCATTCTTTCTTCGGTCCACTTAGGGCAACGCTTAACTACTTTCCGAAGCAGGCCTCTCCGTATGCTTTTCAGATCAGTTACGGGTATGTGCTCTTCAACGAACGCGCCATTCGCTAATTGAAAACGGTGAATATCTGTTGAGCAGAAGCTTGCATTTATTGACTTAACGGAAGTAAGCTGTAGGTAAATAAGTACTATATTTGACCCTTACAATTGTATCTGAACATGAGAAATTTCCTGATTGCATTGACTGTTTTTCTCGGAGGCCTGATCGTAAGTTCCTGTAGTGAAGAACTTAATCTTACAGGAGATTTTAAGGAAACAGTGGTCGTTCATGGGCTTCTTGACAGGTCAGACTCTGTTCACTACATCAAGATCAACCGTGCATACATTGGTCCGGGAAATGCAACCAACATAGCTCAAATTCCTGATTCAAGTTATTTTGCGGATGTTGTGGCAACCGTGAAAGAGTACATCGGTACGTCAACGACACCGTCCAGAACCTGGACACTCCAGGACACACTTATCGATAACAAAGAGGATGGTGTTTTTTATGCTCCGGAACAAAAGGTTTACTATTTCCACACGATCGGTCAGGAAGCGTTGAAAGAAGATGCAACCTATCATCTGGATATTTCGGTAAAAGCTGGTTCAATTAATGTGCACGGGGAAACGACAATCGTGAAAAACATTTCATCACCTACCTCTTCTCAGAACTTCCAGTTCAAGTTTGTTGATAATAATGGTGCTTATATCCCAACTGCTGTAACATCAAATGTGGGAACTTCCAGTGTAATGAATGCAAAATTGCGTATTGCATTCAATGAATACCGTGCTGGAGTTCCGACCTTAAAAACGTTTGATTGGGTATTGGGCGAAGTCGAAGTTAATCCCGGAGAGAATCAGACCTTTTCGGCAAACGGAGAAACTTTCTATAACCTCATCAAGGATAATGTAACAAACGATCCACTCATCGACCAGCGCAGATTTGTTTCGATCACAACGATCTTAACCGGTGGAGCCGAGGAACTTTACAATTACATGACTGTTAACAAACCGAGCTCTTCACTTGCGCAAACGAAGCCTACCTATACTAATTTGTCAATTCAGGGAGACGGAAGGGTGATCGGTATCTTCTCATCGCGAAGAACAGAGTCATACACCCGTCCTTTCTATCTGGATCCGGGTCTTCCTTACGTGCGTTGTATCAATACTAAAAGCACCCAGGAACTATGTATTGGTCCAATCACTGGTGAACTGCTTTTCTGCAGTCAGCATATTGCTGATCAGGCGCAGTCCTGGTATTGTGACTAAATTCATTTTTTCCACATTCCTTCTTCATCTGACCGGCAGTGCTTAACTTTAAGGCATGACCGAAAGGCAGACCTTGTTCGCAGATGTGATACTTCCTGTACCCATACATCAGGAATTCACCTATAGAGTACCCCATGAAATGTCCGAGAGTATTTCCACCGGTCTGCGTGTGGTTGTGCCGTTCGGAAAATCAAAATTGCTAACAGGAATAGTTACTTCTGTTCATGACCAAGTCCCAAGGGAATACCAGGCACGCTATATTGAACATATTCTCGACGAGAAGCCCATCATAACCGCAAAACAATACGCCTTCTGGCAGTGGATTTCAGCCTATTACATGGCTCCTGTCGGTGATGTCATTAATGCTGCCCTACCTGCCAACTTCAAACTTGCCAGTGAAACAAAGATCGTTCTACACCCGGACTTTGAATTTGGATCTCAATCACTTACCGAACGACAAGAAAAAATACTGGATGCATTAGAGATCAGAGATACCCTTGACCTTAAAGAAATAGCTGAACTCGTCGGTATAAAAACGATCCAGCCGATCATCAAGGAAATGATCGATAGGCGAATGATCATTTCACTTGAGGCCCTGAACGAAAGGTTTTCACCTAAAACCAAACTTTTTGTCGTTCTGAATGAACGTGTGAAGGAAGAGGAAGTCCTTCAGGATGAGATCGTTCGGCTTGAGAAAAAAAAAGGCAGTGAAAAACAATTGGACGCTTTGCTAAAAGTGCTTCAAGAAGGAAAATACACCAATGGCAATATCGAGCCGGTTGATAAAAAATCCCTCATCGAAAATGGTATTTCATCTTCTGCTTTACAGACATTGGTAAAGAATAATATTCTCGATTTCGTACGCATTGAGACCGGTAGGATCCAAGCAAAAGGACCTGGAATAAGTGAGTTCAAGGAGCTCTCCCAAGCCCAGAAAAAGGCGCTGGACCAGTTGCATTCGGACATGGCGTCGCATGTCACTACCCTTTTCCATGGAGTGACCGGATCCGGAAAGACCGAAGTGTACGTGCAGTTGATCCAGGAACAGCTTGATCTTGGTAAACAAGTGCTATTCCTTTTACCGGAAATTGCGCTGACCACGCAGCTCATTCAACGCCTTTCAGCATATTTTGGAGATCAGATCGGAGTTTATCACTCTAAGTTCAATCAGAATGAGCGTGTCGAGATCTGGAACCACGTTCTCAATGATGACCCTAATCGTTTCAGGATCATTTTGGGCGCCCGCTCTTCGATCTTCCTTCCATTCAGAGACCTTGGCCTTGTGATCGTCGATGAAGAGCATGAGAGCAGTTTCAAGCAATACGATCCCTCACCGCGCTACAATGCTCGTGATGCCGCCATTGTACTTGCTCATCTTCATGGAGCAAAAGTGATACTTGGTTCAGCCACACCTTCCATGGAAACGTATTTCAACGCAACAAATGGTAAATATGGTCATGTGGAGTTGAGCGAACGTTTTGGAGGTTTAGCTCTTCCCGAGATACTCTGTACTGACGTTAAAAAGGAGCGGCGTCAGAAAAGCATGCAGTCACATTTCACCAGTTTTTTAGTCGATCATATCCGTGAAGCCCTCAATAGGGAAGAGCAAGTGATCCTGTTTCAAAACCGCAGAGGTTATACCCCCTTGTGGTCGTGTGAAGTATGCAACTGGACACCAAAATGCCGAAATTGCGATGTAAGCCTCACCTACCACAAGCAATCGAACTCGCTCAAATGTCATTACTGCGGACATGTTTCTCCACCAATGGGTACATGTCAGGCTTGCGGAAGTAACCGTCTTAAGATGCTTGGTTTTGGTACAGAGAAAGTAGAGGATGAGTTACAATTGATCTTTCCCAACCATACGATACAGCGTCTTGATCTGGATACGACTCGATCAAAGAATGCTTACGAACATATCCTGAACGATTTTAGCTCCCGCAAGGTTGATATTTTAATCGGTACTCAGATGGTAACAAAAGGCCTGGACTTCGATAATGTCAGTCTTGTAGGCATCCTGGATGCAGACCATCTATTGAATCGAGTAGATTTCAGGGCTTTTGAGCGTTCTTTCCAACTCATGTCGCAGGTAGCAGGCCGAGCCGGCAGGAAACATAAAAGAGGCACTGTGATCGTTCAAACAGGTGATCCGGAGAACTGGGTCATCCGTAAGGTTATTGATCATGATTATAAAGGTTTTTACGAAAGTGAGTTGATCGAACGGAAGAACTTCTTTTATCCGCCCTTTTACAAGGTTATACAGCTGACGTTAAAGCACAAAGAAGAACATGTCCTGGACAATGCCGCACAAACCCTTTCACAGAGTCTGAGAGAAGTTTTTCATGAGCGTGTACTCGGACCTGATTATCCTGTAGTAAGGAAGATCCAGAACCTTTACTTGAAAAATATCATGATCAAGATAGAACGCGATGCAACTGATAAAAAAGTAAAGGAACGCCTGCAGCAGCTGATCAATGCTTTCTACAGCGTTCCTTTACATAAGTCTATTCGCGTGTTGATAGACGTAGATCCCGCTTAACCTAGGTATGACTTTAACATCCGGCTTCGGGAGGTATGTTTCAACCTGCGAATTGCTTTTTCTTTGATCTGTCGAACCCTCTCTCTGGTGAGATCGAAGCGTTCTCCGATCTCCTCAAGGGTCATTGGGTGCTTTCCATTCAAACCGTAATACAAACGGATCACATCACCTTCTCTTGGTGTTAGAGTAGAAAGTGATCTTTCGATTTCTTTCCTCAGGGAATCCACTACCAAATCCCTGTCAGGACCCGGCATTGTATCATTCAGGAGCACATCATACATACTGGAAGATGACTCATCTCCTTCAACCAGCGGAGCATCCATTGAAATGTGTCGGCCGGTGTTGGAAAGAGATTGTTTCACTTCTTCAGGACTGCACTCCAGGAATTCGGCCAGTTCTTCCGCTGAAGGCGGCCTTTCAAATTTCTGCTCAAGCTCAGAGAAGGCTTTGTTGATCTTATTGATCGTTCCGATCTTGTTTAACGGTAATCGCACGATCCTTGCCTGTTCTGCCAGTGCCTGCAAGATCGACTGACGGATCCACCACACGGCGTAGGATATGAATTTGAATCCTCGCGTTTCATCAAAGCGTTCTGCCGCTTTGATCAACCCAAGATTTCCTTCATTGATCAGGTCAGGTAGAGATAATCCCTGATTCTGATATTGTTTAGAGACCGATACAACAAAGCGCAGATTCGCTTTTGTCAACCGCTCCAATGCTGCCCTGTCTCCCGCTTTTATGCGACGGGCCAGCTCCACCTCCTCATCTGCAGTGATCAGATCAACCCTTCCTATCTCCTGAAGGTATTTATCGAGAGAGGCTGTCTCCCGATTGGTCACTTGCTTTGTAATCTTTAATTGTCTCATGTTGGTCGTTAGAAATTAAGGTTTAGTTTCTGTATACATAACGTTTAAGTTAACAAGAAGTTGGTTCCAAAGCGAATAAAAATTGAGAAATGTAGTACCCAATGAATATTCTGTGGCAATGAACGAACAAATGGTATAACTCTGTTAATAATGTACGGGTACACTTTTGTTTCATAATTTTACCGAATGAAAATTCTAATGGTTTGTTTAGGCAATATCTGTCGCTCCCCTATGGCAGATGGACTCCTGCGTAAGAAAGTCCACGACCGAGGAATAAACATTTTTGTTGATTCTGCAGGAACAGCCGGATATCATATCGGAGAGAAACCGGACAGCAGGATGAGAGCCACTGCATCCAGCTTCGGGGTTGACCTTAATGAATTGCGTGCGAGACAGTTTTCCGTGAGTGATTTCGATGAGTTCGACCTCATCTATGCAATGGACAAAAGCAACATGCGCAATATTCTCAGATTATCCAGAAATGAAGAAGACAGAAAGAAGGTCGCCCTCATCCTAAACGAATCTCATCCGGGAAAGGATCTGGAAGTTCCCGACCCCTATTACGGTGGTGAGCAGGGTTTCGTGGATGTATTCCATATGCTTGATGAGGCAACCGATAAGATCATGGAAAAAATTCAAACATGGCAGCAGGAAGGATCTATTTAATACCGAATACACTTGGCGGCGAGACCACTACGAACATCTTGCCTCAGGACGTTGCAAGAACAGCTGTAGAGCTACGATCCTTTGCGGTTGAAGAGATCCGTTCGGCGAGAAGACTCCTGAGAAAAATAGATCGTGAGTTTCCTATCGATGACAGTACATTTTTTTCATTGAGCAAGAATACACCTTTTCATGAACTTCAGTCGATCATTCAACATGTGTTAAGAGGTAATGATCTTGGCGTCATCTCGGAGGCTGGTTGTCCCGGTGTTGCAGACCCAGGAGCTGAACTTATCTCACTGGCTCATGCATCCGGGATTCATGTATGTCCATTAGTCGGGCCTTCTTCCATATTGCTAGCCCTCATGGGCAGCGGGTTTTCAGGACAAACGTTTACCTTCCATGGCTACCTTCCTAAAGAACGAAAGGAAAGAGTGCATAAGTTAAAGGATTTTGAAGCAGATTGCCGCAGAACCGGCGCTACACACATTTTTATGGACACGCCTTTCCGGAATATGAATGTTCTGGACGACTTGCTCAACGAACTTACAGATCACACTATGTTGTGCATTGCATCCAATCTGACACTTCACGATGAGCGCATTAAAACATTATCTGTAAAAGACTGGAGAGAACATGCCTATGACCTATCAAAGATCCCTGTCATGTTTCTCATCGGTAAAGCACAACATCAAAGGTAAGGATCACTTGAACCCTCTTTGCTTCTTGATCGCCTCGTAAGAGTCCTGGATCTGCTGGAATTTCTCTTTTGCTCCTTTCTGGAATTCTTCTCCCATCTGAGCGACCTTATCCGGGTGGAATTTAATGGCCATTTGCCTATATGCTTTTTTCACTTCCTCGTCGGTTGCACTCGGTTCGATTCCTAACACTTTGTAGTCTGAATTCGTGTCGCGGTAGAACATGTTCTTGACGCTTTCAAACTCTACAGAGGGAACTCCCAGCTTCACGGCGATGCTTTCGATCACCCGCAACTCTGTTTCTGACACATCCCCGTCTGATTTTGCAATTCCGAACAAGTAGTGAACCAACTGGATCCTAACCTCTGCGGGCATTCGCATCTGAATATCCCTACAGATCTGATCAAGTGGGATAACATTGGAATCAAGAAATTTCTTTAACGTTTGCAGGTGCTCGGTACTGAACCTTGGCCCGAACTGTTGGATGAAGAAAGCTTTCACATAATCCAATTCAGATTTTAGAACCTTTCCGTCTGCCTTCATAACAGCCGCGGACAGCGCCATGAGCATCGTGGCCACATCATTAATTCCTGAGCGCTGCTGATAATACTGATACAGATCCTCCGGGGTAATTTTTCCTCCCCCTTCCGTTCGGACCTGTTGCATCACGCGTTGGTAATTGTCAATTCCCGATCCTATAATAAAACCAATGATGGCGGCAAAAATGTTTCTTCCGAAAAGAAAAAAGAACCCGACCCCAAAAATCCATTTAAACAAAGTACTACGATTTAAAGATAAAGGAGGGACTTCCCAAAGCCCCTCTGAATTTATTTAATTTCAGGCTAATTGCTGAATATTGCGTTCAATGAAGTCATCCAGCTGCTTCCCTTTCAGCATTCCCTGAGCCAACAAGGCAAGATCACACAACTGCTTCGCTGCTTCTTTTCGATCAGCTTCCTCCTTGCTGAGGATCAAACTGATCTTAGGATGATTGGCATTGACCACCAGATTGTACATTTCCGGGAAAGCGCCGTAAAAACCTCCCCCCCCCATACGCTGCTGTTCCATCATTCTTCGTATGAATTCGGGTTGAGTGATAATGATCGGTGCATCTTCTTCACTCATGCTTTCAAACTTTACGGTGAACTTTTCTTTATTGACCACATCCTCAAATACAGGTTTTAGTGATTCCTCCTGCTCTTTCGAAAGTTTTGAAGGTAATTCTTCCGTCTTTTGGATCAACTTGTCCAATGTGTCCGCATCCACCCTTGCGAATGAAACTCCTTCCATATCCATTTCTAGCTTCTGGATCCAGTGAGGCGCTAGTGGGCTATCGAGATGAAGTACGTCATAACCTCTGTCATTGGCCTTTTTTACAAAGCTGAAATGTGCTTCCGGATCATTGGAATACAGGAAGACAACCTTTTCATCCTTATTCGTTTGAAGCGGTTTAACCTTGTCGCGATACTCTTCTAGTGTAAAGAATTTACCCTCCGTGTTCTTTACCAGTGTAAAACTCTTCGCCTTTTCGGCAAACTTTTCATCCGACAGCATTCCGTAATGAACGAAAATCTGCAGATCATTCCATTTAGATTCGAAATCAGCCCTGTCTTTTTTGAACATTTCAGCGAGCTTATCCGCTACCTTTTTCGTGATGTGGGTTGAGATCTTCTTCACATTGCTGTCCGACTGAAGATACGAACGTGAAACGTTTAGCGGGATATCCGGTGAATCGATAACTCCATGCAATAATGTCAGGAATTCAGGGACGATCTCAGCGACGCTGTCGGTAATGAAAACTTGATTTGAATACAAATTGATCTTATTGCGCTGTACCTCTACATTCTCCTTGATCTTTGGGAAATACAGAATTCCTGTCAGGTTGAACGGATAGTCAACGTTCAAATGAATATGGAACAACGGTTCTTCGAAAGACATCGGATACAACTCCCGATAGAATGATGCGTAATCCTCTTCTTTCAGGTCCACCGGAGCCTTCGTCCAGGCCGGCGATGTATTATTTATCTGACTTGGAACCTGAACAGAAACACGTTTTACATTACCGTTCTCATCCTTTTCACCATCAGGCGAGTCAACATAATCCGTTTTCGTTCCGAAGAAAACTGGTATCGGTAAAAACTTGCAATATTTTTCCAGTATCCCATTTATCCGCGAATTATCAATGAATTCAATGGCATCTTCAGCAATGTAGAGTACAATGTCCGTACCCCGATCTCCCTTGTCGATCTCAGTGATCGTATACTCAGGTGATCCATTACTTTCCCACTGAACTGCCTGTGATCCATCCCTGAAAGAAAGCGTTCTGATCTGTACCTTTTCAGCTACCATAAAGGCAGAATAAAAACCTAAACCAAAATGTCCGATGATCTGTTCGGCCCCCTCCTTTCCTTTATATTGCTGTACAAACTCCTCAGCCCCTGAAAAGGCGATCTGGTTAATATATTTATCAATCTCATCTGCCGTCATTCCGATTCCCCTATCACGAATAGTCAGGGTTTTTTCTTCCTTGTTGAGGACTACCTCCACTTTCAAGTCTCCCAATTCCCCCTTGAACTCACCGTTGGAAGAGAGCACTTTCAACTTCTGACTGGCGTCAACAGCATTTGAAACCAACTCTCTCAGAAAGATCTCGTGATCTGAGTACAGGAATTTCTTAATGATCGGAAAAATGTTCTCTGTTTGTACATTGATCTGTCCGGTTCTCATAGCATTTTTAAATTTGAACGAACACTTATTTCAATCTCTGTGCCATCGGAAAAAAACTGACAAAGTGACCGTTGGCATGGACAAATTGACTAGCTGAAGTTTGATTAATTAGTATGTTTGTACTGTGATCATCTACACCATAGTTTTCATATCGGCCTTACTATTCATAACCTACAAATGGAGAGCATTTCAGATACCTGGATTCGCTCCCTGGATAATGCCGGCGGGACTTCTTATCAAAATTGTTGCAGGACTCTTACTCTTCCTTTTACATATTCAAACCTACGGGATCGATGAACTGAGTCACGACGGCGAAACGTTTTTCAAGGAAGGGAAATACCTCAATAATATATTCTTTCAGTCACCGGTTCATTACTTTCAACTATTGACAGGCATCGGCGAGAACACCTGGCTCATCAATAAATACTTATTCATGACAGAGTATTGGTCAGCCGGCGATCTATCGATCGTGAATGACTCCAAGAATGTCATACGGGTGCACAGCCTGATCCATTTCGTCTCCTTCAATTCCGTGTATATCCATTTAGCCCTGATGTGCCTCCTTTCTCTGGCCGGAGTTAGAAATTTGCTCATCGCTTTCAAAGACCATGTCAAGATCAGGTCTGAGTTGCTTTTCTGGATCCTCCTCCTTGTGCCGTCAACTATTTTCTGGACATCCAGCATCATGAAGGAACCGCTCATGTTCTTTGGACTTACGCTTTTTACGCGTGCCATCCTTGTAAAGGAAGGTTTATGGAAGCGGACGATCTTCACCTTGCTATCATTCGTTTTTTTACTTGGGTTCAAACCGTATATTCTGCTTTGCCTGTTGATCGCATTGTTTTGTGCAACCGTCTACAGGCAGTTCTTCAGCACACGGCTGATCCCTTCATTGATCACGCTGATCACGTTTATGGCCATCTCCTCAGCTTTTCTGGACACCCCGAGGGATTTATTGGTGCATTATCTGACAAGAAAACAATTTGATTTTGTCAACGTGGGAAAGGGCGGGTTACATGCTCTTGCCGACTCCTGCTTCTATTATTTCAAACCCTCACAATACGACAAACTGGAGATCATAGACCGAAAGGTGATTATTAAAAAACCTGTTGACTCTTACATTATCTTTTTCGGTAGTACAAAAAGCCCTGTCCCGGTCCATCTTGAACCAACAGGAGACACCTTGCTCATTTCATACTTCACCGAAGGCTGCAGAAGTTTTATCGAGACCACACCTATCTCAGAATCCTATTCACAATTGATCAAAAATATACCTGAAGCATTTGTCAATGGCTTTATCCGACCATTTCCTACTGATCCCGGCAGCAACTTGAAATTCCTTTCCATGCTGGAAATATGGGCACTGATCGGTTTTCTGATCTGGGTAAGTATTAAACACCGAAAACTTGAACCGGAAGATCGCACCATCGTTTTTGGGCTGGTCGTTTTTGCGTTGTTCCTTTTACTCCTCATCGGCTGGACTACCCCCGTGATCGGAGCAATTGCGCGATATCGTTTCCCTGCACAGCTTGCCTTGGTGCTGGCAGGTCTCATACTATTTAACCCAACAAAAAAAACCATTACATGAAAGGATATGTATTGATAACCGGTGCCACCTCAGGATTCGGAGAGGCATGTGCAAAGATCTTTGCCCGTAACGGATACAACCTCATCATTACAGGTAGACGTAAAGATCGTCTTACAAATCTTAAAACAGAACTTTCATCACCGAATGTGAACGTCATTGAACTCAGTTTTGACGTTAGAAATGAAGATGAAGTCAATGCTGCCGTAGGAACACTCAACAAAGAGATCAGAAAAAACATGTGCATTTTGATAAATAACGCCGGACTGGCTGTTGGTAGAGGTCCGATCGAAGAAGGACTGACCGACGACTGGAACAGAATGATCGATACGAATGTCAAAGGTTTGCTATACGTAACCAGAGCAGTAGCCCCAATCCTGAAAGAAAATGGGAAAGGACACATTGTCAATATCTCCAGCATTGCGGGAAAAGAAGTGTATCCGGGAGGAAATGTCTATTGCGCAAGTAAACACGCTGTCGATGCCTTGAGCAAGGCCATGAGGATCGATCTTCTGCCTTACGGGATCAAAGTGACCAATATTGCGCCGGGAGCGGCAGAAACAGAGTTCTCTCTCGTCAGATTCAAAGGAGATGAACAGACGGCAAAAAGTGTCTACGACGGTTTTGAACCGTTGACCGCTGATGATATTGCTGATGTGATCTACTTTGCAGCAACTCGCCCGGCTCACGTGAACCTGAGCGACATTACGATCACACCAACAGCTCAGGCGACAGGCACTATTTTCAACCGCAAATAATAGTCTGCATCCTATTAATATTCACAACCTTGAATTCATTATGAAAAAACTAACACTGCTATTTATTCTTATTAGTTGCCTCGTTACGACTGAGAGTAAGGCATCACATATTGTAGGAGGCGAGGTTTATTATGACTCCCTCGGAAACAATATGTTCAGGGTAACCTTTGAGCTCTTCAGAGATTGCCAGAACAGTACAACTCCCTTCGACGACCCACTGGAATATTCCATTTTTCTGACAGATGGCACATTGTACTGGACCAGATCGGTATTTGCACCTACTACCACGATCTTACCAATAGTATATGACGATCCATGCGTAACGCCTCCAAACGACATATGTATCGAACGGGCAATCTACATTGATACGATCACCCTCCCCTTTAATCCACAGGGTTATGTAATCAGTTATCAGCGATGTTGTTGGGCCAACAATATTCAAAACATCCTAAATCCCGGGGATAACGGAATTACTGTGAGCACATTTGTGCCGGGAACAAGTCTCGTGGATATCGAAAATCAGGCTGCTCGTTTCAATCTATACCCTCCGCTTGTACTATGTGCCAACAACACTCTCGAATTTGACCATAGTGCAACGGATCCTGATGGTGATTCCCTGGTTTACTTGCTTTGTTCCCCTTTATCCGGTGGTAGCATTGTGGATGTGATGCCCAATCCGGAAGCACCACCACCCTACTTTCCGGTTTCCTGGGAAACAGGGTTTTCGGCTTCTGTTCCACTGGGCCCGGGCTCAGACGTAACGATCGATTCAGAAACCGGATTCATGAGTTTTACGCCAAGCGCCATAGGTAATTACGCTATTTCTGTGTGCGTTCAGGAATACCGTGATGGTATCATGATCAATGAAAAAATGAGAACTTTTGGTTACAGGGTGGTGACTTGCGATGTAGAGGTACCCTTGACTGTGGAAGTAGTTGGCCCACCTGAACTGATCGAAGATTGCGGATTTACAGGCTTCATTGTTTCGCGTTCAACTGCTGATGAAGAGCTTGAAGTTCAGATCTCGCTGGGTGGAACAGCCGAAAACGGATTAGACTATGCTTTCCTGCCGGACTCATTGATCCTTGGTGTGGGTGTTTTCACCGATACAATTGGTTTTACTCCACTGTATGACGGAATTACGGAAGGAACGGAGTCTGTCATTTTCAATATTGTTATCGAGAATCCGTGTGAAAACACCTTCGATACTACTTCAACCACCGTGAATATCATCGACTACATCCCCATGACCATCTCAGGCATAGATAGTCTCAATGTCTGCAGTGGATTCGGCGAGAGTGCCGAGATCTTTTGCAATGTACAGAATGGGGTGGGTCCCTTCAATTTTGTGTGGACTCCCAACAATGGCTATCCTTCCAATGACACGATCACTGTTCTTCCTTCACATCTTGAGCCCAATCTGAACCTTTTCAGTGTAACCGTCACAGACCAATGTGAAAAAGAGATCAGTCTCCAAGGAATAGCAATTTACGACCAGTGTCCGCTTACAGTGCCAAATGTGATCACATTCAATGGAGACGGAGTTAATGATCAACTGATCATCGAAAATCTCGAAGATTTTGATGCTGTTCAATTACAGATCTTTAACCGTTGGGGTAATTTGATCTACACAAATGAAAACTACCAGAACAACTGGGCCGGTGAAGACCTGAACGGAAAAGCAATTAGTGAAGGGGTTTATTTCTATGTAGTAACTCCTGATAGCGGTAAGTATGTGTATGATGATCAGCAGGAAACTCAGTACTCACTGCACGGGTTCTTTCATGTGATCAAATAAAAAAGGGAAGATTTAGATCTTCCCCTACATGTATTGATTTAAGCCTAGCTTACTGCTTCGTTTCAGGAAGAACTGTACCTTTAATGGTCAGCGTAATTGCCTCACCAACATTAGACGTTATCGTTATCGTCTTTGTAAAAGGACCCACGCGCTTTGTGTCATACTTCACAGAGATCTGTGACTTCTTTCCGGGTTGAACAGGCGCTTCAGGCTTATTGGCCGTTGTACAACCACAGCTGGTCTGAACCCCCTGAATGATAGCCGGAGTCTTTGAGTTGTTCTTGAATTCAAACACAAAAAGTTCATCCGAACCGTAAGGGATATCGTTGCGTTCGATAACCATCGTAGTAAAGGTTAACCCTTTGTTCTTCTGCTTTGTAACTTCCTTCTTGCTTTTTGTTTCCTTTTGAGGGATTTGCTCTTTATCCTGCGCAAACGCACCGAATCCAAACACAAGAGCAACGATCATAAATAACGCTTTCATGGCTTTAGAATTTTGATCAAATATTGCAATAATAGTTCCTTAGATTGTGGATTTTAACAAAAAATTATTTTAAGGGTACAGAAAGATAAACCTTAAGGACTTCAGCAATGGAGGGATAGGTGTTTTTGAAAACCTTATCCAGTTCATGAAGCGAACACCATTCTGCTTTGGTAATTCCTTCCTCCAGCTGTGGCGACGGAATCTTCTCTCCTGAGCATGACATGGAAAACCAACAGGTTCTCTTCAATATCTTTTTCCCTTTGTGTTCGTAAGTATGATGAGTATCGATCAGGTGCTTAACAACCCTTACTTCTTCAATGCCGCATTCTTCTTCAACCTCCCTCACCGCGGCTTCTTCGATCATTTCTGTCTTTTCAACCTTACCTTTAGGCAGATCCCACAACCCATGACGCTCAATGATCAGGATCATTTCATCCTTGGACACCACCCCTCCGGCAGCAGTGATCTTTTTATGGGAAGAAAATAACTCTTTGACCCCTTCTTTACTGTTCGGACAAATGATATATAACTCTGTGCCTTCGGCCGATCTACGCACCAGGGGTAACAACCAGTGATCAAAACTTCCTTCCAGATTAAAAACATTCATTCCCACGGGCACTTCCTGAACCGACTCAAAAAAAATAACGGACCTGTTTTCAATAAAAACTTTATACATTTGTGATGCTATGATCATAAACAATGATAAGGCTTTAAAAGTAGCAGAATTTTTATTACAGGTTAAAGCCGTTAAACTACAACCAAACCAGCCATTTACATGGGCCTCGGGATGGAATTCACCAATTTATTGTGACAACAGGGTGACCCTTTCCTACCCTAATATCCGCACTTTCATTCGTCAGTCATACTCCGAGGCAATCCTTCAGGGATTTGGTAAACCGGATCTCATAGCGGGAGTTGCAACTGGCGGAATACCGCAGGGTGCCCTTGTTGCTCAGGAACTTGGTCTTCCCTTCATCTATGTCAGAAGTTCTGCAAAAGAACACGGTATGGGAAATCAAATTGAAGGTCATTTTGAGAAAGGACAGAAAGTCGTTCTGATCGAAGACCTGATTTCAACAGGAGGGTCTAGTATAAAGGCTATTGATGCTCTAAAATCTGCCGGACTTGATGTCAAAGGCCTCATCGCCACATTCACTTATGGTTTCAAGGTCGCTGACGACAACTTCAAGAAGGTAAATTGCCCTTATATCACATTAACCAGCTACGACTTTCTGGTGGAAGAAGCCCTAAAGAAGTCCTACATTACTGAGAATGACCTTAAGTCGTTAAGGGAGTGGAAGGATCAGCCGGAAAGCTGGAAAAAATAAGCGGACATGAAGATCGAAAGCAACAAGGTAAAAGTTCAGTCGACCCCAATTGAGGTAGTGTCCTTTTTGAAGGATTCACGAAATCTGATCCACTTGTTGCCTCAAGACAAGATCTCCGACTGGAAAGCCACCGAGAACGAATGCAGTTTCAAGGTACAGGGTGGGGTCATTATTTCACTGATCCAAGATGGTCAGAAAGAGAATGAGGAGATCTACATGCGTTCAGGACAGGGTACACCGTTTCCTTTTAAGTTGACGATCAAGTTAAATGACCTGGGAATAGAAACGGAAGGATTTATCCTTTTCGACGGAGAGGTGAACATGTTCCTCAAAATGATGGTGGAAAAGCCTCTCACGGCTCTTTTCAATCTGATGTCTGAAAAACTCAAGACTCATTTTGAAAAAGAAAACTGATCTCTTTCAGGTCATATTTTCGTTTTTCCCCTCCCACATTTACGATCAGCAGGCCTGAACGATCGGTCCCCTCGACGAGCCCTTCAAACGTACCGTTGACATCTTTCATCATAACCGCTCCGAAAGTACCATAAAGCATACCTAAATATTCCCTTTCAATAGGCTCACTGGATCCTAAGGTCATTTCCTTCCATATCATCTCGAATTCATTCACGGACATCAAAAGAACTTCCATCAGGGGGATGAAATTTCCTGTTTCCACCTTCAGACTAGTCGCATTGAGCCCTTCAAATTCTGATTGATTGACGTTTAATCCGACACCAACGATACAAGACTGAACCAAGCCTGACAAGATCTGACTTTCGATGAGTACTCCGGCGATCTTCTTCTGTCCAACCAGAATATCATTCGGCCATTTAACAATTCCGGAAATGCCAAATTTTCTTAAAACATGAACAAGTGAAACGGCTACACACCTACTGATCATGAACTGGTCTAAAACAGACAGATTGGCAGGTTTAAGAATTACGGAAAAAGTGAGGTTCAAACCAGGTTCGGATACCCAAACCGCCCCTCTCTGACCCTTTCCCGCAGTTTGCTCCTCTGCCAAAATTACCGTACCATGTTCAGCTTGACCCTCAGAAATCAGTGTGGCAGCATAATTGTTCGTCGAATCTACCGATCCAAGTTGTATAATCCGGTGTCCGATTGGGCTGAACATTTGAGGCAGAGGGCTTGTTACAGATGGGTAAAGTTAAAATTTAAAGTTAGATTTGCATTTCATAGTAAAAGTACATGCGAAAGGTTTTAAAAGAGGTAGGTTCACGTGAATTGTGCGATGCCATCGTTGAAGGTATGCAGGAAAACAAGGCAAAGGATATTGTGGTGCTAGATCTGCGTGGAATTTCCAACGCAGTTTGTGATTTCTTTGTGATCTGCAGCGGTGACTCTTCCACACATGTGGATGGTATATCAAGTTCCGTGACGCGATTCACCCGCAAAGAACTAAAGGAAAAACCATGGCATACAGAAGGTAAAACAAACAGTGAGTGGATTCTCTTGGATTACATCAATGTGGTTGCTCACATTTTCTACAAGGAAGCACGTCAATTCTATGATCTGGAAGATCTATGGGCAGATGCCAAACGTACCGATATTCCAAATCTTAATTAAGATCAAACAATGTCAGAAGAAAACAACAACAACAAACGAAAAAACCCATTTTCGATCTATTGGATCTATGCTTTAATTGGTGTAGCTCTTATTGCTTTCCAGCTGTTTAGCAGTTCGGTAGGAAGAATTCCCGTGAGATACCAGTCCACATTTGACGAACTGGCGCTTAAGGGATATCTAAAGGAGATTAAACTGATCACCAACGTCAAAAGAGTTGATTTCAAATTAACGGAAGAAGGAAAGAAATACATCCTGAATTCCAAAGACGCTAAATACAAGAAGATCAAGGAATACCTGAGCTCGGGTTCATCTGTACGTAATGCAGAACCTGTTTTCGAGCTTCCCATAGTGGATGCCGGAAATTTTGAAAAGCGCATAGATGAGCTCAACAAGAAGATTTCAGAGAATAATGTGCAGCTGAAAGCTGACAATAAAAAACAGATTTCTGCAATCGAATTCGAACCGGAAGAAGAGATCAATTATTGGAGTGGAATTCTCAACTTCCTGCTTCCTTTCGTGATACTGATCGCGATCTGGATCTTCGTAATGCGAAGGATGACCGGTGGTGGTGGTGGCGGAGCCGGTGGTCAGATCTTCAACATTGGAAAATCAAAGGCTCAGGTTTACGAGAAGGGAAAGTCAACTAACGTAACCTTTAAAGATGTGGCCGGTTTACAGGGAGCTAAGGAAGAGATCGTAGAGATTGTAGAATTCCTCAAAAACCCTAAGAAATATACGGAATTGGGAGCGAAGATCCCGAAAGGGGCTCTCCTGGTAGGTCCTCCGGGGACGGGAAAAACACTTTTAGCCAAGGCTGTTGCCGGTGAAGCTAAGGTTCCTTTCTTTTCTCTCTCAGGCTCCGACTTTGTCGAAATGTTCGTGGGCGTTGGTGCTTCACGCGTTCGTGACCTTTTCAGACAGGCAAAAGAAAAGGCTCCTTCCATCATCTTTATTGATGAGATCGATGCGATCGGCCGTGCAAGAGGACGCAACAACGGTTTCAACTCGAATGACGAGCGTGAAAACACTCTGAATCAGCTCCTGACCGAGATGGATGGGTTCGGAACAAACTCAGGGGTGATCATTCTTGCTGCTACCAACCGTGCGGATGTGCTTGACAGTGCACTCATGAGAGCCGGACGATTTGACAGACAGATTTACGTTGATATGCCTGACCTCAACGAGCGAAAAGAGATCTTTCAGGTACATTTGAAGCCTATCAAACTTGCACCTGGAATCGACATTGACTTCTTGGCAAAACAAACCCCAGGTTTTTCGGGAGCAGACATTGCCAACCTCTGCAATGAGGCAGCACTGATCGCTGCCCGACATGACAAGAAGTTTGTTGAAAAGCAGGACTTCCTTGATGCCGTTGACAGAATTGTCGGCGGTCTTGAGAAAAAGAACAAGATCATTACCAAAGAGGAGAAAAAGGCAATCGCCTTCCACGAAGCAGGACACGCAACTATTTCATGGCTTCTAGAACATGCTTCTCCGCTTGTGAAGGTAACCATTGTTCCAAGAGGTCAATCCTTGGGTGCAGCATGGTATTTGCCTGAAGAACGAAGCATAACCAGAACTGATCAGATCCTCGATGAAATGTGTTCTGCACTTGGAGGTCGTGCTGCAGAACAGGTCATTTTCGGGAAGATAAGCACCGGAGCCCTTTCTGATCTTGAAAAAGTGACGAAGCAAGCCTACGCAATGGTTTCAATTTACGGTCTCAATGAAAAGATCGGCAACATTTCTTTCTATGACTCACAAGGAAGGGATGCTTTTACAAAACCATACTCTGATGAAACCGCACGGGTCATCGATGAGGAAGTGAGTAAGCTTGTTGAGGATCAATACCAGCGTGCTGTTGAGATCTTGACTGAGAACAAGGATAAACTAACCCAGCTGGCTGATTTACTGCTCACCAGAGAAGTTATCTTTAAAGAGGATCTTATTGAGATCTTCGGGAAGCGTCCGTGGGAAAAGGAAGAAGTAAGTACGGCGACTAACACAACAGCACCAGAAGAAGGGATTAGTGGTTCTCAAGAGCATCAAGGGTCAGAAGAGAATACAGGTGATGTGGACGTAAACAAGGATGAGGATTCTACACCCGATGATACGACAGAAGATAAAACGGATATAGAACCGGATAAGGATCAACAATAGCCACCCAAAAAGTAAAGAGACCAGGATGAGCAACCTTCTTGTAAGAACTCTAACAGGAGCGGTATTCGCAATAGTTGTACTCGGTTCTATCCTTTGGGGTCCTTACGCACAAACAGTTGTATTCTCTGTTTTCATGATGCTTGGCTTAAGGGAATTCTATTACCTTTTCAAAGGCCATGAGCAAGTTCATGTTAGCACTGAGATAGGACTTCTTATTGGAATTTTCATTTTTTTCCTTGGGATCGGACACAGTCTTGGCTGGTTACCGGACATATCGATCATTTTGGTATTCCCGCTCTTCTTTACGCTTATTCTGGTAGAACTCTGGAAAAGAGATCCTCATCCGATGCTTAACATTTCTGTTCTGGTATTTGGAGTGATCTACGTGGTAGTTCCCTTCTATCTCACGATCGATCTGAATTTGCGAGAGCTGAGTGACGCCCATCTCGAACTGTCCTTTGAGGGGAGTGTAATGCCGTTGGTTATCGGCATGTATCTGCTGATCTGGACAAATGACACGTTTGCCTATCTAACCGGTCGACTGTTAGGTAAGACCAAGCTATTTGAAAGGATCTCACCAAAAAAAACATGGGAGGGAACTATAGGAGGTATCTTCATGACCATTGCGGTGGGCTTCATCATCGGAACCTTCATAAATCCGGATACCAGGGTGTTTTGGGTTGTATCAGCCATCATCTGTGCTCCTTGTGCTATTTATGGCGATCTTCTGGAATCCCTGTTTAAAAGAAGCCTGAACATCAAAGATTCCGGCAACCTACTTCCCGGACACGGAGGGATCCTTGACCGTTTTGATGCTGCGCTTTTTGCGATCCCATTCTTTTACTGCTGGACAATGATTTATGCTTATTTTTAACCAAAGTCACTGAAATGACGCTGCACAGAGAAGGATATATTATCATGACGGTAGGATTGCTTATTCTGAGTTTAATTCAGATCGGTAATTACTTTTTATTGACAGCGACCGGATGGATGTGGCTCTTCCTTTTGCTTACCATGGGGGTACTGGTCATGGCTTACCTTATCATACAGTTTTTCCGAATTCCTAAGAGGACCTGTTCATTTGGAGAGAACGATATCATATGTCCGGCTGATGGGAAAGTGGTGGTCATTGAAGAGATCGAAGAGACTGAATATTTCAAAGGAAAAAGACTCCAGGTATCCATTTTCATGTCTCCACTGAATGTTCATGCCAACTACTCTCCCATTTCAGGTCTCGTTAAATACGTGAAATACCATCCGGGTCTGTTCTTGGTCGCATGGCATCCAAAGAGCAGTACCGATAATGAGCGAACTACTATGGTCGTTGAACATCCCAGTGGAAAAGAGGTTCTTTTCAGACAAATTGCCGGAGCGGTTGCACGACGAATTTGCTACTACGTGCATGAAGGTCAATCAATTGGCACAGGTGACGAGTTTGGGTTCATTAAATTCGGTTCTAGAGTTGATGTCATTTTACCCCTCGATTGTGAAATAAATGTTAAAATTGGAGATGTAGTGAAGTCAAGGATAACCAAACTTGGTGAACTGCATTAAATTTGCTTAACTTTAACGAAAATTCCATAGCTATGAAAAAAATCCTTTTTGCCGTTGCATTGTTGACATTCGTTGGATCAGTTGCTACTACAGCTTACGCTGCATCGAACGGAGTTTCTACTGAGATCAAGAAAGATGACAAGAAAAAGAAGAAGAAAAAAGGTGCTTGTTGCTCTGCAGAGAGCAAGGGTACTGCTGGATCTTGTTCTACTAAGTCAACTGAAGGTAAATCTTGCTGCTCAAAGAAGCAGTAATTAGATCATACTGTAAAGAAAGGCTGTCCATGGACAGCCTTTTTTGTTTAGAAAAAATGAGGTTTGAATTTAAAACTCTTATTGTGTGACCCGAAAAATGGGAGGAATTCGCCATATAGCGAATTCGCGATTTCGAGAATTAGCGAAATGGTATTTATGTTATTTCTTATGTAAAATCACCCCCACCGGACAATGATCAGATCCCATCACTTCATTCAGGATAAAGGCTTCTTTTACCCGAGGTAAAAAAGACTCCGACACTAAAAAATAATCGATTCTCCAGCCTATGTTCTTCCCTCTCGCCCCTGCTCGATAACTCCACCAGGAATATTTGACTTCATCCCCATTCAGTGCCCTGAAAGTATCGATCAAACCACTAGATAAGTATCCATCCATTCCATCGACCTCTTCCTGCATGAATCCTGCCGCCTTGTTATAATTTTCCTTCGGCCTTGCCAGGTCGATCGGTTTATGAGCTACATTGAAATCACCGCAAACAATAATCGGTTTCTGCTCTTCCAGTTTTTTTAGATAGGACAGGAAATCCTTATCCCATTGCTGTCGGTAACCCAGACGTGCCAGTTCACTTCCGGAGTTAGGCACGTAAACGGTAATCATAAAGAAATCCTCAAACTCTGCACAGGTAACCCTGCCTTCATTGTCGTGATCTACATGTCCGATATAATAGGTCACGGATAGTGGAGTATGACGCGTCAGTATAGCGGTCCCGGAATACCCCTTGCGTTCCGCTTCATTCGCAAAAACATGGTAATCCCCAAATTCAGCTACCGTTTCTTTCACTTGTTCAACCGTAGCCTTGGTTTCTTGCAGACAGATGATATCCGCATTTATTCTCTTCATATCATCCGCAAAGCTTTTCTGCATGATGGCACGAATTCCGTTAACGTTGAAAGAAATGATCTTCATCTTACTGTATTAGCGTATTATTCTAAGTTTTCCAGTAAACAAAACCTCCCCTTGGAAATTTCTCAAACGGTATAAGTAGGTGCCTTCGGCAAGCATAGAAACATCTCCTTGACTAACACCAGAGGAAATTTCAGTTGTATATACACTGCGTCCTGAAATATCGACCAACTCTAAAAACAGTAACTCTTGCCCCGGATTCTGAAACGTTATCACATCGTTGGCAGGATTAGGATAAATGGATACTACATTTCCTTCCAAATTCATTAAAGCATTGTTTGGTTCAAGTAGATTTACACAATAATCTTCAACCTCACCGAAACTGAATTGATCACACACTTGTGGCATTACGGTCTGACCGGGCCCTTCAAAACTCATGACTACGCGCATTCTTGAATTTCCGGTTACCGCACCAAATGGAACGAGAACCTGACCAGAAATGCTGCTTAGACCACTGTTTACCTGATCATAAATCATTTCATCGGCAGAAAAACTTCCATCCTGATCAAAATCCACCCAAGCTCTGAAATAAACCTCGTATGGCTGTGTTTGGAAACCAGGGATGAATGAAATGTCATGCGTTTGACCAATAGTCATTTCGATAGGTCCTTGTGTGAAATGATCACCGTATCCCTGATCATCTCCTGATGTAAATGTAAATGCATCAACTGAAACAGTGTTAATCCAGTCCTTTTTCGTGCCCAATATTCCTCTGACAACAGTTCCATTGTCCAATTGAGTCCTCAGGATGGCTCCATCCATAT
>Ga0315904_10002581_pt1 | contig 27853 bp, 25 predicted proteins | sample LakEriMetagenome_6_FD_203529 | JGI IMG/M metagenome (GOLD analysis project Ga0315904, IMG submission 203529) | Freshwater fungal communities from buoy surface, Lake Erie, Ohio, United States - Buoy 12 MA120 | ecosystem: Environmental > Aquatic > Freshwater > Lake | place: USA: Lake Erie, Ohio...
GCAAGATCAGGTGCGTTGGCTATCTGTATCTGACTGCCTAGGTCCGCTATATCCCTATCTGCAGAAGATCTTCCAGCCTGTTTAGCCAATGAATACCTTTCTTGGTCAGCATACTTGAGATAAGCCATACCGACCTCAAGTGGATCTTTATCTGCGCCAGAAACCTTTGATGCAGCAACACGACCAATAGCATCATATGCCTTGGAGTATCTATCATTAATAGATTTTAGTGCAGCCTTGTATTCGTTATCATTCTCACGATATTGTACAGATGCCACACCGGACGGTACAGTTCTTAATGGGTATTTTGAATTGAGTGCGCTTAGCTCTTTTGCCTTCTGTGCATTTAGGTTTTTATAGAAACCATCCAGATATGTTGGATCAGATGCTAGCTGTTGATTAAATCCGGGTATTGTATTAAGTGTAGCAATCTGCTTTTGATTCTGATCTCTGTAGAACTTTGCAGTGTTCTCTAGTATTGCATCACCAACAATAGACTTATGGTTGACATCAAACGACTCTATATCAGCATCGTCAACTTTACCAGTCTTTTGGATCTTGTTCTTTATATCCTGTGGAGTTCCTGCAAATACAATTTGTGTAGCAGCCTTTGGCGCCACTTGATTAAGATACTTTATATCTTCCTTCTTTGCAGTGCCAGTCTCTTGGAATTGCTTAACGATTTTACCAGCCTTACCTTCACGGGACTGCTCAAATTGATTAACACCAAACATGTCAACCATACCGAACTGGTCTCTTTTCTGGAAGGCTTGATTAAGGCCAGACTCGTAATTATCTAGTAAGCCTTTAGCGTCAGACTTAGCTGTATTGCTATGCCTCTGGGTCTTTTGCTGAGGAGTCTCCGAAGCGAACGGAGAAGGTAAGTATGAAGACTGAGAAGCCGGACCAGAAACGTCTTTTTTTTTACCAAACATCTTGCCGAAATCATCAGCGTATTTCATCACGTCTTGTTGAGACGCACCCATACTTAACATCGATTTGATGTTGCTGTCAAGCTCTGATCTCTTCTTGTCGTCAAGTATAAAATCTGGCATTATGATAGTTTATGTTATTCGAAAATCGGCTTACCGTCTGGACCAATACCCTTGTATGTAAGTCCAGTTGGGCTTGGATTGCCTTGAGCACCTGCTGCGCTAACAGCCTTACCACTAAGAGCTTCGTTAACTCTCATGTCAAAACTCTGTTCTGAAAGTGATGTGATAAGTTTGCCAGAACCTTTCATGTAGATTCCAACAGATCCATCTCCAGATTTCTTAACAGTAATCATTGATGGTGACAGCTTTTTACCAGCCGCCCTCATTACACTATTTTCATCTGCAATAGTCAGGATAGCATTCTTAATATTGTTATCTATCTTTGTAGAAGACATTGGATCTTCACCACCTTCAAGCGTAGAAACCAGAGTCTTAAATGCAGGAATCCTACCCTTCTCAAGACCCGGCCCGCTGTTCCCAACATTAATAGTAACACCACTCTTTGGTCTATTAATAATATCCGGCAATTCCCTTTTAAGATCTTGAGTCATGAATCCCTTTTTAATAAGATCTATGTCTAACTTCTCGACCTCATCAGGAATGCCATCGCCATTCTTATCTATAGATGGATTAGTTCTTAACAGTGCAAGCCTTTGTTCTTTAGTGGCGCCATTGTAGTTATTGATAAACTCCTCAGCCTTTCTTGTATACATTGCATCTACAGCAGGGAATGCTGTAAACTTTTTATAAACATTATTATCGATGTATCCAAATGGGTCTGTCCTTAACTTAACCTCTTTACTCTTTGCATCAAGAACCTGTAGCTCAGGGTTAAACTTTACAGTCTTACCTCCGAGATCAACATCACTATTATCAGGCGCCTTAATTAATTCTGATACCTGCTTATAACCAGCAGACACATCATACAGATCCTTCAGGTTCTTCTGATAAACATTCTCAGCTAGGTTGTCATCGTAGTCGGCCTGCATCTCTTCGGTAGTTTTAAACCTACCATCTTTGGTAAGTGCAGACTGTATAAATCTATTCTTGAATACCTCTGGAGAAAATCCAGCCTTGCGTTCTGCAGGCAAGCTATTTACATACTGGTCAGCCTTGGCGTATACATCCTTGACCATCTTATCATACTGGGATATCTTGGCGATATCCTGACCAAGCTTTGATCTGAAATCAAATGATTCGATATCCTTTGCTCTTGATCCAGTTTCTAGCAACTGCTTTAAATACATATCTCTGGTCTCTTTAGACCAGTTACTATTCTGTAGTATTGAATTAAAGTTCTGAGCGTTTTCATACCTACGCTTCATCTCTTCGTCTTGAAGAGAACGCATGTACTTAGCCCTTTCAAACTCAACCTGCTGGCGCTTTAATGCATCCTGCTGTTGTTGCTCAGCAATATTCAACATCACCTGAGTTGGCGTGCGATCAAATTCAATAGGAGCTATTCTTGTTTCTTGAGCCATCTTTTATTTGTTGCCAAATCCTTTAAAGACCTGAGAACCACCCAACAGACTTCCACCAATACTTGAAAGAGCATTTGATCTGGTCTGATTTGCAGCATTGAGCAAGTTTGCCTTTGAGTTGAATGCAGTCATTGAGTTGTCGTATACGTTCTGATCTTCACGGTAGTTGGCCATCTGAGCATTGTATACATCGTTAAGCCTCTGACCTCTCTGTGCGTAGTTAGCCATATCAGCATTAAGAGATTCATCAGCTGCAGCACCGCTATAGGCGCCAATGAGATTGAGCATCTGTGATGGATCTGTAACCGCTTTAGAAGCAGCACCAATCTTATTAGTCATCCTGCCCTGAATCCCCCGAGCTTGCGCAGCTTGGAATGGGTTGAAGTTCAACTCTCTTTGAGCCTGACCCAACATCTGTCCGGGGAACTGGCTTCTTGAATACTGAGGCACCTGCTTAGACATCCTCTTCATATCCCTCGCAGCAAACAGACCTGAAATACCGCCAGCAATACTAGAGGCTATTCCAAGTCCAGCCATAATAGGGTTAGCCTTACCGAGTAGACCAGCGAGACCTCCACCGCCACCCGAAGCAGCAGGCCCAGCAGATTGCATAATCTGTGGGACACCTCTGTTGGTTGACAAGGCATCATACATGTTTCCTAACTGAAATCCTGCCATTACTGTTGAGTTTCGTGTCCTCTAGATGGGACAAATGATATGTTTACAAAGTTCCAAATCTTCTTGGCGGTAGGTCCGAAAAACACCCCCTGAAATAAGCCAATCTCTCCCCTCATATTGTCGCCCTTGTATAGCTTTTCATCTGCAGTACCAGTAACATTTGGAGAAAGCCTATCCCTTAAAATGCTACCATATTTTACACCCTCCTTGGATACAAAATCTGCAGCCCTTAGGTCTGAGCTCTGAACGTTCGGAACTTCTGTTCTGATGTGGAGCAGGTCGGGGGTATCCCCCTCGAAGGCAGCTGCTTGGTATACTTTAGTTACGTTACCAGCATCGCTATGTGCAAATGCTAATACCGAGTCATACGTCTGACCATAGAAAGTATTTAAAGCGCCATCATGTACATATGGATACCCTGACTTAAAGGTTACTAACCTATTCCCAACCATGCTCATCCAATCTGGCCTAAAGCTGTACTGAGAAACCCACTTGTCTAATGCAGGCTGGTATGCCCATACGGCACCCTGAGCATCATATGCATCATAGTATGACCTTAGGATCTCTGTGATGGTAATCTGACCACTAAGGGCACTCTGAGTTACTAGGATGACCTGATTGACACTAGACACAGCTATGAATGTACTGGTTACGATCTCACCATTATACCTGACAGTAACTCCAGCTGGAGCTGTCACCAGATACTCACGACCCTCAATGACTGATATATTTACGGTTGCTACCATGATTGAGCTTCTTCTAATGTTTGAAATACAGGACTAATTGAACTGCTATCACCATCTAATAAGGCGACCATATACACCCCACCAGAACTGTAAATATTCTTACTGTCATTCCTCTCAATCAATGCAACCTTGCCGAGTATATTATATACCAGATTCATCGCCTGCTTTTCCGTCATCATACGCTTGGTGTTGTAGTGTCGTTAGAGTTGAATGATCCTGTGTTTGTAATCAGGTTATATGTAAGTGTTGCCACCCTTTCCCCCGAACTGGCAGATTTAGTTGGTGAACCGTCAGATGTTATCTGTTTACCCACTGAACTAATATTCAATACTGCAGTAGCTGTAGGGTTAGTAAAGCTGAATGCTGGGCTACCGCCCGGACCTTGCTCGATTGGCGAACCACCCTTCCAAAGAGTAGCTGCTACATTTACAGGCTGCACACCAACTGTACTATACCAGAATGCCCGGAGATCCACAACAAGAGTTGTAGCAGATGGGTAACTCGCCTTAAGTTGTGCCACATTAATCAGTACAGACTCAAATCCTGTTCCTGTATTGTCGCCGCCCCAGTCAAGAAGTGGAGTTCCTGATGTTGGCCATATAGCAGAAACACCCCATCCTACATACTTAGGCTGAGCGTCCTGACCTACATTAGGAGTGACAATCCTAGTCCTTGTATCCAGATCAAAGCCATCGGTAAACTGATATGTCAATAGCATGTAGTCGGCATCAAACACAAACTGTGTTGCAATAGCAAATGCAAAAGGAGCAGAACTAGCCGCATCATATATCCCATCTGAAGCTACCGATGCAACCACCTGATATGAACCAACCTGTGATGGCCTTACACTTGAAGGGCCATAGGCTGTGCCGCCAGTACCACTATATGTAAATGTTACAGCACCCGTTGAACCTGTAACTGTAGCTTGATTAGGTCCAATCTGACTGCCTGTATATGTATAGCTTGCATCTCCCACAACCGTCACAGTAGAAGAAGATGAGACAGTTGTAAAGCTATATGTACTAGATGATAACGCCATATCAGTAAGCCTAGCACCTGCTGGATTGGCTGACTTCCTTGGCGAAAACATCAATACTTCATTATGGTATGGATCTATGCCGCCATAGAATTTCAATCCAGATCCGATAACATCCTGACCAACCTTCCTGAAGTACTTCATCATCTTGTTTGATGATATAGGGAATAGACCGTTAGGGCTGTAGCTTACTACAGACCCTTTATTGGCGTCAAACCAATATACATTGCCCATGTACCTTACAACACTCTCAGGGTTGATAGTGCCAAAGCTTCCCCTCATTACATTCACATTTCCTATAACCCCCGAGCTGGTCGCCAAGAATGAATTGCCAGTATTGTCAATAATCTGGGCCTCCCCTAAATATATAGAAGCCGTCTCCTGTTCTCCAATTGCTAACATTACCGTACCCTCTGACTCTACCTTACTTACGAGCTGAAGCTTTTGTATAGAGTTTAATTCGATAGGTAGGTTGGTTTGATCAAGTGCATCAAACGTACTCATGCCATTGGTCTGAGTTCCGGGCACAATGACATTACTCCAGTATACACTAGTCTTCTTGAGGGCTGGCCTTGCATCGGAGACTATATTAGTCCTTCCGATATTAGTGTTCCAGTTCTGCCACTTTAAATCCATTGGAGACATAGCCTCAACAATAAAGTTTGTTGAAGACACTGTTCTGTCCAACAGTATTACATCACCAGTAAATGATCCAGACAAAGTTGAATAGCTCCTATTAGATAACCCCGGGTTGTTAATTGGATACATAACACCCTTCTCATAATAGAACTCATTTACGCTTTGTGCATATGGAGTATATATTTCAAACAGGTACTGTACAATAGTTCCAAGATTAGCTAAGTCTACTATTACATAATCTCCATAAGTATCTTTCACTTTTAAAGACCTAACAGTATTATCGCTACCATATAGCTTTAGTACATCGCCTTCCTGATATGAGTAACCCATACCATATTTGTTCAGCCCATCAACCTTAACAGCAATACCAGTTCTAGTTTCTAGATATGTTGTACTATATGTATAGGTGCCGTCATTCGCTTTTATTGCATACTGAACATCAGTAGCCCTCATCTGCATGAAGAAATTCGTCCTCAGAGACTTTGTCATTACCACTGTATAGTAGTGCGCCCAGTCTGGTATCTCAGCTTGTAGTATAGATGGCGTTCCATTATTCACTAAGAGCCAATCTACTTTAGTGGTGTAGGCAGTGTTATTGTATGATCTGTCCTGAGTAACAAACTTTGTATTGTCAGAAACAACAGTACCACATTTTCTTCCAGCCTGATCAAAGAATACTACTCCAAGCTTGTATGATGAGTCACTTTTAAATACATACTTATTAGCTACGTTAGACGGGGAAGGAACAGAACCTGTAACAGTTGCCGTTACGCCCGGGAATGAGAAACCTCTAACATCTGCTATTGTATATCCATAATATACAGCAACCTGTGATAGACCAGCGCCTCTAAAGTCTGACTGGTTATACGTATAAGTTGTAGCAGGATACGTGCCGGGCGCATAGTATCCACTCCAAGTATCCCCAATACCTGTTATATCTAATAGATACACAGTGATCTGGCTCGGGGGATCTCCAAGTGTTAACATGACCCAAGTACCTGTAACAGCACCACCAGAATTTTCTTTTGATACTGTCAATGATGTAGATGAAGGAGCCTGATATCCATCGTAGTTATTACCTAAGAATAACCTATTCTTCCCTATCTCTAAAGTACCAGACCTTATTGGTATAGAATCAAACTGCTTATATGCTGTCGGATCGTCAACTCCTACACCAACTGAGTCGTTAAAGAATTTAAAAGTCAAAGCAGTTCCCGTATTGTGTGCAGAGAACCCTGTTGTAAACGATTTAACAATAGAGTACTTACCGCCAATAACATACTTGGCAGCTACCTCAACCCTAATAACATCCTGCGGAATCTTCTGTGTTGTAGGTATGGTTACGTCTATTCTATTGTATCCTGCAGTTACATCATCAACGTTATGGTAGTTTATAAGAGTAGACAATGGCGAGAACACACTCACCTCAAAGTCCCTATAAACAAATCTGTATGCGAATTGAAAAGCTTCGTTTGATATGAAGTTGCTAGCATAACCAGCTTCAGTTCCTTTAGCTACCGTAAGTGGGAAAGCTGGCTGATTCCTGATCAGTGTAATTACTGAGGCCAACATCTTGGTATTAGACTCTTGGTCCAATACATACGGGCTAACATCTGTAGTATAACTAACATGGTTTAGCTTTATACCAGCCTCAACGTTTATCCTTCTCTGAGGATTTACGCCATCAGTCCAGTACAAAAGATTACCAACCATCGAGACAGAATGTATCGGGCTAGAGAAGTTAAGTCCGCCAACAACCTGAGTTGAAAGCAGGGCAGTATATACTGTACTGTTGTCGGCATCGTAGCAATAGATGCCATGAGATCCAGAACTGTTTTTATTGAAGAAGAAAACCCTGCGGTTCGGGGTATCCTCCCATGCACCAATAGTAGTATTGGTTCCAGATGGAAGAGTAAAAGCCCCCGAGTTGTTCTTAATGGAGTTACCCTCAACGTTGGATATCTGACCAACCTTACCGTTCTCACTTGTAGAAAAACGAATGTTTAGGGCGTTCAGGTATTCACCCGTGTCCATCAGAACATAGGAGTCGTCATTGTTGACGCCTTTAAGAAATATCTTCTTGTTAATCATCAGTTCTTTATGGTTGGGCCGTAGCCTCTGTCAAGACTTCTTCTGATATCGTTGATATCAATAGAGTTCATCCTTGCCTTAAGCAACCTCAGTTGGTTATAAAACTCATCTTTTGCTACCTGTCTTTCACCCATATTATACGCCCTAGAATGTTCTTTGGTTTTATAGTGTATATAGGATTTAATACAGTCAATAGCATATGGATGAATAGCGTTGCTTGCAGAGGTAGTCAAGCCATCAGTGATATAGTCCAGAACAATCTCAGTGCCTATGTAACTAGTATCTAGTTGCATTTCGCCACGCTCTCTGAGTATGACGAATGAGTCTCTAGTACCAGAGAAATTATTGAAGATACGTCCGAGGTGCTCTCCCTTGTCGTTGAGATAATTAGTATACCAAAAACCTTCCCAGTCGTTTGGCAATATACCGTTAGCCGCTTCGATATCTCCATAGGCGATCTTGTTCCCATTGCTGTCAAATTTATTGAGCCTGTTAAAGGAATCTCTCTTTTCGCCATGTGGGTAGATATACTGCCCCACCTCGTTTCCTACTCTTATGTAGTCAACGAAATCGCAAGGAAGAGTAACCGCCTTATATGAGTTAACTGGAAGCCTAACGCTCTTTACATTCTGAAGAACATCGAAGTTCAACATGCGAAGAGCATCTACACCGTACTGCAGAAATTGTAAATACCAGTGCATTGTGTACCCCCGATCTGCAAGGGCTGACCTAACAACGTTATCTAGTGTATACAGTTTCATTAGTCATTAATATTTTGAGCCTTATCTGCAGGCGGTGTTTGAACAAGTATGTTATATACAGTCTGAACAACCTGAGCCTCCATGTCAGACGAAAGTGGAAGAATGTCATAATCAGTTACCTGAGACATATCCATTCCAACCAACCTGATGAATACACTGTTGATGCTGAGTCCGGGAAGGTTCTTTGTAAAGATTATATCCTTACCTATTACCTCGTAACCAATCAAACCACTCATATCGCCAAGAAGATCCTGAGGCTTTACAATACCATACAGTGAAGATGGTATCGGAACGAATGGCTCATCAATGGCGTCAGTCTTTGATACATGTAATACACCCATATTCCTTGGCAGACTTATCGGTATGCTCGGGAGTGTACACTTACTCTTTGTTGTTTTGTATGTTGTAACGGGAATTTGGTCATAGCTGTATATCATACAGTTGTTAGGAATAGTATCACCTTCAGGCATATTAACCTGAAAATAATCCGTCTTCAATAACTGATTTGAAACCTGTTCAATCAATAACTTAATATCATTTATATGCACACGAGCTGAAATGATAGGATTGCCTTTCAACATCCGCTGCACTTGCTCGCTTATCTTCTTCTTAGTAGTAGACATTATAAATATCTTAAAGATGTTTTATTATTATTCTCACCACGAAGCCACGCTCTAAGAGTAGTAGGTTTAACGCCAATGAAATCAGCTGCATCGATTGCGCACTTATAGACAATACCAGTATTGATATCTACTACTTTTTTAGAATTACATCTTTGGCCCATCTTTCTCAAGGATATTTTTGCTTTCGTTTCTTCACTTCTTAATTTCCCCCTTTTTGCATCTGACAACCTACGTCTAGTTTCAGTACTTCTATTAGACTGGGCAATAGACATTATAGCTTTTGTTTCTTCACTATGTTTTCTGCCTTTAAAAAATACCGATTTCTTTGCCCTTGTTTCCTCACTTACAATTGCACCTAGCGTACCATCTCCTCCCTCTGTCTTATTTACAAGACTACCTTTACCAAGGTCTTTTCTGCCATAAAAGGCGACTAAATATTTTTCTATAGATAATGCCTCTTCGTAACATATATCTTTATGCGTTATTGTCACTTTATAGCCGTGCTTATTCACAATATTGTACCAGTGGCTGTTTCGGCTATTCTTTGAATAAGCCCTCCTTGAATGTTTACCAACACCCACATAAAACACTTGGTTATTATCTAGCCTTGTATGTGTGTACACTACTGCCATTACTGTCCTTCCTGTATTTTAGCTTGAGCAAATTGCATAATATCAGCAGCACTAAGATTTAGACCATAGTAAGAGAGAGCTATTGATATTACATTTGACACATCATAGTCTCTCCACTCTAATTGTGTAGATCCGCCTTGATTATATGTTATAGTCCTTCCGGACTGTGTATAAGCAAACACCGGAACAGCTGGCCTTCTGAAGTAGTATACCCCACCAGACTGGGCCTGCTCGGGGAACAACTGGATCTGATTGCTAGAGTTCATGATCGCAATAGGATCATCTATACTTACAGGTATAACCTGTGACTCTAATCTTTCAATAAGCTCCTCTTCATTAAGAACCTGAACACCTGAGTATACGTTCCTACCAAGAGTAGAGTTGTACACCGTAGTGTACATAGAGATCAGATGCATGTAGTTTGATGGCAGCGTGATAACACCGCCAGAAGTTATGTTTACTGGAGAACCACCACCAGTGAAAGTATACTTAGATTTAAATGGACTTAGCGCATCGTCTATACGCTGAGATTCACCATATAAGCTAGACTGAACTTGTGCGGGTAACTTAGGATTGGTGTGATACTGATTGAATAGAACTAATTGGGCAGCATCGAGGGTTCTATCAATCTCCTCATGTGAGACATAACCATTCTGATCCTTCGTGAGGTAGTAAAGTATAGTGTCGTGTATTACTTTGAGGTCCATCAGAATCTATTATTAGGTATGTTCACCGTTTTGCCAATTCGAGATCCTAACTTCCAGTTAAGATCATTTATATATCCCTTAGGGCTGTCGTTCTTGGCGTGTCTTGCGAAGTAGCTCTTAACCTGACCTTCAGTCTTGCCGCCCTTGGTCCCCCACTTGCCACGATGCTTAGCCTCCCCGCCTTTAAGAGTAATCTCCCGACCAGTCTTTGGATTAGTCCCAGTTGCGGCCCAAGCATGATTACCGTCCTTCGCTGCAAAAACTTTAAATAAAGCCACCGACTAATCTTATTAGAGATTTACGAAATATTATTACCAGAGCCGCTACAAACAATGCCCAGAACTTTATCTGGAACCATCTTAGATCTGCCTTTAATTCCTTGTTCTCAGTTTGCGAACTGCGAACAGACAACTTCAGTGAATCGATCTGCTGGTCTCTGGATGAGATATCCTTCTTCAGAATATCCTCAAGCTTTCTGTCTCTAACAGTATTGGTTATGGTTTCCTTGCGTATGACTACAGAGTCAGCTGCTGTGTATGTGAGTACCCCCGAGCTGACCTTAATTCGTGCCCTTCCAATAGTAGTATCGAAATCTTTGCAAGGGACGTTAACTAGTTTCTGTACAATAGAGTCCTTATAGACTACACTATCTTTTACCTTTGTTACAACGATGGTATCGTTGACGCAATATCCACGCCTTACCATTTCCTGAGCCACCTCATCAAACTTGGTCTCATCCCTGAGAACACGCTTGACAGGATCGCATCCGATCAGGAGGAGACTAATTACGATTACGCTTAGGTATTTCAACTTCATCAGGTTTAAGGGCAAACACCCGTTGAGCGTAAACCACGGTCTCAAGACCATCCATCCTTTTTTCAAGGGATTGGATTCGAACCTGTACTTCAGCGTTAGCAGAAAGTAGGGTCTTGATATCAGTCCTTATCTCAGTAAAGAGGTTCCAGAGTATCACTCCAAAACATGTAACCAGTCCGGGCGTCAGCCACGATTTAACTTTGTCAACGGGTGTTACGGCCATTATTTTTCTTTGAAAACGCTCAACAATTGAGCCTTCGCCAACACAGTCAGTTGTTCATTGTTCTTAATGAACTCCTTCAGAGTTGACTCATCGCTCGGGTCCAAGTCAAGTGTTTCGCCATTGTAGCACTTCTGCGCCCATGTAAACAGCTTGAGTGCGTCTCCTTTGTTTGATTGGGCCAGCTGGCTAGATAGCAGCTTGCCGAGGGTGATCGCCTTGTCGTCAATGTCCTTTACAGGAGCACCGTCAAGTCCGACCAGTTGTTTTGAAAAGTCTAACATAGTTAAAAGTTTTAGCAAAAATACTAAGGATCTTAGCAGTCATTGCCAAAAAAACACCATGATTATTTCATCAGAAGTATAACTGTGACTATAAGGATGGCATAGTACACTGGGCCTAGAACCTCCTGAATATCGTAGAGCAGTCTGTCAATAATGCTAGTGGTAGTACGAGAAATATAGTCATATGGCAGCCCCCTGAAAAGATTCAGGGACACGTCAAATACTAGCCTCCTCAGTACTAGTAGCCCTGCCACTACAAATAGACTATTGGTCAGGAAGTATGCAGGCGAAATCAGGATAAGGTAAACCGCCCCATTGATCCCGTGAAATACCCGTTCCCCCTCAGAAATGAGCCTGTAATCTGTATAAGCCAATGCTATATTGACTAATGTGTATAGACTAATCCAGAACAACACCTAGAGATAATAAGATCCCCAAAAGCTGCATAACAGCTAGCACCGTCCAGAAGGCGGACCCTTTGATAGACTCCTTAAAGTCAACGTATCCAACCATCAAGAAAGTACCCGCCAATGAGAACACAGGGCTAGCCACAAAGGGAACCCACCAATAGATAACCCCGAATGTCTTCCAAATCGAAAGCGGAAGAAGGCTCCCCACTAGGAAGCCTATCAACCCTCTTATGTGACTCATATTAATACTACATTTAGTTCACCTGCTGCCCACTGATAAGCCCAAGCATTAATGTCTACTCCAGACTGAGTACCCCAATCTTCGTAGTCCTGACCGCCCATGCTCAGATTCCCTACAGCTACTACTTGACCCGCAGTTACCACGTCATTACCCTCAGAATCTTGGGTAGTTACGTCAGCTTCCTTCATCTCGTAATAAAATTGTGCAGAAGTTTCAAGGTCATCACCGATAGACCTGAGAGAGAACTGTTCTGCTGTCTTAACTTGTCCGTCTTTCCATACGGATACTGGTTGAATTTGTGCCATTGTTTATTGTTTTTAATTTAACTTAACCCATGTTGTTCCGTTGTACCCCCACCATCCTGAGCTTGTTACAGCCCCCGAACCAGCGTTCGTTGCATAAGCCAACAACCCTTCAGCTGGAGATGATATAGCCTCTACCTGTGCTCCTGTCATTCGTGGTGGAAGGAAGCCTTTTGTAGTGGAATCTATTGCTACTTGTGCAGACGCATAGTATGTATTAGAACCAAATGTTATGTTAGTAGTATCCCTATCTCTGATGTAACTTATTATTCCAGTACGATTAAATAATCTTAAATTATAATATGTACCATCATTATAAACATTAAAATTATAATGTGTTGAATTTCCAACCCTCCATGCATAACCAATAGAACCTCCAGTACCTTGACCATTAGTTCTTGCCATAAAAGCATCTACTGTTGCAGTTCCAGAATCAGCTACTACACCATGCCCTATTGTATTAGCACCATTTGCAAAAATCCAAGTACCAACAGAATTATCTGTCAAGTTTGCAGTAATTCCTATTGCTCCATATAATATTCCAGTACTACCTAAGCTTCCAAGACTAATCAATTGTCTTGTTGTAGCATCAGTTGTTGAAATACCATTCAGCTGTATAGCATAATCAGTGGAGGTTTGTGTATTAGACATTGTAGCCCTTCCAGTAATCATTCCCGTAAACCGCCCCGTACCCTGCACATCAAGTTTGTATAGGCCAGTATCTGATGCAGTACCTATTAAAAAATTGTTTGAAGTGGAAAACCTTGCAACCTCTGTTCCTGCTCCACCTGTCCACCTATCATTGTAAAATCCAAAACCTCCACCGCTTATAGAACCTATTGCATAACCTGCTCCTCCTCCCCATTGCGAAAAACCTAACATCACATCACCTGCACCTGACCTTCGCAAATAACCCAATATACCATTCGCTGCTGGTGTACCATAAACATCAAAAACCCCTTGAATAGCTGACCCAAATGTGTGAAGTGAACCAACACCCAAACTTGATTTAAATGTAGATAAAGAAAAACTTTGTCTGTGATATTCTCCTTCTGTAACATCTTTTGATATAAATCTTAATGTGTTGTCACTACCAACGAATCTAATTATTGAACCATATTGCCTACTTGTTCCATCCGGATTTTCGTAAAAACTTAAACTTGCATTCCCATTTGAAATAGACGAATTTATTTCAAATAACCCTTCATTTCCAGCACTTCCATATACAGATACTCTTCCACCTACAAAATTTAGATAATTGCCACTTTGCGTCACTGTTCTATTCCCAGTCAGTGTGCCATCGCTGTTGTAGATATTTGTACTAGTAGGTAAAACCTGCGTAGACAACGCCCCCGTACTGTCGGTAACCACCATCCTCGATCCAACACCTGCAAAAGACTCAACCTTTAAGCCTCCAGTATTCCTAAACAAAACCTCTCCTGTACCTCCAGTACCTATGTGTACAGGCGTTGCACCCATCTGATATCCAAGGTATGTAGCAAAGGAGTCCCAACCTACAAAGATTCCGTTGGTAAAATTGGTAGCCCTACCGTAAAACTGATTTGTTGTCACAAGGTTACCAATAGATCCTATAGTTAAGTCCCCATTAATTTTAGCAGTTCCATTAACATCTAGCTTAAAGCCAGCATCAGTAGTACCGCCAATAATAACATTACCGTTTGATGCAAATCTCGTAGTAGTAGATCCTACGATGTCAAGATTATTTCCGCCAAGAGTTACTGACCTGTTGCCAGAAAGAGTTCCATTAGAGTTGTATATGTTTGTAAATACAGATGAAGATACTGTCTCTAGTCTCTGGGTCGTAGAGTTTCTTACCAATACTGAATATCCCCCCGAGCTGTAACCCTCAGCATTATCCTTAAGTATCCCAGCCTTATGTAGTATATCCGATAGTACCTTCATGTGTATATTTTATATTCCGAAGAATCCGTTCATTCCAAAAGGATCAAAAGATGTAGCAAGTGCTACCTCTGTTATATTTATTGTACCAAGCCCCCAGTCACCTGCGGCAGATAGTGTTACGTTATAAGTTTGGTTGCCCGTTGCATTAACTATTTTATATTGTGATGCTACCTGCATACCTGATGTGCCTGTGCCATTGTTTTGTGTTTGCTGCGTTGACCAAGAGCCATTTGTAGTATCTGAGTCAGCCGTTATAGTGGCATTACCTTCATTGGCAATTGCTCCAAATATTGCATCGCCATTATTTACGTTAGTTGCAGAGCTTGATGCAGTTGTTGTATTTCCTGCTGTTGTTGCACCTGCACTCAAGAAATTAGCAGCAAAATTGCTAGTATTAGAAGAGAACTCTGTAAGAGTCCAAGACTTAGCAGTAGTGGATGAACCAAAGGTTACTGTTATAGTACTTGTGGTGTTCAAAGTTCTAACCGATGAGGTGAATATCCTAAGTACAGAACCTGCTGATGCCGCACCGGGGTCGTTCAATACGTTAACTCTTGATGTCCAAGTGTTACCTGCATTATCAGTTATTGAGGAGTAAGGGTCAGCACCACCACCACCTGAGTTATCATAAGCCAATGCCAATACCGCCAAAGTATTAGCTCCAAAGTTCTGTGGTGGCACTATAGCTATTGATGTAGCTGCCGTAGTATTACCCCCAGTACCTCTATTTGTTCCAACTAATGCCATTAGAAATAGATGCTATATTCGTTAGCCGTTAAGTAATCTATAATATCTTGGTCAGTCATTGTATTGGCGAAAGTGAAAGGACTGCGTGAGTCGTGATGGTCAAATACTCCATCCTTGAATACTCTCAACTCCGCTATCAGACTAACTGTATCGTCTGGGTTGTTTACCTTCTCAACCAATACTATCTCCTTTGTTATATTATAACTCATATCCGTAAATTGTTAAGTCCAATGAAATAGCTGCATCTGTTGTTATCCTTAACTGATGGTCAGCAGTTACCGCTGATATACCATAGGGTAGGCTGATGATAGCACCGGGTCTTGAGTTAGCTGATGGAGCAAATGAACCCGCCCATACAAGTTGGTCAGTACCTGCTGTGTATGTAGTATCCGCTGAAGCACCAAACCAAATGATAACCCTTGCAGCCGTAGTAGCATAAGATGATACTGCTAAATAAGTTATTGCTATTTTTTTTCCTGATGAAGGAGTCCATATAGATGCTCCCGTCTGCTGAGTGGTATAGTTAGCACTCTTCCATACTTGCATACCTGCATCGGTATGAGCAACCAACTGCCTACCGAATACATCAGCAATACCATTAACTCTATCATCTGTAGCCACAGCCGTAGGGAGAGCAGCCTCTGCTCTGAAACCTATTTTTAATGGGTTACCACTATCAGCCAAATCATGGGCAATATTACCAACATTAAAAGTACCTGTAGTATCACCTCTCTGCCTATCCCATGATGTCCCATTGAATACAAGACATTTAGCACCTATATCTATATGGTTCTCAGTATTGGTTTCACCATCAGCATGAGCAGCATCAATAGGCACTGTACTTGCTCCATCACTTATCTGCACATTATAAGTTGCTCCTGCGTTTTGGGTTGCTGCTACCGTTCCATCTACAGTCAAAGACCCTCCGTTATCAGTAACAGGTATTGAGGCATTGGTTACGTTCACATCTTGAGTAGTCGGGAAATTGGATACTGATACCGACCCATCAACAGTCAGGCTCCCACCATTATCAGTTACTGGTATTGAAGCATTCTGCACTGATACGTTTTGTGTACCAGTACCTGCGTTTGCAGTTACTGTTCCTGAGACGGTTACTGTACCACTCACTCCTACCGTACCATCTACGGTAAGTGAACCACCGCCATCTGCAATAGGTACTGGACTTTGGTCTGATGCGATAACTACAGGAGCTGAGTTAGCACTTGTAGCTTGTCCATTTGGGTTATTCGGGAAGTATGCCAATGTTTATAATTTTATTGTTAAATAATATTCCAATTTGTACCATCAGAGATGACATCCAAAGCAGTATATCTTACTGCCATTGTGATGGATGTGCTACCATCAATGGTTTGTGATGATGTTGTATTGATAGTTACCGTTCCTGTTCCTACGTTCTTTAAAGTGTATCTGTTTGTATTACCTACGGCAGTCGGAAGAGTTAAAGTTGTAGTTCCACTAATCAGATAAACATAGTCAGTATTCGCAGCAGCACCTGCCGTAGTGTTAGTAGAGATATTGTTTACTGACCTTGTGATTCCTCCACCACTACCTGATGGTGTTGCCCAACTGCCATCACCTCTCAAGAATGTTGTAGCCGATGGTGTACCTGTGATAGCAGATGAGAAAAGTGGTATCCTATTAGTAGCTATCTCTTGAACTGTTGCAGCACTACCCGTAACATTGGCAAGGAAACTATTCGCTGCTACATTCTGAATTTTAGCATAAGTGACAGCAGTGTTATCAATTGTCCATGTAGCACCACTACCACTAACTGTAATATCTCCTTTATCTCCGTCTGTCACACCTCCCGAACCGCCAATGATTGCCCATCCTGTTGATAGGTACTGATAGAGTCCCTCTGTAGCATCTGTTTGATAGACCACTAAACCAACAGCTGGGGTAGAGATAGCTGAGCGTTGAGTAGAGGTCATTCGTGGAGCAAGGAAGCCTTGAGTCGTAGAAGCAACATCAAGTATAGCAGATGCATGAGTTGTAGCTGCTCCTATCGCAACAGTACCCCTTTGTGCAGTACCATTATGAGCAAGAACAATATATCCGTACCCATTAGTAGATGCTTGTTCGCCTGTGAATATTCTTATACTACCGCTTCTTTGTCCAAATGAAGCCGAAGCATCATTACTAACAATATCTAAATATTGTGGAGTATCAGCCCTCCATAAACTTGGTTTTAAAGTTATCTTATCAACTAAATTATTGTTTGTAATCTCAATATGTGCAGTACCGCTACCTAATCTTACTGGAGAATTTGTTGCAGTAGAGTATATATCTATCCTTGCATTATTTGATATTACAAAAGGGTTTCCTCCTGTTACTGTTATTGCTCCATTGGTGAAGTTTAATACTCTAAAACCTCCACTATTTGCAATAGTAAAAGTTCCACCAAACATAGACAATCCAGTAACACTTGTTGCAGATGAATCTATTATATTTACTTGACCCGTATACCGCCCTGTGCCCTGCACATCAAGTTTAAAACCTGAGTCAACCGTGCCGCCAATGATTGTATTACCCTCTAAAGAGTTAAGAGATGTACCAACTGCGAATAGATTATACCTTGCCCCAGTTCCTGATACTGTTGCAGTATTGTTTATATAAACTCCAAAAGCATTAAGATTCGCAGAAAGACTTGAAGAATTACCAATAGCTAAAGATGCAACTGGAGTCGCAAAACTACCAGATACTGTTGATGTCATTATTTTCCTTGTACCAGCAACAGGGTCACCTTGAGAGCCAACGTAAACATTTAAATCACCTAATATTCCTGATGAAAAAGAATGTACAGAATTGGATGTTATTGAGTTTGTCCCAATAGTCATTTTTGTCGTAGCATCTACACCTAAACCAGTACTGGTTTTCAATAACAAATTTCCACCACCTCCTGCTGCAAAAACAAAATCTACTGCACTCCAAATAACTCCTTGACCTGAACCTGTATATCCATTTCTAAATCTTATTGAAGTTGCACTACCTCCACCATTGTTTGCATTATATAGTTGCAGATTTTCTGTTGTGCCAGACGAATTAGAATTTAATCTTAATCCAATATTTTGTACACCAGTAAAAGCACCATTAGTAAACGTAGGATTAATATCAAGTCCTACAAGTACATCATTATTCGCAGCAGCAACAAGTGTATGAGTAAGATTCAATCCTCTCGCAATAGCACCTGATGCAATATTGCTACCTGTGAATGTAAGATTAAAACCACCACTTGTCACAGTCCTATTTCCATTCAGCGTTCCATCAGCAGTGTATATATTACCCGCTGCAAGACTCACCCACGATGTGCCGTTATAGAAGTCGCTTGTATTAGTTGTAGTGTTGTATACGGAGAGACCAGTAGCAGGGGACACGATGGCATCTCTCTGCGTTCCCGTCATCCGAGGTTGGAGGAAGCCACGGGTGGTGGAACGAGCCTCAAGAACTGCACTTGCAGGAATGCCAATACTTAAATTAACTGCTGCACTTTGCGTTGAAAATAAAGCGTAGTTACTCGTAAAATAATGAAATCCTGTACCTCCATCTCCAAAAACTTGAGCAGCACCTCTTAGTCCTAATCCAGCAGTACCACCACCAATTAAAGAAGCTGCATCGCCAATTAGTAATGTTGTAGAGTTGAATGACAAATACGATGCAGCAGCAGAAAGATTTAAACCAAATGCAGTAGTTATTGTTAATCCCCCACTCACCCTCGCAGTCCCCTGCACATCAAGTTTGAAACCTGCGTCTGTTGTGCCGCCTACTACTACATTTTTAGTGGACTGGAACAGTGTCATTATAACATCTGAAGTACTTGGTTGAGCACTACCACCTCCAGTAAAGTATAGATTTGCATAAGGGTTATGGATAAATGCTCCACCATTAACTGGTAAGGCAAGAGATGTTCCTGCCATACCAATTTCCATATACCTAGAGTTTGCTCCATAAAAAATACTACCTCTTCCTAATGTATTACTATTGTGAATAACAAAACTTCCTCCTGCATTGCTAACGCCTAATTCAAGCTGACCTGCAACAAAACTTGTTGTTGCAGTTCCAATAGATAATTTATTCCCACCTAATCCTACCGTCCTATTCCCCGTCAGTGTACCGTCTGAGTTATAGATATTGGCAGTTGATACAGTACCCCATGACAAAGTACTTCCATCAGTTGTAAGATACTTACCACTATTGCCTGTCTGTGAAGGGAAGCCACTAACAAAAGTATAAGCATCATCCCAGTTACCTTGCTTTATTGTTGTAGGGATAGAATAACCACTTTGCAACCCTACGGCTATCGTTCCGCTTGTTGTTATAGGTGAGCCACTTGTAATTACTAAGCCTGTTGGGACAGTTAGAGCAACGGAGGTAACAGTGCCAACCCCACCTATTGTCCAGCTTCTATCCGCTGTTAAATCATAGGTAGTGCCGTTTATAGTAAGAGTCCTTGCATTGGTAACAGGAGTATATCCTAATGCTCCGGTAACGTCAGCAGATGTAAGTGTTACTGCGCCAGTTCGGGAGTTGAATGAAGATACACCGCTGACAACATTTGCCCACGAAAGCGTATTCCCGTCTGTAGTCAAGAACTTACCTGCATTACCTGTTTGTGTTGGGAAGTTGGATACCCATGTATAGGCATCATCCCAGTTTGATATCTTAGTACCTGTGATTCCATAGGCAGGATGCGCTGTGAATACAGGATCTGTTTCTGTTGTTAAATATGTAATGCTGTCCAGAGTACCGTCACCCTTTACAAACTGTGATGCGCTCCCCCCGAGCCATCCTGCCTTGGTAGTATTCTTCCAAAGACCAGTAGCCAAATCATAGTATAAAATATCCTTATCGGCTGCAGAACTTATAAGCACATTATGAAGCTCATCAAGCTCAAATCCGTTTTGTATGTTATAGATTATCCTGCCATTGGTTGGACTAGTCCTAGCAACAAAACCTATGAATACCGTATGGTTCGGTTGTGTTGGAGGAGTCTTAGTTACATAACCCGGGTTAGTTGCAGATAACCATATCTTATCACCGTCAAGTAGTGTGTCAGTCGTAAATGGATTAGGGGCCCCCGATCTTGTATCCAAGTCGTGCAACGTACCTATAGCAGCTACCTGACCATCAGCATTATGTGCGATATCATCGACAACAACACCAAAGGTCTTGCTAGAAGAAGCCTCCGTATTAGCCTGTGCCAAAATAATGTTTGGCCTATTGCCTGTAGAACCCTGCAGGTAAACAATCTTTCCCTTGTGTATCGTAGATCCAGTACTGTTTCTTCCTATGATTGTAATCTTCTCTGCATCGTCAACAATACCATCATTGTCGATATCGTATACAGCCTTAGATAAATATGTGGCGCTAATATCTGGAATGTCCGCAGCATCAAGAGTATCCCAATATGTGTCGTAGTCGGTTGTGGACTGCTTCCTCAGGAATTGACCTACAGTACCGCCTGCCTCAACACCGGGACCAACCATTCCTGCATTACCGGAATGAACAACAACCTTATAGGCGTTGCTAGCCGGAGCAGTAGCAAATGATACATTTACTGAGTTGTTACTCGTGATAGTCACATCCGTAAGAACCTGAGCACCGCTGGTAACCTCGTATACCTGAACCAGAACACAGTCGTCATTCAGGTTGTGTGTAACACTGTATATAGTATTTACGCCATCGCCTACAGTCGTGCAGTACGCAGCATCAATAGGAAATTGAGAAACCGCATAGTCTCCAAGATCGTATGCTGGTATTGGTTGATTTGTATGGACACACGGTATAGACTGGCCATTGCGCAGTATAACAAGTAGATCCTCATATACATCGTAAATGCCCTGCTGAGTTACTCCCCCGAGCAGCAAAACTCTCAGCATATCAGTCAGATGACTGAACAAAGTCTGAGCCTTCTCGAAGTCAGGGAAGTCGCCATTGCATTCAATAGACTGCTGCCTGAGAACCTCAATCAAAGGAATCAGATCCTCGATCGGCTCGGGAGTACAAGCCTCAGCAGTAACGGTCTTGCTGATTGTCTCCAGAACACTAAGCCAAGCATAGGTCTGGTGTGAATATGTCAGCGTAGAAGCAAGTGTAATAGTATAGACAGCATCGTAGTAGTTTCCGCTATGCTGCAGGTTAATAGCTGAAGTTGTACTAGTCTTGGTTCCTGTAGGAATACTTACCGCAGTCCAAGCTCTTGTTGGCGCAGTGTTATTGTATCCAGAAACAGAATAGTTGGTGCTGTCGGAATAAGAAAGGTTCGGGGTAAATACATCAAAGTTCTCAGTCAGAACTAAGTCGACAGGAACATACTGAAATACAAAGCTCCTAGTGAATGTACTGACCACATCGTCTGTGGTCTTGATCTCGTATAGAATCGTATATGTACCACACTGAACACCGCCCGTAGAACTAAGCCTAAGGTTAGTAGAAAAAGTGCCCCCCGAACTGGTCACGTCAGGAGTTGCAAAATTACCAGTTCTTACGTAACCATCAGGCTGTGTGACTGTAAAGATGCCGATGGCTCCGACAGGATATGTAGTAGTATCTGTAAGTAGAAGCGAGGGGGCACCAGTCAGGTCGAACCTGACATTAAATGATATACTTGGTACACTAGGCATAGTATCGCAAAGTTCCAAAACTATTTATGCAGAAGGCGGAAAAAGAGGATATGAAAAAGGCCCGAGTAGAAACCCGGGCCGCAAACAAACCAAACTAAGAGAGACTATTTTTTAGCTTTTGACTGAATAGTTTGGTAAACCTTCTCACCCTTGGCTGAGCTCACGCAATAGCTAAGTAGCTCGTCAACGGCATCACCACCAGTTGTTCTGGCTGTGGTAAGGATAGCCTCTCCGTTAGGCCAAGAGAACTTGGATTGCTCAGCATCAAAATTGATAACACCCTTGGTGATAGCTCTATTGATTGTGGCCTTCATAACGGCTTGTTTGTTATTGATAAGATCGAGGAATGTTGCTGGATCATTGTCCGCCAGCTCCTCTAGGTAATTCCTGAGTATCTCAATCTTTCTTGTATCATCTTGCCCAAGAGCAGCAACGTAGTTACGTACCTCTTCTGGGCTTAAGTCAGCTGCAGCATTAAGAGCTTCCCTCTTCATGTTACGCTTCTTGCTTTCCTTCTCAGACTTCACAGCCTCATCCACCAGTTCAAATACAATCTCTTTAGACGTATCTCTGTTTGGGTTAGAGCCATTATAGTTGCACAGAGTAAGGTATGAGTGAATTTCCTGATCCACTGCACGGCCACCATATAAAACCAAGTGTCCGCCTTGATTGCCGTAGAAATAAAGATCATGGAACGTATGGTTGCCCTCAGCATCTACCGCCCTTACAGCAGCAATATCTACGTAATCATTTTTAGCTTCGTCCCATATTTGATCCATTGGCGGAACATTCTTTGCTGATGGGATAGCCCACTTTGTAGGGTCCATAGGATGCGGAGTAATGCCGCTAACCCTGTAAACAACTTGTTCTCCCGGCTTGAGTTTGGTTTTAGCGATCAGTTCGGGGGACAGGTTGTTGAATAGTTTTGTCTTTTTCATCTTAGTTTATTTGTTTATAAAAAGAAGGGAGAGGATTGCTCCCCTCCCTATATTGATTACTTCAGCTTGAAGCAGTTCTGGGCATCCAGAATTTCCAAACCTTGTACAGAGCTGTAGTGTACTTCGAGTACAGAACGCTCGTTGGTTGGAACTGGAGCCAGACCACCAAGAAGAATCTCACGATACTTCAGGTCGGTTCCGCCTTCAGCCATGTAACGAACTTGCATACGATCTACCATTCCACCATCGTTGGTTTTCACCTTAGAAGCAGGAACACCATAAGCAGCATCCTTAGCGTTGTAACCGCCAGTGAAGTTTACGATATTCTTGTGGTCGAGGATTGGCAGGTACTTCTTGTAGTAAGTACGTCCGTAGATCTTAACTGTATCGATTCCGAGATCAACTTCTTTACCAGCGATCTGGAAACGAGCACCTTGAGACAACAGGGCACTGTTACCCAAGTTGTTGAAGAGATTATCCCAGTAAATGTTCTGGGTAGTTCCTACGAACAGGAAGTACTCTTGAGGAGCACGATTCTTGTTCAACAACTGAGTCAGGGCGCTAACGTCAGCAAGAGCAACGCTACCTGCAGTCAAGAGGCTCAGGTCACTTCCGAGAGAAGTAACATACTGGTCAAGACCCATGGTAGTTTGTACTGGCTTGCTTTCAGCATCAACCAAAGAAGGAGAAGCGTCTTCGAACTTAGTAGTGCTCTTACGGCCAAAGATCAAAGCAGCAGAGATGTCGTTACGGAACTTCATCAAAGATTCGTGCTGACCTTTGTACATGAAGAATGGCTTACCTTGGAACTCAACTTCCACCTTAGAAGCCTTCTGAATGTCGGTGATCTCGAACTTACCTTTGAAGATCTGTACTTGGTTAGCGTACTTGGTCAATCCCCACTTCTTAGCGGCAGGAGAAAGAGAACCTTCACCAGCTGCGTTAGAGAAGAAAGAGATAGACTGGCTAGCAGTCAAGGTCAGGTTAGTACCATCGATGCTACGGATGTTCAGGGTTTTGCTAGCGGACTTGCCAGTAACATAACCAACCTTTCCGTCAGGGAACAAAACGAGTTCACCTGCATTGATGAAAGGATAAGCAGAAGCAGAAGTAGCAGTGTTCAGGTCAGCAGTGATAGCTGTAGTACCAGAACCAGTGATTGCAGAAACTGTACCGAGAACATACAACTCTTCGTTTACGAAGTGATGATACTCAGGAACAGATGTAGGCTTAGAACGGCCAGTGAGTTCGATCACGTCCAAGAAGCTGGCTTCTTCGTTAGTAATGTCGAGAACCTTGTTAAGGATTTCCCTCTGATCGAGGAATGCAGTAGATGAAACATACTGCTTGTTAATTGCACCAATTGAACCGGGCATTGTTTAAAGATTTAAATTATTTTGAAATACCCCTGTTCAGAAACGCCTGCAGTAGTCCGGATGTAAAATCCCCCGAACTTTCCGTTGGCACATCTCCGACAGAAGCGTTACTTGGGTTTTTGATCTCCTTAGTCACCTCGTTTCTTCCTAGCGTCTTACCATAGTTGATCAAGGATTTCTCGAACAACTCTGGATTCTGTGAGTATGCTGCGGTCTTATACCATTTAGCATAATCCAGCTGACCGCCATCAGAAGCGAACTGGCTAAAGAACTTATCATTATCGATGGTCATATCCAACAGCGACTCTGCGTTTTGCAGCTCGTAATTAAACTCTCCGTCTGCCGTCTTGATGGTAAGCTTATTTCCATCAAGAAGACTTTTAGTGAGTTCATGGTTACGCACCTGCGCTTCGAATTGTTGCAAGACCTTCTGAGCTTCCTCAGCAGCACTTTGCTCATCTTCGTTAACTTTAGGTTCCGGGGCCGTAAAGTTTTTTTGCCATTCCTGATACTGATCACGAAGCTTAGCAGCCTGAACCCTTAGCAACTCTCTGCCTAGTTCAGAATCTTCCTCGCCCCACTCTTCAGTGTCAAGTTTAAACTTGTCAACTACTTCCTGCTTGTAAAGCCTATCAAAGGCTTTGTCACTCAGATCAGAGTACTGCTCACGGAGATTACGTCTCATAACCTCCTCGTCAGTCATCTTTGCGAAGTCAACAGTCTTGGCTTGCAGATATGCAGTCAGATCACCTGTCTTTTCATAGAACTCAACAACTCCCTTAATGAAGTCGTCTTTGAATTGATACTCCCGAGCTGGCTCTTCAGCAACCGGCTCAGTCTTTACTGGCTCAGCTACTGGTTCTGGAGTTGGTTCAGCTACTGGCTCAGCAACTTGTTCAGACGCTGGTTCATGTACAGGTTCAGCAACTGGTTCGGGAGTTGTCTCAGTGCCAAACTTGAAATCATCAAGACTGGCGCCTGAGAAATTGATTGTCTCTTCCATGGTTTATTTATTTGGATTTACAAAGTTTTTATATGTATAGGAAAAAGTGTTGAAAAACACACCCTGAATTATCCTACCTCACCGTATCTCTCATCTTCAGCAACTGTTTCCTCTTGTTCTTGTGGCATTGCAAATGGAAGAGCTACATTCTGCTCTGCTCCTTCCATCTCCATCTCATCATCCTCTTCCTCCTCTTCAGGCTGTCCCATTTTCAACTTGGTCACACTCTTCTTGCCTTTGTTCTCTTCCTTCTTTGCTTTTACTTTACCATTCTGCCTCATCTCCTCGAGCATTAATTCGTACTGATACTTCATCTCGAGAAGCTTAGCTTCGAGTTCTTTCTCAACCTGAATCAACTGAGACTTAACCTGTCCTTCAACCTGAATGGTCTGCTGCTTAGCTTGCTCTGCAGCCTGAGCTGACTGCATTTGTACCTCTGCATTCATCTGCTGCATCCTCATCGCCTTCTCTTCCTCTTCTTCTTTTCTCTTGCGAATCTTATATGCCAGTATCTGCTGTGCTACCTTGAGGTTGTCTGTGTTTTGGATTATAATGGCATCTTCAATATCCAACAAACCACCAGCCTGTCCAGCCTGAACCTGCTGCATTAGCATAGCTCTCTGATCATCTGTTGGTTTATCTTCTAAGAAGATTCCAAATTCATACAGTGCAACATTGGAAGACATCTTAAAGAACTTCATAGTATTCCCACCAAGAGCCCTTACATAACCTTTAACCTCTCCCATTGAAGCAACATCCTGAAGTCTAAGAATAATATCATTTGAAAGTGCCTCAAGCAACTTCTTTTCACCACCAACGATATTAGCAAGTGCGTTGTTAGTTCCCTCGTATGCGAGCTTGGCAACTGTGGTAAGAGTCCTTGGATCAGGAGTAGAACCGTCAGTCATCTCATTCATACCAGTGATGTCTCTCAACATCTGGATATGATTCTGAATTAACTGCCAATAGTTCATGGCGTCACGGCCAAGACCATTCTCCAATTCTTCGATTGGTCTGTAGTTGGTCTGCCTACCCTGAGCATCCATTTTCCTGTAGACAAGTGTACCTGTCTTATTATACAGGTCAAGAACCTTCATTGGAGAAAGCTTCTTACCGCCAGCACCCATTGGAATATCTTCCAAAGCTCCCATCTCGATCATGATGCCCTTAGGTCTTGACTGGTTGATTACGTTCTGTAATCTGTACCAAGCAATTTGAATAGCATCAGCGATCGGGATAATCTGCTCCATCATACCAACAGACTTCATGTCCCAGAACTCTGGAGCAAAAAGGTGGTAGCTAAGCTTGGTATCCATGAGAGAAGACTTAGTCCTCTTCATGTCAGTACAAAGTCCGTGATCAAAGATGTGATTAGTGTCGATGATCCACTTCCCTTTGTATACTACTTTATAGGCAACACGCTCAAACTTATCTTTTCTTTTGTTTCTGTCTTCGTACTTGGCTCGAGCATATACTTGATTTCCACGCCTGTCGATTCTGTGCTCATACACCATCTCATTAACGGAGAAGAACTCCATGTCGAGTACTCGAATATTAAACCTGTCATAACCTTTATTATAAATAGAAAGTGAAGAAGGCCATTCCCTTGGATTACCGTACTTGCCTAAAACATTCTTGGCTATGTTCTCATACTCTTCAGCTGTAAACTGATCACCAGCCATCTGCTTGAGATCTGAAATGGTCATCTCGATAACCTCACCAACATATGAAGCATCAGAAAAGTCGTTCTTCTTACAGTGGTTGATGATGATGTTTCTTGGGTTGATTGTCCTGATCTTGATGGCGCCATTAGAATCTATATACTCTTTGTATCCGGCAACTCCATAGTCGAACAATGACTCCCGAACTTGCTCCCTCAGCTTCTCAGCTTGGTTCTGCTCAAGAACAAGTTTGATACCCTGCTCAGCTTCTATAGCCATTTGATGCTTGAATGTGTACTTCATCTGCATCTCCAGCTCCTCTAGGTCACGAGCTTCACCGGGAGTGATTTGCAAGGCAGGAGAATCCAGCAGCTCGGGGTCTATCTTTGCCGCCTCTTCACGCATGATAATCTTAGTCTTAGCCTTGGCGAAGTAGTCTTCTGTCTCCTCATTGGCTAGAGCATCTACTGGTGTAGCTACGATATTATAATCTACTTTAGAGAGTTTGCCCAAAGCAATTCTCCTAAACTTTGGAACGATGGGAATAACAGACCAGTCAACATTCAACCAAGTTTCCTTAGACTCCTCATCAATACCCATCAATGGTCTATACTTACTGATGGACTGCTGGCCCATAGCATAATGCTTATAGACCTCGTACTTATATCTGGCGTTATAGAAAATTTCTCTTGGGTTGTCGTTGCTCCAGCTAGACCAAGCTGCCTTGGCGTACTGTAAGATCCATTCTCTGTTCTTCTCTCTAGGATCAATGAGGTGGCTAGGAAAATCTGTTGCGTTGTTCATCTCGAACTTTTAAAGTTTATATGACTTGAAATACTCTGTTACCTCTCTTATCTCTGACTTGTCTCGTTTGTTTACTTTTACTTGGTCTCCGATCAGAG
>Ga0315904_10002582_pt1 | contig 27848 bp, 23 predicted proteins | sample LakEriMetagenome_6_FD_203529 | JGI IMG/M metagenome (GOLD analysis project Ga0315904, IMG submission 203529) | Freshwater fungal communities from buoy surface, Lake Erie, Ohio, United States - Buoy 12 MA120 | ecosystem: Environmental > Aquatic > Freshwater > Lake | place: USA: Lake Erie, Ohio...
TAGGTGGTGGCTCAAACCCCGGCCCCGGAGAAGTTTCCCTAGCCCACCACGGCGTGTTGTTTCTCGATGAGCTCCCCGAATTCCGCCGATCCACCTTGGAGGTGATGCGCCAGCCTTTGGAGGATTCACACGTCACAATATCCCGCGCTGCCGGATCTCTAACATTTCCCGCGCGCTTCATGCTGGTGGCGGCGATGAATCCGTGTCCGTGTGGGTTCCATTTTGATGCCAAACGTCAATGCCGTTGCTCAGTTAGACAAATCGAAAAATACCGCCAACGGATCTCCGGCCCGTTGTTAGATCGCATCGATATTCATGTCGAAGTTCCTTTGGTTGATTTCCGCGAGCTCACTTCGGATACAATCACGGGTGAGTCATCGGCGGTTATCCGACAAAGGGTCGCCGCCGCGCGTTCCATCCAAGTCGATCGTTTCAAAAAAGCAAAGCTCACCACCAACTCCGCCATGGGTGCCCGCGAAGTCCGCGAACACTGCAAGCTCGATTCAGAAAGCAAAGGCTACCTTGAACATGCGATGGAACAAATGAACTTTTCCGCCCGTGCCCATGATCGCATTTTGAAAGTCGCTAGAACTTTGGCTGACTTAGCAGGTAAACCTGACATCACAAGTAACGAAGTGTTAGAAGCGATTCAATTCCGCTCACTGGATCGGCAGTTGTTTGAGTGAATTTATATAACCGTTTACAGAGAACATAATCACATAGGATCAATTAACAGGATCGAAAGCCACCCTGTTGATGCGCGAAAGTCATCATTTTGGAATACGACCAAAGTAACCCGCTAACTGAGAAATATGGTCAATGATCTCTATTTCCTATTTGTTGATTTTCGATGAACTTACGTGCGGATTCATCATTCATTTCATCTGCCAGTTGTTGATCATGTAGCGCCGACTCTTCGGCGGTGAGTGGCTTGGCTGCTCCAAACAGACTGGGGCGGTGAAATGAAATTTCGATTTCCCTAAGCCGTAGAACTTCTGATTCTGAGAGTCCATATTCGTTTTTCCAATAATTAAGTCGCCGATCTATGGTGTTACGATGACTCATATACATTGATAAAAATGGAGTGCCTGTGAATACGAGTAAGGCTGATCCAAGTGCGCCAAAAACGACTAACTTGTCCTTCAGATTCCATGGCTTTGGCGGAGTTCGAAGTTTTCGTTTTTCTGCTTCGCGAAAGCTCTGCATGCGTTGTCGTTTCTTGCTCATGTCTATTTTGGGCGGGTGAGTAAACGAAGGGAGTTAAGAATCACCAGTAGGGTCGCGCCGGTGTCTGCGAGAATAGCGAGCCATAGACCGGCGATGCCGAGGAACGCGAGGACGAGGAAGACGGCCTTGATCACGAGGGCGAAGGTGACATTGAATCGGATGATACGTAGGACACGGCGGCCAGTTATGATGGTCTCTGCAACTTTTGTTAGATCGTCCTTCATCAGTGCGATGTCCGCCGTTTCGATGGCGGTGTCGCTACCGATGGCTCCCATGGCAAAACCTACGTTGGCAACGGCGAGCGCGGGCGCGTCGTTCACACCGTCTCCGATCATTCCTACGTGAGTATATTGAGCGACGAGTTTTTTTACATGTTCGACCTTTTGTTCCGGCATGAGATCACCGATGGCTTCGTCGATGCCAGCTTGTTTGGCGATGGTGGAGGCGGTGCGCTGATTGTCGCCACTGAGCATGATGATTTTCTGAACTCCAGCGGCGTGGATTTTGCGAAGAGCCTCGACGACTTCCGGGCGCAGCGTATCAGCGATGGCAATGATGCCGAGGACTTCACCCTTGCAGTCGCCGTGCGGCAGATGTCCGAGGACGGCGAGAGATTGGCCTTTGGCTTCGATGTCTGCTAGAATCGCTTCGATTTCCGGCGAGCAGACTCCGGCTTCGTGCGCCATTTTGTGATTGCCGATGAAATGCGGATGTCCGTCCACCGTGGCTTGTGCGCCTTGACCGGTTATGGAGACGTAATCCGCCGCTGAATCGAATGCGATGTTACGCGAACGAGTCGCGGCGACGATGGCGGTGGCCAACGGGTGCTCGGAATGGATGTTGATCGAGGCTGCTCGGCGGAGAATTTCACCATTTGTTAGATCGCCGACAGGAGTGATGCCAACGACCTGCGGTTTGCCTTGGGTGATGGTGCCGGTTTTATCCACGGCCAGGGCACGGAGTTTTCCGACCGCTTCCAGATAGATGCCGCCTTTCACTAGTACACCCCGGCGAGCCAAAGCGGTGAGTCCGGAAACAATACTCACAGGAGTGGCGATCACCAAGGCACATGGACAAGCGATAACGAGTAGAACGAGCGCACGGTAGATCCAGGGATTCCACTCTTGTCCCAACAGTAGCGGAGGGATCACCGCGACGAGGATGGCGGCGACGAAAACGGCGGGTGTGTAAATCGCTGCGAAGCGATCCACCCAGCGCTGGGTCGGCGGTTTTTGTTCTTCCGCTTCGCCGACGAGCTGGATGATGCGGGCGAGTGTGGAGTCTCCAGCGGCTTTGGTCACACGAACGGTTAGAGAGCCTTCTTGATTTACAGTTCCGGCGAAAACAGGATCACCCGGAGCCTTGTCCACGGGCACGGATTCGCCGGTGATGGGTGCTTGATCGACGGATGAATTTCCGGCAATCACCTCACCATCCAGCGGCACACGGCTGCCACTGCGGACGCGGATTTCAGTGCCGATGGCGACATCTGCAACGGCGATTTCACGCTCCGTGCCATCCGCACCGATAACGATGGCGGTGGCGGGCGAGAGTTCCAACAAGGCTTGCACCGCACGTCTGGCGCGGGTGGCAGCCCAGGATTCTAACAACTCGGATAGAGAAAAAAGGAAAACCACGGCGGCGGCTTCGCCGTGTTCGCCGATGATCCATGCGCCCGCTACGGCGACTGTCATGAGGACGTTCATGTCCAGCTTCCACTTGAGGAGTGCTTTCCAAGCGGCTGGGAAAACCAATAAGCCACCGGAAAGCGTCGCAACGGCGAAGGCGGCTGTTTTCAGCCAGCCCGGCCCCATATCCATCCAGCCGAGAACCAATCCTATCCCCGTCAACATGCCGGCGGCGGCGACAAGTAATCCTTGCGGCAAGGGGCTTTCATCATGGCCGTGCTCGCAGCCCGAGCATGACGGCTTCTTGGTTTCGGAATCGTTGTGGGCGGACATGATGGATTTGGTTTGAGTTTAAGATCACTCGTCGCAGGTGCAGGCGTATTCTGGGTTACTGCATCCCTTGCAGATGCTGAGATCGAGCGGTATGCGGAAATTCTTGGATTTTGCTTCGGCGGTGCCTTTCACTTGGACGACGATGGTGTAGTGCTCGCCCTCGGGGAGAGGAGTCTTCGATACGAGCATGTCGCCCTTTTTCTCGAACTCCAGTTTTACCTTGCCGGTGGGTGCCTCGGCGGTGGCGGAGACGATCTGAACGGTGGCGGGCTGGGCTTTCATGGCGGCATCATAAAATGCGATGCTGATGGTGCGGTCCTTCTCAATGAAGAACTCGGCCTGTTGGTTTTCGATATCAAGGATACGTCCTTTGCGAGGTCCTGCTTTAACAGTGACTTCGGCGAGGGCGCTGCCGGTGAAGGCGACGAGTAGGGCGGCGGTGATGAGTTTGCTAATGGTTTTCATGATTCGATTGTTTGTTGGTTTCTTGGTTTGGTTTTTCTCTCCAACCACTCGTAGAGCAGAGGCACGACGAGCAGGGTGAGGAAAGTGGAGGTGATGATACCGCCGATGACGACGGTTGCAATCGGGCGCTGGACTTCGGCTCCGGCTCCGGTGGCGATGGCCATGGGCAGGAAGCCGAGCGAAGCGACGAGCGCGGTCATGAGCTTCGGTCTGAGTCGGGTGAGCGTGCCTTCGACCACGGCGTCGCGCAGGGATTTTCCTTCTTCGCGGAGTTGGTTGATGAAGCTGATGAGCATGATGCCATTGAGCACAGCGATGCCAGACAGAGCGATGAATCCGACGGCGGCGGAAATGGTGAAGGGCATTCCGCGTATCGAGAGCGCAAAGATTCCGCCGGAAACGGCGAGCGGGACACAAACGAAGATCAACACAGCTTGGCGGAGTGATTTGAAGCTCAGGAAAATGAGCACGAAGATGAGGCCGAGGGCGAGTGGCACGACGACAGCGAGGCGCTTCTTCGCTTCCATCAGATTCTTGAACTGGCCACCGAACTCGAAGTAATAGCCATCGGGAAATTTCACTCGCTCGTGAATTTCTCGCGTGGCTTCTGCGACGAAGCTGGCGGTGTCGCGGCCACGAACGTTGATCAAGACGGAGACGCGGCGCTGGGTGTTTTCGCGGGCGATCTGGTTCACCTGATCGACGAGTTTCACTTTTGCGACTTGGCCGAGTGCGAGTAATGCGCCGTCTTCAGTGCGCAGCGGCAGGCGCTCCATGGCGGGGAGATCGGCGCGGCGGTCTTCGGATAGACGGACGATGACGGGAGTGCGTCGGTTACCCTCGATAAGCGTGCCGACATCCGATCCGGCGAGCGCGGTTTCTATCAGGCGGTTCAGATCGTCGGCGTGGACGTTGAACTTCTGCATGGCGTCGCGGTCGGGCTGAATCTCGATCATGGGAACCTTGCCGATGGCGTCAAACTCGGTTTCCGCACCGCCAGGGATGCTGTTGAGGACGAGGCGGACTTCACCGGCCAGCCGCTCTAACTCATCGTAGTTTTCGCCGTAGATTTTGCAGAGCAAGTCGGCGCGGGAGCCAGCCATGATTTCGTTGAAACGCATCTGAATGGGCTGGGAGACGAGGAGGTTTTGGCCGGGGACGAGATCGAGCATGCGCTTCCTCATGAGTTCGCCAAGGGCTTCCTTGGTGATGCGCTGGCCATCGATGTTACGCCATTTCTCACGGGGATGAAGCATGACGTAGGTATCGGAAACGTTCGGCCCCATGGGATCGGACGCTAGTTCGGCGGTGCCGATGCGGGAGAAGACATCGCGGATCTCGGGGAAATCGCGGCGCAGGATGTTCTCGGATTGCTTCTGTAAATCGACTGAGGAAGTGAGTCCTGCGCTGCTGCTGCGGATGAATTGCAGGGTGATGTCGCCCTCGTCGAGCTGCGGGATGAACTCGGAGCCGAGCCGGGAAAACACGACGAGCGAGAAGCCGAAGAGCGCGAACATGGGCAGCACGACCAGCCAACGGAAGCGCAGGCCGAAGGTAAGCAGCGGCGTGTAGAGCTTCTTCACGAGGGTGACGAGCCAGTTGTCTTTTTCTCGGATATTTCCACCTAGCAGGAACGAGCAGAGCACGGGCATGAGCGTCAGGGCGAGTACCAGCGAGCCGCCGAGCGCGAGCATGACGACGACGGCCATCGGGGTGAACATTTTCCCTTCGATGCCTTGAAGCGCGAGGATTGGCAGATAGACGACGGTGATGATGAGCACGCCGAAAAACATCGGGTTTGCGACTTCTTTGGCGGAATGGAGGACTTCGCGGGAGCGTTCCTGGACGGTGAGCTTGCGTCCGAGCGCATGTTGTTTCTCGCCGAGGTGGCGGACGATGTTCTCCACCATGACGACCGCGCCGTCGATGATGAGGCCGAAGTCCACGGCTCCGAGGCTCATGAGATTTCCGGATAGGCCGAGCCTCACCATGCCGGTCATGGCGAAGAGCATGGAAAGCGGAATGACCAGTGCGACGATGAAAGCAGCGCGGAAATTTCCTAGTAGGGCGAAGAGCACGACGACGACGAGCACCGCGCCTTCAAAGAGATTTTTCTCCACGGTGTGGATGGTGCGGTCCACCAACTCGCTGCGGTCATAAACGGTTTTGATCGTCACACCGGCGGGTAGTTTTTCCTGAATCTCCTCCAGCTTGGTGCGGACGGATTGCGCGACAAGGCGGGTATTTTCCCCGGCGAGCATGATGGCGGCACCGATGATGGCTTCTTCTCCTTCGTGTGTGCTGGCTCCGGTGCGGAAGGATGAGCCGATGGCGACGGTAGCCACCTCGCTGAGGAGGATAGGTCTAACGCCCGCACCGAATTTCAACGGCAGCTTAGCGATTTCCTCGGCTGATGTGACGCGGGTCGGCGCGCGGACGATGAGTTGCTCGCCACCGATCTCAACGTAGCCGCCGCCCGCGTTTTTGGTGTTTTGTTCGACGAGTTCGGCGAGGGCATCAAGAGAAAGTCCGGCTGCGGCGAGTTTCGCGGGATCAGGCTGGATGATGAGTTCGCGTTCATAGCCGCCGCTGCGGTTGACTTCGGCAACGCCTTGGGTGCCGCGCAAGAGGGGTTTCACAGTGTATTCCTGGATTTGCCAGAGAGCCATGAGTTGAGCCTCGCGAGTGGCGGGCTTGTCCTTGGCATCCGCCGTGTAATCTAGGGTGTAGTAGAAAATTTCCCCGAGGCCAGTGGCAATGGGTGCGAGCTTGGGAGAGAGGCCGGGAGGGAGGTCGTCGAGCACCCCTTGCAAGCGTTCGGTGACGAGCTGGCGCGTCCGATAGAGATCGACGCCGTCCTTGAAAGTCATGGTAACTTGGGAGAGGCCGAACTTCGAGAGCGAGCGGAGTTCCACCATTTCCGGCAGGCCGGCCATCTCGCTTTCGATGAGGAAGGTGACGAGTTTTTCGACTTCCTCCGGCGCGAGCGCGGGGACGGAGGTGTTGATCTGAACCTGCGGATTGGTGATGTCTGGCACTGCGTCGATGGGCAGCCGCAGCATGGCCCAAATGCCGACACCGATGAGGACGACAGTGCTAAGCAGGACGGCCACGCGCTGCCGCATGACGGCTTCGAGGAGAAAATTAAGCATGATATGTTAGTTGTTAGTGTCCGCAGGTGCAGGCTTTTCCTCCGCGAAGGACTTGGAGCTCGGCCATCCAGAGGGACATGACGGGCGTGGTCACGATTTCATCACCGGAATAAAGGCCGTCGGTGATTTCAACGAACTTGCTGTTGGCAGCGCCGGTTTTGACGGGGCTACGCACGTAGAACGAGCCGTTGACGGTGTAAACGAAGCTGCCTTCGGCGGTTTTTAACAATGCGGAGACAGGCACGGCGGCAACCGCGCCGCTGGCAGGAATTTGCACGTTGCCTCTCAAATGGCTGCCGGGCGTGAGCTGGCCTGCGGTGGTGACGGTGACCTCAAGATCGCCGAGCATGCCGAACGGAATCTTCTCCACGGATTGAACGGTGCCTTTGATGGAGTCGATGGAAATTTCCATGCCTGGCTTGATGGCCGATGTGGATGGGACGGTGCCGCGTGCTTCGTTAGACTGGGTCGCGGTGAGATCCAAGGTGATCGACGAGGTTATTTCTTCCTCGCCGACTTCCGCGATGGTGAAGCCGATAGATTTTTTCATTTCATCGGTGAGGGAAAGGCCTTCGCCTTTTTTGAACTGTGCGCCGTTCTCGGGAGTTTTCTCCGCAGATTTGGCAGCGGATTCGTTGCACGAAGTGCAGAGGATCGCGCAGAGACTTGATAGAATGATGACGATTGATTTTTTCATGACGTTACTTGGTTTGAATTTTGGAATCGGCTGAACCGGTGAGTTGTTCGAGTTCGAGCGAGGCGCGGAGCACTTCAAGGCGGGTAGCGTTGATGGCTTCAGTGGCTTCGAGGTATTTGTCCTGCATCTCAATGTAGGTGCTGATGGGGACTGCTCCGAGTCGGTAGTGGCGATCGGCGAGTTTGGCTGCCTCCGCGAATGATGAGAGGGAATCTGCTTTCCATGAATCGAGCCGTTTTTGTTGAGTGCCAAGCAAGATCCATGATTCGGTGATCTCGCGTTCGACTTCACGCATGGTAGCTTGTAAAGAGGCTTCAGCCTGCATTCGGCGTGCGAGACCTATATCTACTGACGCACGGCCATTATCCCATACAGGCAGAGGGACAGAGAGGGACAGTCCGACGACTGTCTCGCGATCTCCCGCACGTTCCTGTGAGACGCTGGGTCCTACAGTGAAGGTTGGATACCGTTCGTTTTCCGCCAGTGAAACCTTGAGACCCTGCTGTTCTAACTCGGCGCGTCGGACTCGAAGGTCGAAGTTATGAGCGGCTGCTTTATTGAGCAGTAATGCCAACGCGGGGATTTTTGGTGAAGGGAATTCAGTACGTCTTACTTCCAACGGTGAATCCGCTGGACGACCCATGAGTTGGTTGAGTTCTAGTAAGGCTTTTTGCATTTCTACAGCAGCTTCACCTGCCTTGCGCTGTATGATGACTTCGGAAGCTTCGATAATCTTAGTCTCCAGCATTGGAGCTACACCACCGGGTTCGCGCTGGACGATCACGTCTCTAACAGCGGTGAACCGCTCAGCAACTTCAGCGGCGGCGGCGGCGTTTTCCTGTTGGGTGGCCAGCGCGTAGGCTAGAACTTTTACGCGAGCTGCTAGGTGGGCTCGGAAACGATCTAACCCGAGTTCAGCTAATACAATGTCGCGGTCGGCAATTGCTTTGCGAAGACCCAATCGTCCCCTCCACTCGATGGGTTGGGCAAGCGTTACCGAATATGCGATGCCCTCAGCCTTTGCAGCACCGCTGCCCACTCGTTTGTGGCCGAGATCGAGATCAAGTTGTGGATTGGCGAGTTTACCGGCCGTGGTGCGTCCTGCCTTGGCAATGGCTATTTCGGCTTCGTAGAGCTTGATTTCAGGATTCCGTGCCAAGGTCTGAAATACAATGCTATCTATGGAAAGTGGGACTGGAACTGGTTCGGCTTGGATTGCCGAGATGCCGAGTAAGGTGATGCCAAGAGCATTGCGTAAAAGATAAGAGCTAACTGTTAGTTTGGTTGAAGTCATAAAATAAGTGGTGTTGGAGAAATGGAAAGGGATGCCTCCCTGTGGTTGCCGCCGGCTTATTTGCTCGGACTGGTTGCACCCTGCACAAGGGTGCAGATAGCCAACTCCATAAAGGGTGGCCTACTCAGGGAAAATTCCCCTGATCAAATGTTCCAAATCGCCAACATCGCTCTTATTGAGCCGGGCGAGTCCGGCCCTCGAATCGGAGTGGCAGGCACGTGACTAGACTTCATCAATACCACTGGGCAGGGCGGCACCGTTATGCGGACATTCAATTCACCGCAAACTAGTGCTGGCAAAATCAGTGGGCCTGACGGGGACTCCGTATCTGGAAGTTTCTTCAGGTCAAAGCAGCAAGACTCTCCCTGATCTGTCTCTCCACAGTTCGGACAGCATTTGTCCTTGTGTGTATCGGTTTCTCCGTAAGTGGGATACCCTGGTAGGAGTAATGCGCCTTCGAGTGAGCAGACGCGCATATCCGCAGCTACCATTGGGATGTGCATCCCGAGGCAAAATGTGACCAAGACTGCGAGAAACCGAAACATATCAATTGGTTGAGAGCTACGGTCTTTGAGAGCTTTGAGTCAAGGTTTTATTCCCAGCGTTTTATTCCCGACGCTGGTGAGGATGCCGGAAATTGTAACGAGAACGTTTTGGGAAAGCGAACTGTCGTCATGGCCATGCTCGCAGCCGCATTGAGTTGATTTATCTGTGTCGGGGTGATCTTGATGTGTGCTCATCTAGCTGAAATGATTAGGGACAATTCGTATCGGGAGTTTTGGATTTGATGCTGGGTTCGTCACGGAGTCGTCTGGAATCTTTTACGACAATCTGGTCTCTGAGCCGTGAATCACACGGGTGCGGTAATATGCGCTCGGCACGACAGAGACAGTGGCGCGGAGAATTAGATCCGGCGGAATCATTCCGCCGGATCGTTGAGATTTGGGTATTTTTTTCTAATTACTTAGCGACTGTTGGCGCGTGTGAACACGTGACCTTTTCCCGGAGGTCCAATACGTTTCAGAATAGTGTGATTAGGGGCGGTTGTAGTTGATCCTTTAGCTGCTCCGTGGCGATGAGGGATTTTATCAACTGCATGCTTGCCCGGAGGCGATGCCCAGAGCGAACTGGAGGCGGCGATTGACAAGACTGCTGCGATTGCTGCGATTCTATTTATTTTCATGGTTAGTGGTGGTTAGTGTTTTTGTTCCCTGCGTTCCCGCTTAATAGACAGACAGTCCATGTCAGCGAAATGCCGGTTACAATCGTAACACACCGGTCTTGTGCGAAACCCTTGGGGATTTTGAGATTTTCTCCTCAGTCCTTTTTAAATGAATAAATTCTCCGTTAGAAGAAACTGACGGCGGTTCAACGGTGCGAGATGGCGTATTTTTCCGCGGTCGATGATCGTGAAATCACGGTAGTTAACATGCAACTCATCCTATTATTTTAGAATCGGAATCCAAGGCCTCCGCCCCAGCCGTATTCACTGTGCCACTGGCCGATCAGTGAGAACCGCTTGTCCAACACGTATTCGAGGCCGGCGACGGTCTGCCAATCCGTGAGCGTGTCGTATTCAGCTCCACCGTAGATGGATAGCCTAGAGGTGATGGCGATGCTTTGGGAAAGACTGGCGCGGAACTCGCCATCGGTATCCACCCAAGCCTGCGAGCGGATAAGGAAGGGCAGCAGATAGCGCACGCCGAAGACGCCGCGGTCTCCGGATTCGTCGTTAGTTAGATTTGCTCCGGCGAAGATGCTGGTGAAACTGTTGAGGTAACGGTCGTAGGCGAGATCGACTTCGTATCCGGTTTCGTCCACCTCGCCCCAACCCACTTCCCATGCCGCGCTCAGACCGTTCCGGTTGTTTTCAATGGCGACAAAGCCTTCGGTCATGTTGGACAAGGCGGCGACTTCGCCGAAGAAAAAGATCGGGTCGTGCATTTTCGTAATGTCCCATGCCGCGTGCCCGGCCATCAGGTTGGGATTGTGCGGGGCGTCTTCGTAATGGATGATTCGTCCCATGCCGACTTCGGCGTGATAAAGCACGTGGCAGTGCATGAGCCAGTCGCCCGGTTCGTCGGCTGCGAACTCGATGGTCCGGCTTGACATTGGCGGGACATCGACGGTGTGCTTGAGCGGGGAAAGATCTCCCGCCGAGGTGAGCACGCGGAAGAAATGACCGTGAAGGTGCATGGGGTGATGCATCATGGTCTCGTTGATGAAATTGAAGCGGACTCGTTCTCCCTTGCGGATATTGACGAGGTCGGCCTCGGTGAATGTTTTGCCGTTTAGTGTCCAGACGTAGCGAATCATGTCGCCCTGAAGACGGAAGGTGTAAGAGCGTAGGGGTCGTCCTGCGGATAAAGCGGTGGAGCTGATGGCTCGCAGGCTTTCATAGGGGCTGCCGGGGCGCCCAGCGGAATCCATGGAGTGGCCCATCGCCGCATGATCTGTGGTGGGAGCGGGTTTCATTTTGGAATGATCCATTCCTTCCATTGCGGGGGCTGCCTTTCCACCGTCCATGGAATGATCCATTTGGCCGTGGTCCATGGCCGCCATCGCCTCACCATCCATCTTGCCACTCATTGGCATCTTCATGGTGCTGTGGTCCATGCCGGACATCCCCGCCATGCCACCCATCATGGCGTGCCCTTTGTAGGGATTGGCGCGGGGAACGTCGGGGGCTTTGACCTGTTCGCCAGTGCCGATGAATATGCTACTGGAGCCGGTGCCGTCCTGGGAGGTAGCCCGGAGTTCGTAGGCTCCGCCTTTGGGGACTTTTACCTGTAGGTCATAGGTCTCGGCGATGGCCATTAAGAACCGTCCATGGCTGACTGGGCGGACATCCATGCCGTCCGCGCCAATGATTCTCACGGAGCCACCGGCGAACTCGATGAAGTAGTAGGTCATGGCGGATGCATTGATGAGCCGGAGTCGCACCGTTTCACCGGGCTGCGCCGGTATGGTAGCGGAAGGGCTGCCATTCACGAGGAAGCGATCGTAAGCGATGTCGGACAGGTCCATGGGAGGCATCCGCATCATGGAGCGCTTGAAATAATCGCCGAGAGAGCCGTTCTTGATCGCCCCGCTGACACTTTGCGCTGTGCCTTTTTTGATCTGCTGCCATTCGCGCCCAGCACGGAGCTGAGTCAGGGCGTCGTAGGGTTTTTCATCGGTCCAGTCCGATAAAACGGCGACGAAATCCCGATTGGATGAAACTCTTTCGCCGCCTTTGGGTGAAATCACGATGCCGCCGTAGATGCCGAGCTGCTCCTGAAGAACGCTGTGAGAGTGATACCAGTAGGTGCCGGATTGGCGGATGGGAAAGCGGTATTCGCGTGTCTCTCCCGGCTCGATGGGTGCCATATTGACATGGGGAACTCCGTCTTGATCGTTCGGAACAAGCAGCCCGTGCCAATGGATGGAGGTTTCCTCGTGAAGATCGTTTCGGACACTAATGATCGCATAGTCACCTTCCACGAAGCGGAGGACGGGACCGGGAATGCTGCCGTTGATCGCCATGGCTGTCCTAGCTTTTTTCCCCAGATTGACTTCGACTTTAGAAAGGTTGAGATCGTAACGGACTGTTTTCGCGAGTGCTGGCAGACCGGCCAGCAGCAGGATGGAGTAAACCAAGGTTTTCATGAGCGGTGTGAGATGAGGTGTCAAATGGATGCCGCGCGGTGACCATGCTGATCATCGCGCGACAGTAAGAAATTCGGTTAGAATACCTGAATCGATTACATCTTCATGTTAGCGTGATCTTTCTGGCTCATGCCTGGCATGGTATTGTCCTGTGGATCTGCATTGGAACCGCCGGTGGCGCAACTATTCAGAAGGAGCGCGGTGGCAGTGAGAGTGAGGAGTAAAATAGTTTTCATTATAGTGGTATATTGTCGATTGTAGAGAGTGGTTTATCAGGCAAGTCACAGCTTGGACAGGTATTTGGAGGGATTTGCCTCAAACTTGGCGACGCAGGGGCGGCAGCAAAATTTCACTTCCTGCCCGTCATAAACCTTGGTCACGGGATTGCCCATGGAGCCAAGGGCATTGTCGGTCACGAGGCAGACATTCTTGGTGTAGGGTTTGACCCCTGCGGTAGAACCGGAGCCGCCTGTAGCGCAGGAAGCGAGTAGTGCGAAGGTTCCTGCGGCTATTATTTTTAGTGCGTGTTTCATATTGTTTTGTTGGTTAAGGAGAATTTTAGAAGCGGAAGGAAATGCCCGCGCCGAAGCCGTGGTCGGAGTCGTAGGAAGTGACGGCGCCGAAATTCCGCGTGAGGATGTATTCCGCGCCGATAATCGTCTGCCAGTCACTGGCGGTGTCATATTCAATGCCACCGAAGACACTGAGCCTCTCGGTAAGTTGGAATGATTTCATGAGCTCCAGCCTTGCGTCGCCTTCGCTATCGAGAGTGAAGGTGGATCTGACAAATCCGGGCATGCGGTAGCGGAATCCGGCGATGGCGCGATTTTCCAAATCGTCCTCGTTGGTGAATCGCCCGCCCAGCAGGGTGGAGAAGTTCGGATTGAAATAGCGCCCCCACGTCGCATCGATTTCATAGGATGCCGAATGCTCGCCACCCGAGTCATCGTGCCCGATGTCCCATTCAACGCCAAAGTCGTTGCGGTTGTTCATGATCTTGGCCATGCCCATGCTCATGTTGTTTTGCACATAGCCCATCGCCATCCAGTAATAGGGATCAAGGAGGGCGGGGTCCAATCCAGGCTTGTAGGATTCATCCTGATTGTAGGTGATAACCCGAGCCATGCCTGCTTCCATGTGATAGAGTAAATGACAATGGAAGAACCAGTCGCCAGCATCGTTCGCTTCAAACTCGATGGTGCGTTTCCCCATGGGTGGCACATCCACGGTGTGCTTGAGCGGGGAGCGTTCGCCTTGACCATTGATGAGGCGGAAGAAATGACCGTGAAGGTGGATCGGATGGTGCATCATCGTGTCATTCACCAACTGGAAGGTAAGCACCTCGCCTTTTTTCACCCGGATGGTGGATTCCTCTGTCAGGGTTTTGTTATTGAATGACCAAATATACCGTTCCATGTCACCGGTGAGACGGAGCGTCATTTCCCGACGTGGGGCATTTGCTGGCAGAGTGGTGGATTGCGGAGATCTTAACTTGCGGTAGGGAGGCAAGGGCCTGCCATCGGATGGTGCGTCACCGAGGGCTTCAAATGCTCCAGCGAGCATGTAATCCATCTTGTAAAGATTTGCCTTGGGGATCTCCGGTGCTGGGTGAGGTGTGCCGCTGCCAATCCAGACGGAGGCGTGGCCGGAGCCATCCTGTGCGGTGGCACGGATTTCATAGCTTCCAGTAGGCGGCACGGTGACGACCACATCGTAAGTTTCCGCGATGCCCATAAGTAGTTCATTGACTTTCACGGGTTGCACCGGAGGTCCATCGGCGGCGACAATCGTCATCGGCCCGGCGGAGCTGTTCACATAGAAATAGGAAGCGGCAGCGGCATTGATCAGGCGCAGACGGACTTTTTCACCAGGCTTCCCGGCGAGGGTGGACGTGGTTTTTCCGTTAATCAAAAAGGCATCGAAATAGACGTCGGATAGATCCATGGGTGGGATTCGTTCCCATTCCCGCTGGAAGTATTCGCCTAGAGCGCCCGCCTTGGCAGCGCCGAGAATCGACTGTTTGTTGCCCTTCCTGATGGCGTCGTAGTCATAGCCGGACATCAGCGAGCGCATGATGGTGTTTGGGTTCCGGTTGGTCCAATCCGAGAGCACCAGCACATGATCCTGGCTCGTCTTCACTGGTTCGCCACCTTTCGGCAAGACCACGATGGAGCCGAAAATCCCGCGCTGTTCCTGGAGGCCAGTGTGGCTGTGATACCAGTAGGTGCCGGAGTGTTTTAGCGGGAATTTGAACGTGTAGGATTGGCCTGGCTTGATCGGCGGCGTGGTGGTGTATGGCACACCGTCCATGGCGTTTGGCACAAGCAGCCCGTGCCAGTGGGTAGAAGTTTCCTCACGCGAAAGCTGGTTATGAACCCGTATGACCGCTTCATCACCCTCCGTGAAGCGGAGAGTCGGTCCTGGAATGCCGCCATTGATAGCGAGAACCCGGACATTCCTCCCGGCAGGTGCGAGTGTCTGTTCGGAAATGGTTAGATCATACTCCACCGTACGTGCGGATGCCTCCATCCCTACGAGGAGTGTGGAGGCAAGCGCGATGGCGTTAAAATTCAGAAGTTTCTGGAACAGCATAGTCGGGAAAGCAGGCGTTGGGGCAAATTAAGCCTGCCCCAATAATCTGAGGCAGGCGGGTGATGTCTGAGGTTACTTGTCTTTTTTCTCGTCCAGCTTCTTCAAATACTTTGCAGGATCTTTGTCGAAGTCCTTGCGGCAGTCTTTGCAGCAGAGTTTGATTTCCCGTCCTTCGTGCTTAAACACATACGGTTTGCCCATTTCGCCGAGCTTATCGCCGGAGACGATGCAGATGTCGGGTGAGTTGGACTTGGCTTTCTCCTCCTTTTTGCCGTGGTCATGGCTGTCGTCCGCAAATGCGGCAGGCGCAGCGATAGCGGCGAAAGTGACTGCGGCGGCGGTGATGATCGATTTCATTTTTGATTTCATAATTTTGATTCGTTTACACTGAGGCGGATAATACCGCTGTCATCTGTTATTGTTCAGTGCTGGTTAAAACCCTTGAAGATTTTCAGGAAATTTTACGAACTGCCGCTCAATGACTGTGTGGTTCGCGTTCCACATCGGTTTTCTGTGGGCTAGACAGGCCACGCAGCTCGTCGTGGCGGATTTTTCCTCCGGCATCAGAGATCCATCCGGAAAGACCCAGAGTTATTAGACCGAGCATTCCCGCGACCATCGCCGCTGGAATGGCAAGCCGGTGTTGCTTCCAGGCCAGCACCCAAGCAGCAGCCACCCCAGCGCCTGCAGTCCAGAAAACCCAGACCACTTGCTCCGCACGTTCCATGTGAAGGTCCAGCCAGTCCTGCCCGATTTCGTCCGCCAGTCCCCTCACTGGGTTGTAAGCCTGCTGCCCAAACCAAAACGTCAGTATCCCACCGGCGATCCCGAGAAACATCAGGGTCAACGCGACTTGCCTGATCCCTTGGTTTTTACTCCACAACCCCACCGCCATTGCGAACAGCCCGGAGAGGGTGACAAAAATCGGCAGGTGGTTCGTCAGTAGGTGGAGATGGGGCGCGTCCAGACCGAAAGCGATTTTCGGAGCGTAATTGGCGTAGGTTTCTGTTGAGGAAAGGGCTGGCTGTACGAGCGTCGCGATGACCAGCGTTGTGAGGATGATTGGTTTCATGATGAAGGTTTAACCCCACGCTGGATCAAAACCCTTGGGAAAGTTCACGAGTGGCGGTGATTCGCAACTGCAGTCGCTGTTTTTTCTAAGAATAATGAATGCAGGGTCGCACACAAAGCCATCGAATAAAATCAAGATCCTTCACGTCTGGTAAGCTGAAACCAATCCACTTATGAAATCCATTATTGCACTTGCTGCCCTTATCTTTGTGTTGCCTGCCAACGCCCGTGATGAACACGCTTCCACCGACCGCCATCATTCCAATCACGATCAAGCGGATGCCCACGCCCGTGCCCGTCATGCGGATGCCGCCTACGACCGCGCAAACCACGCCGCCCAGCATGGTGACTATCGCCAAGCGGCTCGTGACTATGCCCACGCCGTCGCTGATGCACGTCGTGCGGAGGAAGCTGCCCGGCATGCAGAACGAGCGAGGCATCATGCCCGCCATGCCGAGGAACGCAGCTACTACGACCGTAGTCATTACCACGGTCATTAATCGAAGTTTCGATTTCTGAATGGCGGATGCAAGCTCAAGCCCACGATACAGACGGATCCACTAAATCTGTGGAAATGTCATGAGCGAATGCCTTTGAGCTGTTCCTTCAGAATTTGTCGCGCCCGGTAGATCCTTGTTTCCACGGCCTTGGCGCTGCATCCCATCAGCACTCCGATTTCGGCGTAGCCCATGCCTTCATAGATAAACAGTGACATGGCTTCTCGCAGGTCGGGAGGAAGAACTCGGAACGCTGCAGCCACCGCGGCCATTTGTTCCATCTTTTGCGCTGTCTCACCCGGATCGGACTGTGGATCGACCAACTGGAGGGCGGGACCGGTGCTATCGTCGGGAGATGCATCGAGTGATACGGTGGGATGTCGCATTCTCCATCTGGTGTGGTTCTTTGCGAGGTTGGAAGCTATTGCAAAAAGGTAGGTGGAGAAATTCCCATCCGCTCGGTAGCGGTCGCGCGCCTGATAGAGTTTGACGAAGGTTTCTTGCGCCAGATCGACGGCGGCGTCGTGGCGGCCGGTCATGCGGTAGAGGAAGGAAACGATGCGGTCGCTCCAGCGGCGCATTAGGGCGTTGAGGGCGAGGTCGTCGCCGTTAGCAAGGCAAGCCATGAGTTCATGGTCGCCGGTTTCCGTGGCTATAGTCGGAAGTGCTTCATTCATGGCTCCGGGTCGGGGTGCGTCCGTGAGCAGAATCGAGAGCTAGGGGTATAGTTACCTCTAGGTAGCGCCGCGCTTGCTGCTCGTCCATAAGGGAGGCAGTCTGATAGATGTGTTCGAGCATGCTGCGCTTGCATTCCGCGATTACGTGTCCGTGCATTTGGATGGCTTTGGCGAGATCTTCGCTCATGCCGTCCTGCGCTCCGGCAAGTTCGGCGAGACTAGCCCGACTTTGCTCGATCCGATGGCACATTTCGGCGCATACTGGTCGATAGTCGCGGTGGAGCTGTTCGACCTTTGAGAATTGTTCGTCGGAAAGTTTGAGATCCGTGCGTAGCCAGACGAGTTCGGGCATGGAATCGAGAAAAACCGGATCGGTGTTAGTCACAGATTTGCTGTGAGCAAGAAAGAATGCTAGGATGCCAGCTGCAATGGCTAATGCCAGAATGAGAAGTCCTTTTTTCATTGGTCGGTGTTATGCATGAATGGGCTGACGGACTGAATGTATTGCACTTCGGCGGATAGGGACTCAGGGCGAGAGCCGATACCAATAAGAGAGCCTGCTATCACCAACAACGCGCAGGTGGCGAAGGCACCGGCTGGCTGTGACAAGCGGGAGAAAATTTCCGAGATGAGACTCTTCCAAGTTGTGATCAAACCCGTGGAATCCGGCTCGGCGGCGATGCGGTTCCAGACATCAGCAGAAAAGCCCGGCGGGGCGTGAAATGATCCGAAGTTTTTCAGTAAGTGGTCGAGTTGGGAATCGTTCATGGAGATTAGGAGTGGTTGGTGTCCTCAAAGTTCATACACCGCAACTTCAAAAAACCCTCAAAAATTCTTACGAAGCGTCGGATTCTTAATTTTGGCTGATTGGCGTTGCTGTAAAATGAGTGGATGTTGGGCGTCTCAAGGTTTTTTGATTCTTCTATTTTTTCAGCAGTCGCAACGAATTTAAGATCACCAGCAGGGTCGCGCCGGTGTCCGCAAGAATGGCGAGCCATAGACCGGCGATGCCGAGGAAGGCGAGGATGAGGAAGGCGGCCTTGATCACGAGAGCGAAGGTGACATTGAATCGGATGATACGCAGGACACGGCGGCCAGTTATGATGGTCTCTGCAACTTTTGTTAGATCGTCCTTCATCAGTGCGATGTCCGCCGTTTCGATGGCGGTGTCGCTACCGATGGCTCCCATGGCAAAACCTACGTTGGCAACGGCGAGTGCGGGAGCGTCGTTCACACCGTCTCCGATCATTCCTACGTGAGTATATTGAGCGACGAGTTTTTTTACATGTTCGACCTTTTGTTCCGGCATGAGATCGCCGATGGCTTCGTCAATGCCCGCTTGTTTTGCGATGGCGGAGGCGGTGCGCTGGTTGTCGCCACTGAGCATGATGATTTTCTGAACTCCAGCTGCGTGGATTTGGCGAAGAGCCGCGACGACTTCCGGGCGGAGCGTGTCAGCAATTGCAATGATTCCTAGAATCTCGCCCTTGCAGTCGCCATGCGGAAAGTGCCCAAGTATCGCGAGCGAGTGTCCTTGTGCCTCGATACTAGCCAATAACACCTCGACATCAGGTGTACAAACACCCGCCTCGTGAGCCATTCGATGATTTCCGATGAAGTGAGGATGTCCATCGACGCTGGCCTGAGCTCCTTGGCCGGTAATGGATACGTAGTCCGTGGCTGGCACATACGCCACTTTCCTGATTTGAGCTTCTGTCACGATGGCGGTTGCCAGAGGATGCTCGGAGTGGCAGTTGATCGCTGCTGCACGTCGCAGGATTTCGCCCTTGGAATGACTTGCCACTTCTGTAATGCCCACCACCTTCGGCAGTCCCTGCGTGATCGTGCCGGTTTTGTCCACGGCGAGGGCGCGGAGTTTTTCTACCGCTTCTAGATAGATGCCGCCTTTCACTAACACACCCCGGCGTGCCAAAGCGGTGAGGCCGGAAACGATGCTAACGGGCGTGGCGATGACGAGTGCGCACGGGCAGGCGATAACTAACAGAACTAACGCCCGATAAATCCATGGATTCCATGCTTGTCCCATGAGAAGTGGTGGGATGACGGCGACAAGAATCGCGGCGATGAAAACGGCAGGCGTGTAGATCGCGGCGAAGCGATCCACCCAGCGCTGGGTCGGAGGTTTTTGTTCTTCCGCTTCGCCGACGAGCTGGATGATGCGGGCGAGTGTGGAGTCTCCAGCGGCTTTGGTCACACGAACGGTTAGAGAGCCTTCTTGATTTACAGTTCCAGCGAAAACAGGATCACCCGGAGCCTTGTCCACTGGCACGGATTCGCCGGTGATGGGTGCTTGATCGACGGATGAATTTCCGGCAATCACCTCACCATCCAGCGGCACACGGCTGCCACTGCGGACGCGGATTTCCGCGCCGATGGCCACTTCCGCCACGGCGATTTCACGCTCCGTGCCATCCGCACCGATAACGATGGCGGTGGCGGGCGAGAGTTCCAACAAGGCTTGCACCGCACGTCTGGCACGGGTGGCTGCCCAGGATTCTAACAACTCGGATAGAGAAAAAAGGAAAACCACGGCGGCGGCTTCCCCGTGTTCGCCGATGATCCATGCGCCAACAACCGCAACGGTCATGAGCACGTTCATATCCAGCTTCCACTTGAGGAGTGCTTTCCAAGCGGCTGGGAAAACCAATAAGCCACCGGCAAGCGTCGCAACGGCGAAAGCGCCCATACCGAGCCAGTCCGGGCCGATCTTCATCCAACCGAGAACCAGTCCGATGGTGGTCAGAACGCCGGAGATGGTTACTAACAGCCCTTGGGGAAGCGGACTGTCGTCGTGGCCACAGTGATCGCAGGAAGAGGATTCGTTAGGGTGGCTCATGGTGTAAGTGCGAATTTTTGCGGAGTGATGTCACCATGCTGTTGCATCACATCGAGCAGACGGTTTTCGAGTTTGGCGAGGTGGCGCATGGTGGTGACTGAGGCGTCGGAATCTGAAAGTGTATCACGTAGGTGATTGCGGATGACGCGGATGTCATCGAGAGCGTGGGCAAGGGCGTCGCAGTTGCCGGGTGTGCGCAAGCGCGTTGCGAGGTGGTTGATGCTTTCCACGACAGAGCGGATTTCGTCGCTGCGGCATTCGAGATCGATATTTTCAATGCGACCCATGGCCATGCGGCGGATGTGGATAAAAACGTGACTGACGGGTTTGATGACTAGTTTGTGCATGGTAGCTGAAGCGACGACCGCGACTACGCCGACAACCATCAGGGTATGCATGAGATGGTGGACGAAGAAATCCGCCCAATTTTGGGGACGCTGGATTAGATACTCGACAAGTGTGTAGAGCATCATTCCAAACAGTGATGCGGCTATGACCGCCTTGGCCATGGTAACGAGCAGACTGCGTCCGGATGAATCGTTGGTTGCTTCTGTTTTCATGGGAAATTTATCGTATGGCATGAAACCGCCGCCATGCGTTACATGGCGGCGGTTTATTAGAGTGCGGATCAATGGAGGTGTATCTCGAAGCGCTCGGTGACAGCTTTGCCATCAGCGGTTGTTTTGATCGTTAGCACCATCGGCACGTGGGCACCGGCGGGCAGGGCGACATCGGAGATGAGGACGTTGGCGTCTTTGTCAGCCCCTTTGGCAAACGCGAGTTTCGTCGGCGCGGAACGCTCACCAGCGATACCGGTGATAGATTGTGCCTCAAGCGCGACAGGCTTCATTTCCTTATCGAGAAAGATGATGCGGGCTTTGCGGTCTTTATCCACGGTGACTTCAAGGGTGAAGCCTGCCTTGGATTCGACAACATGGCCGCCATTGGGGCCTTTCTTGCCGTGCTCTTCATGCTCCTCGTGTTCTTCATGCTTCTCATGATCGTGGTCGTGATCTTTTTCAGCGAAGGCCAGAGGGCTGGCGAACAGGGCGAGTAACAGTGTGGTGGTCAATTTCAGTTTTGTTTTCATGGTTGGTAGTTTTGGTCGTTTGTTTTCTGGAGATGGGTTTAGTGGGTGGCAGGTGCATTGAGGGCGAGTGCCTTCGCGGCTGCTTTTCTGCCAAAGAGGCGGAAGACGGCGGGAGTGACGGCGAAGTCGAGGAAGGTAGAGCTAATGAGTCCACCGACGATACAGATGGCGACGGGGCTAAGGATTTCCTTGCCTGGTTCGCCCGCTGCGATGACGAACGGGATGAGCGCGATACCTGCCGATAGCGCGGTCATAGTGACGGGAACGAAGCGTTCTAACGTGCCGCGTTCGATCATGGCGTAGGTGAACCCCTCTCCCTCGTGTTTCATCAAGTGGAGGTAGTGGGAGATCATCATGATGCCATTGCGTGCTGCGACACCACCCACGGCTATGAAACCGACCAGAGTGGCGATGCTGATGTTTCCGACAAGAATGTAGGTGAGAGCGAGGCTACCCATCAGCGCGAGCGGGAGGTTGAGTAACACCTGAAAAGCAAGTATTAGGCTTCGGAAGTACGACCAAAGTAGTAGCACGATGACGAGCATGACACCTGCGAAGAGGATGCCGATTCGTTTGGTTGCCGCTTGCTGTGCTTGGAAGTCGCCTTCGTAGCTGATGAAATATCCCTCGGGAAGGGTTACTTGTGATTGCACCTTTTCCTGAAGCTTGCGGACGAGTTCACCTGCATTGCGCTCGCTAGGCTTGATGGCGACGACGTAGCGGCGCTGGGTGTTTTCACGGAACACGGAGCTGGGACCGGTGGCCTCACGCACGTCTGCAACGAGTTTCAATGGGATGTGATCGCCGGTCTTGGTGTGGATCGGGAGTTCGCGGATGGTTTCAGCATCCATGCGGCGGTCTTCCGGCAGGCGGATTGAGAGGTCGATGGTGCGTTGTTTTTCACGAAGCTGCGCGACGATGGATCCGCCTAACAGGGTGGACAGTTCTTCGTTCAACTCGCCGGGGGAGACTCCGTGGGCAAGAGCGCGGTCGCGGTCGAGTTCAATGCGGAGCTGGGGAATCTGCGCTTGCATGTCGAGTTTGGCGTCTTCGAGACCAGGGATCGATTGGGCAACGTTGCGGACTTTTTCACCGAGAGAGGTGATCGTCTGTAAGTCGGGGCCGAAGATTTTTACCGCTACGGGCGAACTGACACCGCTGAGTAGATGGCTGATCTTGTGAGACAAGGGGCCGGCGACGACGCTGAAGGTGCCGGGAACGGAGCGGATGCGGGTGCGAATGTCTTCGAGTACAACTTTGAGCGGCCGGCCTTTGTCATCCTTTTTGAAGTCGATGTCGAATTCGACGTTGTTGACTGGGACGACGTGGTCGCTGCGTTCGGCGCGGCCAATGCGGCGACCGATGTGGCCGACCTCAGGGATCTGCCGGATTTGATCTTCCACCGCTTTGGCGAGGGTTTCCATTTCCTTCAACGAAGTGCCGGGAGCCGCGCCGGTGGTGACGACGGCAGTCTCCTCGTGGAAAGCCGGGAGGAAATCCTTACCCATTTTCGGGTAAAGCATGAGCGCAGCTGCCAAGAGGATGGAGCCAAGAGCGATCACGATAATGGGTTGGCGCAGGCTAACGCGGAGGATGGTGGATTTGAGTAACCATTTGAGGGAGCGAACGATGCGGCCGTCATTGTGGCCGTGTCCGTCATCGGCAGGTTTGACTTTCAACAACAGCGAACACAGCACGGGGATGCATGTTAGAGAGACCACGAACGATGCGATCATGCTGATGATGGTGGCGATGGCGATGGGGGCGAAGAGTTTGCCCTCTACACCGGAAAGACCGAGCAAGGGAAGGAACACCAGCACGATGAGGACGGTGGCGTAGAGGATGGAATTTCGCACCTCGCCGGAGGCAAGCGCGATGAGTTCCAGCTTCGGCAGCGGTTCCTTGAGGCGGGCGTTTTCGCGCAAGCGGCGAAATACGTTTTCCACATCGACGATGGCATCATCAACCACCATACCAATGGCCACGGCGAGTCCGCCGAGGGTCATGCTGTTTACGCTGAGGCCTAGCCAATTGAAGGTGAGCAAAGTCACCGCGAAGCTAAGCGGCATCGCCATCAAGGTGATAAATGTGGTGCGGAAACTCATGAGGAAAAGCAGCAGTACCAGAGTGACCATGACGGCTCCCTCGATGATGGCTTTTTTCAAATTTCCGATGGCGGAATCAATGAAGTCGCGTTGACGGAAAAGCACGGTGGCCTCCACACCTTTCGGCAGGGCGGGCTTTAGATCTGCAATGGCGGCTTCGATCCTTTCTGTTAGATCAATGGTGTCGAAACCAGGGGATTTAATGACGCTCATGATGACCCCCGGACTGCCATTGACGGCGGCATCACCTCGCTTGGGTTCGGTGCCCCATGCGACGGTGGCGACATCTGAAATCGCGACGGAGCGACCTGCGGATTTTTTGATGATGGTGCGGGCGATGTCTTCGAGTTCGACACTCATGGCGAGGTTACGCACCATGATTTCCTGTGGGCCGCTATCGATGAAACCTCCAGTGGTGTTGGTGGCTGCCTCGCGGGTGGCTTGTTCGAGTTCTTCAATGGTCACGCCATTGGCCTGCATCCGCCATGGGTCTGGCTGGACTTGCATTTGCTTCACGCCGCCACCCATGTTGAGGACTTCGGCGACGCCGGAGATGGCCTGGAGTCGGGTTTTGATGGTCCAGTCGGCGGTGGTGCGCACGTCCATCGGCGCAATTTTTTCATCATTACTTTTTACGCCGATGAGCAGCACCTCGCCCATCAAGGAGGCGACTGGCGTTAAGTAAGGCATAGTGTCTGGAGGTAGTGATTCACGGGCGACTTGCAGGCGTTCTTGAACGAATTGGCGTGCCTGATAGATGTCGGTGCCCCACTCGAATTCGACGAACACGAGGGAGAGCGCGATGTCTGAGGTGGAACGCATCCGGGTGAGCCCGTTGACTCCCATCAGCGCATATTCGATGGGTTGAGTGACCAATGCCTCGACTTCCTCGGGAGCCAGTCCGGGAACTTCTGTTAGGATGGTTACGGTCGGCTTGGTGAGATCTGGCAAAACCTCCACGGGAAGCTCGCTACCGGTTTTCAGTCCGAGAGCAAGGATGAGGAAGGCAAGGCAGAGAATGATGGTGCGGTTTCGCAGCGACCAGCGGATTAGAAAGTTTAACATGGTATCAGGAAAGTTCGGTGGTTTCGCTCATGGACGGGCGGCGGCGCATGGAGACGACGACGAGCAAGATGGTGAGAATGCCGGTGCTGATCATGAAGAGCATCTCGCGCATGGAGATTCCTTCTTCGTCATGGCCGTGGGCATCGCTGCCATTCGCCTTCGCAGCGGCGGCTGCGGCTTTCTGTTCGGGCGTCGGTTCTGAGCCGTCTTCGTTGTGCTCGTGGCCGTGCGCGGCGTCCATGGCATCTTTGAGGGAAACGCCGCCGCCACCACCGGCGAAGCCGAGCGAGTAGGAGCCGCGGGTGACTACCTCATCACCGAGGAAAAGTCCGTCCAGGATCTCGGTGCGGTTGCCGCTGGTGATTCCGGTTGTCACGTTCACGCGATCGAAGGCATTGGGAATCTTTGTGTGTTTTACATAGACATGGCGGTTGGATGGGGTGCCTTGGATGGCATCGCGTGGCACGCTAAGAACACCATCGCGTTTTTCCATGATGATGGAGCATTCTGCGTTCATATTGGGGAGGATCTCTCTATCGGGGTTATCGATGGTGAAAATAACGCCAACATTATTCAGATCTGCATCACGATCTTCTGAGTCTGAGCTATTGCTGATTTGGTAGGTGTCGAATTTCAGAAATTTGGCCGTGAGATCCACGTTTGGGAGAATTGGGATATGGATCTTTGCTGTGGTGTTTTTATCTATTTTCCCTGCTGTTGCCTGAGGGACTCTGGCTATGAGATACATGGTGCTGAGATCGGCGATTTCTGCGAGTGCTTCGCTAGGCTCGACGGGTGAGCCAAGCGCGGTTCCAAGGGAAATGATCGTGCCGCTGGCTGGTGCGGTGAGTTCGACAGTGGGCGGTGGATCGCCGGGCTGGCGGCTCTCTAACAGAACGAGCTTTTCGCCTTTCTCGACGTATTCACCAATCCTAAGCTGAGTTTCGGTTACTCGCCCCGAGATGCGGCTACTGAGGATCGCGCGATTCTCCGGGATGGTTTCCGTGCGACCGAGCGCGAAGGTGGTAAGTTCGAAGTCGGCTTCCTCGACGACGGCGGTTTCGATGCCGAGGTTTTTGACACCTTGTTCGGTGAGGATGACCGGCTCAATGACCGGAGCTGCTGAGAAGGCGATAGAAGGCAGCAGGGCTGCGATGAGTGTGTAGATGATTGGTTTCATGTTTTGATAGAAAGTTAAGGGTTACCGAGCGCGGTTTCGTGACGGACACGGGCGAGGTGGAATTCGCGCAGAGCATCAATTTTTGCGCCGGCGAGTTGCAGGCGCTTTTCCCGGGCGCGGAGGACGGATTGGATTTCGCCCTGGCCTGTGCGATAGGTTTTTTCTGCTAGAGTTGTTTGTTCTTCTGCAAGAGGCAGGAGGGTATCATTGATTTCACTGATCAGTTTCGCCCATTGGACCATTTCTGCGCGGGCACCTTCCGCTTCGAGGCGGATGTTGCGGCCTAGCGCGACGGCTTCCTTTTCTTTGCGCTCCCGTTTTGCTTGGGCTTCTTGGATGTTACCTTCATTCTTGTTCCAGAATGGTAGCGCGATCTTGAACCGCAGACCGATGATCGCTTCGTTTTCATACCCGTTAGGCGCGTCTTCCGAGCGCTCCGCTGCGGCGAAAAATCCGCCCTCTACATCATCGTAGCGGCGTGCCTGTTCAAGTGCCACACCTTGGGTCGCGGCATCGGCCTCCAGCTTCGCTACTTGGAAATCGGGGCGACGTTCTGGGTTAGCTTCCGCAGTCGGTAACTTCGTCTCGGGTAGCTTACCGCTCACGGTGAGTGACTCGCCGGGTCTCATTCCAAGCAGTGGCTTCAAGCCGCCAACTAAGGCAGTTTGCTCTGCATCAAGCTGGCGAATTTCCATGGCGATGCTGGTGGCTTCGAGTTTTGCTTGTCCGGCATCGATCGCGGAGCCTTCGCCCTTCGCCACGGATTCGGAGAGGAAATCCGCAAATTGTTTGGAGATGGCTACTTGTTCATCAAGCAGCGCCCGTCGTTGGCGATTTGCCAGAACCTTGACCACGGACTCCTTGGCACCGGCAGCGATCAAGCGTTCCACCTCGCGCACTTCGGCTTCGGCGGCTCTCAATTCGGTAGCAGTAACTCCTTTTTCCAAACGGAGTCTGTCGGTGACAGGGAATCGTTGGGATAGGCCGACTTCGAATCTGCCCTCACGGAAAGCAGAGTTATGTTCGAATGAGGTTTCCAAATCAGGATTGGAAAGTCGTCCGGATTGGTTCATGCGTCCGACCGCCTCTTGGATGCGCAAGCGCGCGGCGGCAAGGTCGGGGTTTTGTGCGCGTATTCGACCGCCGACACTTTCCAGTGTGACGATCACCGAAGGCTCGGCTAAGAGCGGATGTGCCATGAGGACACAGGCTGACAAGGTAATTAAGTGAAATTTGGACATGGTATTATGGTGTTTGAAGGTGAAATGTCTCCTCCAAGACGGGAGAAGCAGCGGTAATTCAATCGAATTCATCGAACCCTCTATCCGCGAACATGCGGAGATTTGGGGAATAACGCCGCACCATAAGGGCGCGACGGAGCGTCAAAATAGGACGCTCAGATGATCGGGGGCTTTTCCGAGGACAAATACGGATCCTCGGGCATCAATTCAGATTCTTGCCGTGGTCGGAGATTGTCGGACAAGCGCCAAGGAGCGCCGCACTTTATCTCATTCTCAGAAATGAGCGGAACTACCTGACAAACCGTTCCACAATGATGATGGTGGTGAGACGGGCAATCTTCATCGTGTGAAGGATCACAAGGCGTGTGGTCTTCGTGATGGTGATCAGGATGATCGTTCAGATACTGGGATGCGAGCACCTGACAAGGATCTTGAGCCATGACGCGTGCGTACTGTCCAAAGAAGACAGCAACTACCAGCACCAATGAAGCAAAAATTCGCATTACCAAGGGAACCTCTAAGCGAAAATTCGACGCTGGCAAGTTTTTTAACTGATACCCCAACCTCACGCATGCCTCATGCCAATGCTCAGGTGGGCCCCCGATAAGGAGTGAGGGGTTACGTTTTCCGTGAGTCGCCGCGATGGGTTTTAATTTATGGATTTTTGATTTTTCGGCGGAGGTAAGCTTGGCGTTGGAGTTCACGTGAGCACGGGTTACAGGCATAGTATGGCCATGACCTGCCTTTGTGCGTAAGTAGTCGGAATTCGGCGAGGTTTTTGGCTTCCTTGCAAATTCGGCAGCGTTTGGTACCATTGGGCAAGCGGTCAATAGCCGCCAAATCCCTTATAGAATATGGTTTTTCGAGTTTCATGCTGGTTGCACCTAAAATGGAATCCGCACCCGTGTGGTTTTTACGGAGACGTGAAAAGGCAGTGCCGCTGTTCCGTCAAACAAATCGAAAAATACCGCCAGCGTATTTCGGGGCCTCTGTTAGATCGCATCGACATCCACGTTGAAGTCCCACTCG
>Ga0315904_10002584_pt1 | contig 27837 bp, 23 predicted proteins | sample LakEriMetagenome_6_FD_203529 | JGI IMG/M metagenome (GOLD analysis project Ga0315904, IMG submission 203529) | Freshwater fungal communities from buoy surface, Lake Erie, Ohio, United States - Buoy 12 MA120 | ecosystem: Environmental > Aquatic > Freshwater > Lake | place: USA: Lake Erie, Ohio...
GCGGCCCGCTTTGCCGCCGCCTTCGTGGCGCCCTTGGGGGCGTCGGTAGCCGGGGCCGTGGTTGCGCCCTTCCGGGGGGCTACGGCGGCGCCCTTTTCGGGGGCAGCGTCGGCGCCAGCGCCGGTTTCGCCCTCGTCTGAGGCCGCCTTGCCTCGCGGGCTGCGCGCGGTGAATTCGAAGCCGATCCGGCCATCGGGGCCGCGCACCAGGAAGGCCTTGAACTTGCGCCGCGTGCGCTGCGAGACGAAGCCCGGCAGAAGATCGGTGCGGCCCTCGGCGAGCAGCTTGCGCATCTGCTCGGGAGCGATTTCCTGCTGCAGGATGATCTTGCCGCTGCGGAAGTCGCAGCTGCGGGCGGGCCCCACCGACTTCTCGCAGACGTAGGCCATGCCGTGCTCGTGGACGGCGCTGCCGCATTTCGGGCAGGCGCCCAGCACGGGCTGACCCGTGAAGTCGACCGCTTCGGCGTTGGCCTCGTCGTCGTCGCGCGAGGCGCCGAAGTCGAACTCGAGCTTGTGCTCGTCGGTGATCTTGAGGATGGCCGCGAAGGGGCGGCCCAGGCGGCTGCGGAAGCCCTGCAAGGGCCCCAGCGTGCGCTGGGCCAGCAGCTGCTCGACCTCGGCGACTTCGAGCTGACGGCCGCCAGGAATCTTGGTGATGGAGAAGTCGCAGGCCGTGCAGGCAAAGCGCTTGTAGTTCTCCTGCACCGTGCTGCCGCACTTCGGGCAAGGCGCAGCCAGCGTGGCGTAATCGCCGGGCACGGTGTCGGACTGGTAGTTGCGCGCGCGCTCGACGATCCGGCGGGTGACCTCGGCGATCTCCTCCATGAAGGCCTCGCGCGGCAGCCGTCCGCGCTCCATCTGCGACAGCTTGTACTCCCAGTTGCCGGTGAGCTCGGGCATCGTGAGTTCCTCGACGCCCAGCCCGCGCAGCAGCGTGATCAGCTGGAAGGCCTTGGCGGTAGGCAGCAGATCGCGGCCGTCACGCAGCAGGTAGTTCTCGGCAATCAGGCCTTCGATGATGGCTGCCCGGGTGGCCGGCGTGCCCAGGCCCTTGTCGGCCATCGCCTCGCGCAGCTCCTCGTCGTCGACCAGCTTGCCAGCGCCTTCCATGGCCGACAGCAGCGTGGCCTCGTTGAAGCGTGCCGGCGGCCGGGTGGCCAGCGCCACCGCCTCGATCTCGCGGGTTTCGACGATCTCGCCCGGGTCGACGGCCACCAGCGTGCCCGAGGAACTCTCGGCGCCGTCCTTGCGTTCGACCACCGCCTCGCGGCCATAGACCGCAAGCCAGCCGGGGTCGACCAGCACCCGCCCTTCGGTGCGAAAGGCGTGCTCCTGGACCGTGGTGATCCGGGTGGTGACCCGGAACTCGGCCGCCGGAAAGAACACCGCCAGGAAGCGGCGCACGACGAGGTCGTAGATCTTCTGCTCGGCATCGGACAGCGCCCGCGGTGCCTGCAGGGTGGGAATGATGGCGAAGTGGTCGGAGATCTTGGTGTTGTCGAAGATGCGACGGTTGCCCGGGCGCACCCAGTCGCTGTCGAGCACGCGGCGCGCCAGCGCGCCGTAGGGCGGCACGTCGCCCAGCATGTCCATGGTCTGGCGCACGGCGGGTGCGTAGTCCTCGGGCAGGGCCTTGGAGTCGGTACGCGGATAGGTGAGGACCTTGTGCTTCTCGTAGAGCGACTGCGCCAGCGACAGCGTGGTCTTGGCCGAGAAGCCGAAGCGGCCGTTGGCCTCGCGCTGCAGGCTGGTGAGGTCGAAGAGCGCCGGTGCCGTCTGGGTGGAGGGCTTGGATTCCTCGGTGACCGTGCCGGGCCGGCCGGCGCAGGCCGCGGCGATGGCGCGCGCCCTGGCCTCGTCCCAGAGGCGCTCGGGGCGCAGATCGGTGTCGGCCGGGTTGCGCTGGAAGTCGGGGTCGAACCAGCGGCCCTCGTAGGTACCGGCGCGCGCGCCGAAAGTGGCCTTGATCTCGAAGTAGGCGCGAGGCTTGAAGCGCCGGATGCGCTCCTCGCGCTCGACGACGATGGCCAGGGTGGGCGTCTGGACGCGGCCCACGGTGGTCAGGTAGAAGCCGCCGTCGCGCGAGTTGAACGCGGTCATGGCGCGGGTGCCGTTGATGCCGACCAGCCAGTCGGCCTCGGAGCGGCAGCGCGCCGCGTCGGCCAGCGGCAGCATCTGGCGGTCGTCGCGCAGGTGCGTGAACGCATCGCGGATGGACGCGGGCGTCATCGACTGCAGCCACAGGCGGCGTATCGGCTGCCGGGCGCGTGCGTACTGCGCGATCAGGCGGAAGATGAGCTCGCCCTCGCGCCCGGCGTCGCAGGCGTTGATGAGGCCCTCGACATCCTTGCGACGGATGAGCTTGGCGAGCAGCTTGAGGCGCTCCTCGTTCTTGGCGATCGGCTGGACGTCGAAGTTCGGCGGGATGACGGGCAGGTGGGCGAATGACCACTTGCCGCGCTTGACCTCGAACTGCTCGGGTACGGCGATTTCGACCAGATGGCCGACCGCCGACGACAGGACGTAGTCGTCGCTCTCGTAGTACTCGCCATGCCGGGTGAAGCCGCCGAGCGCTTTCGCGATGTCGGTGGCTACCGAGGGCTTCTCGGCGATGATCAGCGACTTGCCCATGGATGCGCGGGCCTCGGTCTTGGCCAAAAAGGGCGCCAATCATAAGAGGGCGGCTTCACGGGGTGCAAGCGCGCCTGCGCAGCCAGGCAGGCCTTTGCAGCCCGGAAAGCGGGTTGGAGCAGCCCTGGCATGCCGGCCGTCAGGGGGGCGCGAGGCGTCTGAACCGACCATCGGGCAGCCGCTCGATGCGTCCGGCCAGCTCCAGCGCGCCCAGGCTTGCAAGCACGGCCCCCGCACCGTCGGGGCTCTGCGGCGCCCCGGCCCCGGCGAGGCGCGACATCAGGGTGTCGGGGTCGATGGGGTCCCAGCCGAGTGCGGCCAGCAGCTTGCCCTCGCGCTCGTGGGCGCCGGCTGCATCGGCGGCAGGCGCCGCGGGTGGCGGGGCGCCTGCGGTACTCACGGCCGCCCCGCCGCCGCCGGCGCGTTCGGTGGCATGGCCGAGATCGGCGAACGCGCGGTCGGCGAGGATCTCGTCGGGCGATTCGACCAGCAGCGCGCCCTCGCGGATGAGGAGGTGGCAGCCGCGCGCGAGCGGCGCGTGAATGGAGCCAGGCAGCGCATAGACCTCGCGGCCGAGGTCGGCCGCGAGCCGTGCGGTGATCAGCGAGCCGCTGCGCACTGCAGCCTCCACGACCAGCACGCCGCGGGCCAGGCCCGCAATCAGGCGATTGCGACGTGGAAAGGCGCCGCGGCTCGGGCCGGTGCCCGGGGGCTGCTCGGCGATCAGGGCGCCGCGTTCGGCGATGGCTTCGGCGAGTGCGCGCTGGCCGGGCGGGTAGATGCGATCGATGCCGGTGGCCAGGACCGCGACCGTGCCGCCGGGGGTATCGAGCGCACCGCGGTGCGCGACGGCGTCGATGCCTGCTGCCAGCCCGCTGACGACGGCCAGCCCGGCGTTGCCGGTGGCGCGCGCGAACGCCGCGCCGTTGCGCCTGCCGTCGGCGCTGGCGGCGCGGCTGCCAACGATGGCGAGTGCCGGTCGGGCGAAGATTTCGGGCCGACCGCGCATCCAGAGGAGCGCCGGGGGATCGGGGGTGTTCAGCAGCGCGCGGGGGTAGTCGGGGTCATCGAGGGCGAGCAGATGGCAGCCGGGCTGGCGCGCCCACTGCAAAGAGGCGGCGACCGCCGCGTCGCGGCGGGGATCGGGGCGCGTCAGGGCCGAGGCGAGCGCCGGGCCGACGAGCGCGGCAAGGGCCGTGCGGGCGCTGCTCAGGATGCGCTCGGGCGAGCCCAGGGCCGCCAGCAGACGCAGCGCGGTGAGCGGGCCCAGGCCGGGCGTGAGGACCAGATGCAGCCAGGCCTGCCGCCCGGCGTGCCCGGCCGGGTCGGAGACCATGCGGGGTGCCTGCTAGGGATTGACGATGTTGTCGCCGATGTTGGCCGACCTGCGGGAAGTGACGATCAGGCCGTAGGAGATCGTATCGAAGACCCGGAACACCAGGACCTCGCCGATCGACTGACCCGGAAGGTCTATCGTGGCGCGGGTTTCGGGGTCGCGCTGCTGGCGGCGCCGCTCCTGGATCCCGAGCACATGCCCCTCCTCGATGCCCTGGCGGGAGCCCAGGTTGAGCGCGACCACGCTGTTGCGCCCTGCCTCGCTGACACCCCGGTAGACCGAAACGATCCGCCCCTGCACGGGGCGATCGGGCGCCCGCGGCACGAAGTTCATCGGTCGCACGCGCTCGGCGGGCACCAGCCGGTCGCCGATGCCGATCTCCTCGTTGGCGCTCAGGACTCGGAAGGTGGCCGGCTCGCCGCGGCGCTCCAGCCGGGCCGTCCCGAGGAAGACCGCCTCGTGGGCAATGGGCTTGCGGGTGTCGGGATCGAGCAGCGGCTTGACGTCGCGGTACACGTACCACTCGGTGGCGCTCACGTCGGCCTTGAGCCCGCGCACGTAGGCGAGTTCGCCCCGCCCGAGGTATACCCGGCCCTCCTGCATGCCGATGATGCGCGGCTGCTCGCGCAGGCTGGCCTCGTCGATGATCAGGGGACGGTTGAGGAAGGGTTCGATCGCACTGGCGCTGATCGTCGGGATGGGCTCGGAATCGAAGCGCGTCATGCGCACCCGCGGGCTCAGGCGTTGACCCGGCTGAGCGCCATCCGCGCCGTCGGCAGCCGTCTTGCCCTCCCCGTCGGGGCCGACGCCGACCGAGCGTCCTTCCGCTGCCGTTCCCGAGACCGGCTTGGCCAGCCGCAGCCGCATGTTCGCCCCGGTGCCATCGAGGTAGACGATGTCGCCCGGGTAGATGAGGTGCGGATTGCGGATCTGCTCCTTGTTGAGTTGCCACAGTTCGGGCCAGCGCCAGGGCTTCTCGAGGAACTTGCCGGCGATGCCCCAGAGGGTGTCGCCGCGCGCGACAACGTGCTTGTCCGGCGCGTCGGCGGCCAGCTCGGGAGGGCTGCCGGCCGACTGCGCCGCGAGCCATGCCGGCGTCGCGAGCGACAGCGTCAGCGCGAAAGCGCGCATGCTAGACTTCAGGGTCATGGGTTGCAGCACCGGGGTGACATCGACTCGCGGCGTCCATTGTCAGCACGCGACGCAATAAGCCTCTTGAGATCAATGGCTTAGGCGCAAGCGATAAAGTTTCTGCTCAAGCTCGTCCGAGTCTGCCGGCATTCCCCGGGGGCCGCAAGTCGAAACCGGATTCAACGGTAGGTAAGCGCCGATGGCCGTCCGTCCCATCCTCCGATACCCCGACCCGCGTCTGCACACCGTCGCCCAGCCCGTCGAGCGGTTCGACGATGCCCTGCGCGAGCTCGTGCGCGACATGGCCGAAACCATGTACGACGCGCCCGGCGTCGGGCTTGCGGCCACCCAGATCGACGCTCACGTCCAGGTGATCGTCATCGATGTTTCCGACGAGCGCGACGCGCTGCGGGTCTTCGTCAACCCCGAGATCGTCGGCGCGAGCCCGGAGTGCAAGCTCTGGGAGGAAGGCTGCCTCTCGGTGCCCGGCATCTACGAGGAGGTCGAGCGACCGGAGCGCGTCACGGTGCGGGCCTACGACGAGCACGGCAAGCTGTTCACCCTCGAGGCCGACGGCCTGCTCGCCGTGTGCGTGCAGCACGAGATGGACCACCTCAAGGGCCGGGTTTTCGTGCAGTACCTGTCGCGTCTGAAGCAGGGCCGCATCCGCACCAAGATGCTCAAGGACCGCGCGCCTGCCTGATCGGGCGAGCGCCGGTCCTCTCGCCGCCCCACACCCCTCGATGCGTCTCATCTTCGCCGGCACGCCGGCATTCGCGAGCGCGGCGCTCGATGCCATCGTGGCAGCCGGCCACCAGGTGGCGCTGGTGCTCACCCGGCTCGACAAGCCCGCGGGTCGCGGCCAGAAGCTTGCGCCCAGCCCGGTGAAGGAGCGCGCGCTGGCCCACGGCCTGCCGCTGCTGCAGCCGGCCACCCTCAAGGACCCCGACACCCAGGCTGCGATCGCGGCCGTGGGCGCGCAGGCCATGGTCGTGGCGGCCTACGGCCTGATCCTGCCGCCGGCGGTGCTCGCGCTGCCGGCGCACGGCTGCCTGAACATCCACGCGTCGCTGCTGCCGCGCTGGCGCGGTGCCGCACCCATCCAGCGGGCGATCGAAGCCGGCGACACCCACACCGGCATCACCATCATGCAGATGGACGCTGGCCTGGACACCGGCCCCATGCTGCTTGCAGAAGCCCTGCCCATCGGTCCCGACGAGAACGCTGCCGGCCTGCACGACCGGCTGGCCGCGCTCGGCGCGCACCTCATCGTGCGCGCGCTCGGGGAGCTCGCCGCGGGCCGGCTGCGGCCGCTCGCGCAACCCGCCGAGGGCATCACCTACGCCCACAAGATTCTCAAGACCGAGGCGCCCATCGACTGGCATCTGCCGGCCGAGCGTATCGCCGACCGCATCCGCGCCTTCGATCCTTTCCCGGGGTGCACGGCCACGCTCGCCGGCTCGCCGGCCGAGACCCTCAAGATCTGGCGGGCGCGGGCGGCCGGCGGCGCGACGGGCGCCGCCCACGGCACCCTGCCGGGCTCGCTGCTCGGGACGGCCGATGGCGCGGTGCGCGTGGCCTGCGGCCAGGGGGTGCTCGAGCTGCTCGAGGTGCAGCGTCCGGGCGGGCGCCGCATCGCCGCCGTGCAGTGGCTGCAGGCCCTCGAGCCGGGCTGCGCGCTGCGGTTTGCGCCGCCGCCGGTCGCCGCTGCAATGGACGGCCCTTGAGACCGACTCAGTTCGGCCTCATCTTCGATGCAGGCATTGTCACCTTCCCACCCGCGAGGAGTCGTCCGTGTTCAACTGGATGAAGACCGCCATCCTGATGGCCTCCATCACCGCGCTGTTCGGCGCGCTCGGCGCGGCCTTTGGCGGCCAGACCGGCATGCTGCTGGCGCTGGCCTTCGCGCTCGCAACCAATTTCTTCGCCTACTGGTTCTCCGACAAGATGGTCCTGCGCATGTACAACGCGCAGGAGGTCGACGAGACCAGCGCGCCGCAGTTCTACACGATGGTGCGCGAGCTCGCGCAGCGCGCGCAGATGCCGATGCCGCGCGTTTACCTGATCGACGAGGAGGCGCCCAACGCGTTCGCCACCGGGCGCAACCCCGAGCATGCCGCCGTGGCGGCCACCACCGGCATCCTGAGGGTGCTGTCGGCGCGTGAGCTGCGCGGCGTGATGGCCCACGAACTCGCGCACGTGAAGCATCGCGACATCCTCATCTCCACCATCTCGGCCACCATGGCCGGCGCCATCTCGGCGCTGGCCAATTTCGCGATGCTGTTCGGCGGCCGCGACGGCGAGGGCAGGCCGGTCAACCCGATCGCGGGCATCCTGCTGGCCATCCTCGCGCCGCTGGCCGGCGCCCTGATCCAGATGGCCATTTCGCGGGCCCGCGAGTTCGAGGCCGATCGCGGCGGCGCCGAGATCTGCGGCGATCCGGCCGCCCTGGCCTCGGCCCTCGACAAGATCCACCGGTATGCTCAGGGCATCCCGCTCGAGGCGACCGAGCGCCACCCCGAAACGGCGCAGATGATGATCATGAACCCGCTCTCGGGCGGCGGTCTGCGCGGTCTGTTCTCCACCCATCCGGCCACCGAGGAGCGGATCTCGCGCCTGATGGCGATGGCCCGCGGGGGCTGAGACGCCCGCATCGGCCGATACACCGCTGCGCGCGCCGCTGGCCTCCGAGCTGCGCGCGGCGGCGCTCGCCGTGGCGGAGCTGCGCGCGGGCCGCGCGCTGCCCGCGTCGCTCGACGAGGCCACGGCCCGTCTGGGGCTGGGCGGCGGCTCGCGCGCTGCCGCCCGCGACATCGCTCATGGCGCCACCCGGCGCCTGGGCACGGCGCTGGCGCTCGCCGGGCGTCTGAATGCCCGCCCTCCCGCCCCGCTGGCCGCGGCGCTGCAACTCGTGGCGCTGGCCGAGCTGCTCGCGCCCGGCCGCCGCCACGAAGCCGTCATCGTCGATCAGGCGGTGCATGCTGCCCGCGCCGACCCCGACACGGCCGCGGCCGCCGGCTTTCTCAACGCCACCTTGCGCCGCTTCCTGCGCGAGCGCGAGCCGCTGCTGGCGGCCGTCGCCGTCGAGCCGCAGGCACGGTGGAACCATCCCGACTGGTGGATCGATCGCCTGCGCGCCGATCACCCGGCCCACTGGGAGGCGGTGCTGGCCGCCGATGCCGGGCATCCGCCGATGACGTTGCGGGTCAACCGCCGGCACGGCGACACCGACGCGTACGCGCAGAGGCTGGCTGCCGCCGGCATGGCCGCCGAGCGCATCGGGCCGGCGGCGCTGCGTCTGGAGCGCCCCTGCGATGTCGCGGCCCTGCCCGGCTTCGATCAGGGCGATGTCTCGGTGCAGGATCTCGCCGCGCAGATGGCCGCGCCGCTGCTCGCGCCGCGCGACGGCGAGCGGGTGCTCGACGCCTGCGCCGCCCCCGGCGGCAAGACCGCGCACCTGCTCGAGCTGGCCGATTGCCGGCTGCTCGCCCTCGACGTCGACGCCGCCCGCCTTGCGCGGGTGGGCCAGAACCTCGCCCGCCAGCGCCTGAGCGCCGAGCTGCGCTGCGGCGATGCCGCGCAGCCGCGGGGCTGGTGGGATGGCGAGCCCTTCGACCGCATCCTGCTCGATGCGCCCTGCTCGGCCTCGGGCATCGTTCGCCGGCATCCCGACATCGTCTGGCTGCGCCGGCGTAGCGATATCGCGACACTGGCACGACGCCAGGCGCAAATGCTCGAGGCACTCTGGGGTCTGCTCAGGCCGGGTGGTACATTGCTCTACGCGACCTGCTCGGTGTTCCGGGCCGAGGGCGAGGCCATGGTGGCGGATTTCTGCAGCCAATACCCCGACGCCCGGCGCCAGCCTCTGCTGTGGCGCTGGCACGGCGGCAACGCCGATCACCGGGTCTCGCACCTGTTGCCGCAGGCGGCGGCCGGGCGCAACCACGACGGCTTCTTCTACGCTTGCCTGCGCAAACGCGACTGACCCATCGCCTCGCCCGAGCCCTCGCCCCGGCGGCCTGGATGCTCGCGGCCCTGCTGTTCGTCGTGCCCGCTGCCAGCCACGCGGCCGAGGCCATCGAGGTCCAGGATGCTCGCCTGCAGGCCAGCCCCGACGGTTGGCTCCTGTCGGCCGACTTCGCCATGATCCTGCCGGCCCGGCTCGAGGACGCCGTCAACCGGGGGGTCGCGCTGCAGTTCCTGGTCGAGTTCGAACTGACGCGGCCGCGCTGGTACTGGTTCGATGAGTCGGTCGTGGCGGCCGCGCTGCCCTACCGGCTTTCCTATCACGCGCTCACCCGCGAGTACCGGCTGTCGCGCGCTGGCCTGGCCCAGACCTTCCAGAGCCTGCCCGACGCGCTGACCGCGATGTCGCGGGTGCGCGGCTGGCGGGTGCTCGAGCCCGACCAGGTGCGCGCCGGCAACGACTACGACGCCCGGGTGCGCATGCGCCTGGACATGTCGCAGCTGCCCAAACCCTTCCAGGTCAACGCGCTCACCAACCGCGACTGGACGCCGAGCTCCGAATGGAAGCGCTTCCGGTTCAGCCCCGAGACGCCGAAAAGCGCGCCATAACGCGCGCGCTGCGGGTCGCGCTGATCGCCTCGGTGGCGATCGCCGTGATCCTGCTCGCGCTGCTCGTGACGGCCAGCGGCAACACGCGGCTGTTCGAGGAGCGCTATCCGCTGGTGCTGGGCCTGGCCGGGTTCGTGGCCCTGATGCTGCTCGCGCTGGTGCTCGAGCTGCTGCGCCGTCTGCTCACGCGCTACCGGCGCGGCCTGTTCGGCTCGCGGCTCATGGCGCGCATGGCCGGCTCATTCGTCCTCATGACGGTGCTGCCCGTTGCGCTCGTGTTCCTCGTGGCCGTGCAGTTCGTCGGCCGCTCGATCGAGTCGTGGTTCGACGTACCGCTCGAGCGCGCGCTCGACTCGGGCCTGAGCCTGGCGCGTGCCTCGCTCGATGCCATGGTCGGTGATCTGGCCAAGAAGTCGCGAGTGATGGCGGCCGAGCTCGCCGAGACTCCCGCAATCGGCTGGCCTTCGGCGATCGGGCGGCTGCGCGAGCAGTCCGGCGCCCAGGAGGCGCTGGTGCTCACCGGCAGCGGCGGCATCGTGCTGGCCAGCGGCGGGCGGTTTGCGCAGCTGGTGCCCGATCTGCCGTCGGCCGAGGCCCTGCGCCAGGCTCGCCTGACGCGCCAGTACGCGCGCGTCGAGACCGTTGCCGACCCCGGCGCGCCCGGTCTGACGCTGCGGGTCATCGTCCCGCTGCCGGCCGAGGGCCAGCGCCTCGAGGACAGCCGCTACCTGCAGCTCGTGCAGCCGGTGCCCACGGCTCTTGCCGAGAACGCCGAGGCGGTGCAGCAGGGCTTTCGCGACTTCCAGCAGCTCTCGCTCTCGAGGGTCGGGCTCAAGCGCATCTTCCGCATCACGCTCACCCTCACCTTCCTGCTCACGGTGTTCGCGGCGGTAGCGGGCGCCTTTCTGCTCGCCGGCTGGCTCACCGGGCCCCTGTCGGAGCTGGCAGCGGCCACCCGCTCGGTAGCCGAGGGCGACTTCCGCCCGGTCAAGGACTACGCCGGCCGCGACGAGCTCGGCGTGCTCACGCGCTCGTTCAACGCCATGACCCGCCAGCTTCAGGAGGCTCGCTCGCTCACGCAGCGCCAGCAGCACGAGCTCGAGCGGGTCAATGCGCGCCTGGGCAGCGTGCTCGCCAACCTCGATGCGGGCGTGATGGTGCTCGACGTCGATCTGCGTCTGAGTCTGGCCAATCCCGGCGCCGATCGCATTCTCGAGGCCGACCTCACGCAGCTGCTCGGTCAGCCGCTTGCCGAGCTGCCCGGCATGGGCGGCTATGCCGACGACATCCGCGCGGCCTTCAACGAGCAGGCGGCCACCGGCGACGCGCGCTGGCAGCGCCAGTTCGTGCTTGGCGCCGACGCGATGCCGGCCGGCGGGCTGGCCGCCAGCCGCCAGGGCGACCCCGCACGCGCGCCGGGCAAGACGCTGCTTGCGCGCGGTTCGATACTGCCAGGCGAGCGGGTCGGCTACGTGATCGTGTTCGACGACGTGAGCGGCGTGATCGCCGCGCAGCGCGCCCTCGCGTGGGCCGAGGTAGCGCGCCGGCTGGCGCACGAGATCAAGAACCCGCTCACGCCCATCCAGCTGGCCGCCGAGCGCATGGCCTTCAAGCTGCACGACCGCCTGCCGCCCGCCGACGCCGAGCTGCTGGCCAAGAACACCCAGACCATCGTCAATCAGGTGCAGGCCCTCAAGACACTGGTCGACGAGTTCCGCGACTACGCGCGGCTGCCCGCGGCCCAGCTCGAGCCCCTGCAGCTCAACGGGCTGCTCGACGATCTGCTGCGGCTCTACGCGGCGAGCGAGACGGGGGTTGCGATCCGCGCGCGCCTGGCGCCTGATGCGCCGGCGGTCATGGGCGATGCCACGCAGCTGCGCCAGGTCTTCCACAACCTCATCAAGAATGCCCAGGAAGCGGGCGACAAGACCGCGCGCGAGGCGGCCGCCGGCGCGCCCGATGCCGGCCCGATCGAGGTGAGCAGCGAGCGGGTCGCGCTGGCCGATGGCTCGCCCGCGCTGCGCGTGAGCGTGCGCGATCACGGCGGCGGATTCGCGCCGGGCATCCTCGCGCGCGTGTTCGAACCCTACGTGACGAGCAAGGCGCGCGGCACGGGTCTGGGTCTGGCCATCGTGAAGAAGATCGTCGAGGAGCACGGCGCGCGCATCGACGTCGGCAACTGGGCTGACGACGACGGGCGCACCGTCGGTGCCCAGGTAGCCATCCTATTTACCAAACTGCCGAAAACCGTGGAGAATCCGCGCATCGACGGGGGCGGCTGAGCACGACGGGAACCATGGCGGAAATTCTGGTGGTGGATGACGAGATCGGCATCCGCGAGCTCCTGTCCGAAATCCTCGGTGACGAAGGGCATGCCGTCACGCTCGCCGACAGCGCGAGCCAGGCGAGGCGCGTGCGCGATCAGCAGTCGCTCGATCTGGTGCTGCTCGACATCTGGATGCCCGACACCGACGGGGTCACCCTGCTCAAGGAGTGGGCCGTCAGCGGCAAGCTCACGATGCCGGTGATCATGATGTCGGGCCACGCCACCATCGACACCGCGGTCGAGGCCACGCGCATCGGCGCCCTCGATTTCCTCGAGAAGCCGATTGCGCTGCAAAAGCTGCTCAAGTCGGTCGAACAGGGGCTGGCGCGAGGCCGGCAACTCGCGCAGCGCCCGGCGGCCGCGCCGCTGCCCGGCGCCGAGCCCGCGGCTGCGGCTGCGCGACCCGTCGGCGCCCCGCCGGCGGCGGCCCCGCACGACATCGAACCGATCGTGCCGTTGGCCGCTGCCGTCGTCGGCGCGGCGGTCGCCATGCGCGACCTGCCGATCGACATGCCGCTGCGCGAGGCGCGCGATGCCTTCGAGCGCGCCTACTTCGAGCATCACCTCTCCAGGGAGCAGGGCAGCATGACCCGGGTCGCCGAGAAGACCGGTCTCGAGCGCACCCACCTCTACCGCAAGCTCAAGCAGCTGGGTATCGACCTCTCCCGCGGCGCCTACCGGAAAGGCTGAGCAACCGTGCGGCTGCCGCGCCCGGCCGCCTCGCGCAGGCCGTGAAGATCATCATCCTTGGCGCCGGCCGGGTCGGGGCGTCGGTCGCCGAGAGCCTCGTCTCCGAGCGCAACGACATCACCGTCATCGACACCGACGTCGCGCAGCTGCGCGAGCTCCAGGACCGGCTCGACCTGCGCACCGTCCCGGGCAATGGCACGCACCCGGGCGTGCTCGAGCGCGCCGGCGCCGTTGACGCCGACATGCTGATCGCGACCGCGGCCCGCGACGAGACCAACCTGGTCGCCTGTCAGGTGGCGGCGCGGGTGTTCAACGTGCCCACGCGCATCGCACGCATCCGCGCGCCCGAGTTCCAGGACCATCCCGAGATCACCGGCGCCGACGGCTTCCACGTCGATCACCTGATCTGCCCGGAACAGACCGTCTGCGACAGCGTGCTCAAGCTGGTCGAGTTCCCCGAGGCGCTGCAGGTGCTCGAGTTCGCCGGCGGCCGTGCAAGCCTGGTCGTGGTGCGCGCCTACGCCGGCGGGCCGCTGGTGCGCCACCCGATCCGCGACCTGCGCGCGGCGCATCCGAACATCGACATGCGGATCGTCGCGATCTTTCGCAGCGACCGTGCGATCGCGCCTGACGGCGATACCCTGATCGAGCCCGGCGACGAGGTCTTCGTGCTGTCGGCCTCCGAGCACATCCGCACCGCGCTGGCCGACCTCAGGGGCATCGACCGGCCGGTCGCGCGGGTCATGATCGCGGGCGGCGGCAACATCGGCCTGCGGCTTGCCCGGGCGCTCGGCTCGAGCTATCGGGTCAAGATCGTCGAATCGAACGAGCAGCGCTGCCAGTACCTGGCGAGCGAGCTGCCCGATGCCACGCTGGTGCTGCACGGCGACTCGACCGACGAGGATCTGCTCGCCGAGGAGAGCGTGGGCGAGATGGACCTGTTCATCGCGCTCACCAGCGACGACGAGAACAACATCATGTCGTGCATGCTCGCCAAGCGGATGGGCGCGCGTCGCGTGATCGCCCTGATCAACCGGCGCGCCTACGCCGAGCTGATGCAGGGCAGCCGCATCGACATCGCCATCGTGCCCGCGCAGACCACCATAGGCGAGCTGCTCGCGCACGTGCGCCGCGGCGACGTCGTCGCCGTCCACTCGCTGCGTCGCGGCGCAGCCGAGGCGCTCGAGGCGATCGCGCACGGCGACGCCAAGTCCTCGCGCGTGGTGGGCCGGCGCATCGACCAGATCGACCTGCCGCGCGGCGCGACCATCGGCGCGATCGTGCGCGCCCGCGCCGATGGCGCCAGCGAGGTCATCATGGCCCACCACGACATCGTGATCCAGCCCGAGGACCACGTGATCGTGTTCGTGAGCAACCGCCGCATGATCCCCCGCGTCGAGAAGCTGTTCCAGGTGTCGGTGGGGTTCTTCTGAGCGAGGCATCGACGATGACCGAGCCCGCCCCATCGCCTGGCCTGCCCGGTGCTGCGCCTGCCCACCCCGGCCGCCGCGGCTTCGTGGCCGGTGCGCGCCTGCTCGCCGCCGGCGGTGCGGCTGCGCTGGGGTTTCCGATGCTCGCCACCGCGCAGCCGATCTCGCTGCGCTTCCAGAGCACCTGGCCGCAGAAGGACATCTTCCACGAGTACGCCAACGACTTCGCCACGCGGGTCAACAACATGGCTGGGGGCAAGATCCGCATCGAGGTGCTGCCCGCAGGCTCCGTGGTCAAGGCCTTCGACCTGCTCGATGCGGTGAGCCGCGGCGTGCTCGACGGTGGCCACGGCGTGCTCTCGTACTGGTATGGCAAGAACACCGCGATGGCGCTGTGGGGCTCGGGTCCGGCCTTCGGCATGGATTCGAACATGCTGCTTGCCTGGCACCATCGTGGCGGTGGCCGGCAGCTGCTCGAGGAGATTTACCGCAAGCTCAACCTCGATGTCGTCTCGTTCGTCTACGGACCGATGCCGGCGCAGCCGCTGGGCTGGTTCCGGCGACCGATCGCCGGTCCCGAGGACATCCGCGGGCTGCGATACCGCACCGTCGGGCTGTCGATAGACATCTTCACCAAGATGGGTGCCGCGGTGCACGCGCTGCCCAGCGCCGAGATCGTCCCGGCCATGGATCGGGGGCTGCTCGATGCGGCCGAGTTCAACAACGCCACCTCCGACCGCATCCTGGGCTTTCCCGACGTTGCCAAGATCTGCATGCTGCAGAGCTTTCACCAGACCGCCGAGAATTTCGAGATCCTGTTCAACCGGCGCCGACACGCGGCGCTGCCGGCGGAGGTTCGCTCGATCATCGAGCACGCGGTCGAGGCCTCGTCGGCCGAGATGTCCTGGAAAGCAATCGACCGTTACTCGCGCGACCACGCCGAGATGCGCGAACGTCAGGGTGTGCGCTTCGTGCGCACGCCCGAATCGGTGCTGCGGGCGCAGCTGCGCGCCTGGGACGAGGTCGCCGCCGCCAGGGCCGCCGCCAATCCGATGTTTCGCAGGGTGCTCGATTCGCAGCGCGCGTTCGCGCAGCGCGCCGTGCGCTGGCAGACCGACATCGACGTCGACCACCGGATGGCCTACCAGCACTTCTTCGGCGGCGAGCGCAGTTGAGGGGTCGGTCTGTGCGGCTGGCGGGCACGGGGCGCTGCCCGGCGCCTGTGGCCCCGAGCCGCCAGTCGTGACTGGCTTCACGCGCGCGCAGCCGCGCGTCGGGTATCGTCCGCCGGCCATGCCTTCCGCGCGCTCCTTTCTGGTTTCGGCCTGGCTTCGGCGTGCCCGGGCCGCCGCGGCCGTCGAGCCACCGGCCGATGACGACATCTACGCGCGCACTGCGCTCGGGCAGACGGAACTGCGCGACCGCAGCTCGGCGCTGCCGCGCCGCCTGATGCTGGTGCTCACCGTCGTCGACGGTGACGCCAGCGTTGCCCGTCTGCGCCATGAACTCGTCGACTTCCCCGGTCTCGAGGAGGCGCTCGAGATTCTGCGCAGCAAGGCGCTCGTCGAGCGTGTGGGCTGCGCCCCCTGGGTGTCGCGCCCCGGCACGGCGGCAGGAGGCCCGGGCGGGCGCGGGTAGAATCGGCGCACCCTTCTGTCGCGGCGCGGGTTGCGCGCCCGCCCACCGCAGACATGTCCACCCTGCTGTGCATCGCTCACGTCCTGGGCGGTCTCCTGGCTCTCTTCTCGGCGGCCTACGCCTTGCCGCTGGCCTGGGCGCTGGTGGTCGACGATGGCACGGCGAGCAGTTTCGCGGTGTCGGGCGCGGCCACGCTGGGGGCAGGCACCTTGCTCTACATGGCCGGCCGTCGCCACCGGCGGGAACTTCAGCCGCGTGACGGCGTGCTCGCCGTCACGCTGGGCTGGCTGCTGATGGCCGTGGCGGCCACCGGGCCGCTGCTGCTCGAGGTTCCGGGCCTGAGCTTCACCGACGCCATGTTCGAGACGATGTCGGGGCTCACCACCACCGGCGCGAGCGTGCTCAGCGGGCTCGAGACGCTGCCGCCTGCCATCAACCTCTGGCGCCATGCCCTCAACTGGTTCGGCGGCATGGGCCTGATCGTGCTCGCGGTGGCCATCCTGCCCATGCTCGGCGTGGGCGGCATGCAGCTGTTCAAGGCCGAGACGCCTGGTCCGATCAAGGAATCGAAGCTCACGCCGCGCATCACCCAGACGGCGAAGTATCTGTGGCTGATCTACGCGGTGCTCACCGCGCTGTGCATCGGCGCGCTGCGGCTGGCCGGCCTCGACTGGCTCGATGCCGTATGCCATTCCTTCTCGGCGGTCGCGCTGGGCGGGTTTTCCACCCGCGATGCGAGCATCTCGGCCTTCGACTCGCCGATCGTCGAGGGGGTGCTCGCCGTCTTCATGGTCATCTCGGTGCTCAACTTCAGCACCCACTTCGTTGCGCTGCGCCAGCGCTCGCTGCGGGTGTACGTGCGCGACTCCGAGGTCTTCGCGGTCTGGGGCCTGATGGTCTTCAGCGCGCTGCTGCTGGGCGTCTATCTCGCCAGTCATGGCGCCTACGACTCGTTCGCCGAGTCGTTTCGCCACGCCGCATTCAACGTCGTGTCGCTGGCCACCTCCACCGGCTACATGGGTGAGGACTACGACCGCTGGCCGGTGTTCGCCGCGAGCTGGCTGCTGCTGCTGGGCATCGTCGGTTCCTCGTCGGGATCCACCGGCGGCGGCATCAAGATGATCCGGGTGCTGATCCTGCTGCGCCACGCCGGCAACGAGCTCGTGCGCCTGATGCATCCGCGCGCGGTCACGCCGATGCGCCTGTCGGGGCAGATCGTCGATGCGCGGGTGGTGGGGGCCGTCATGGGCTTCATGCTGCTGTGGGGCCTGTCGCTGGTCGTGGTCTCGATGCTGCTGATGGCCACCGGCCTCGATGCGATGACCGCCATCTCGGCGGCCATCGCCTGCCTGAACAACATCGGTCCGGGGCTCTCGATGGTCGGGCCGGCGCAGAACTACGCGCCGCTCAACGATTTCCAGACCTGGTTGTGCAGCTTCGCGATGCTGGCCGGCCGGCTCGAGCTGCTCACGGTGTTCGTGCTCTTCACTCCGGCGTACTGGCGGCGATGAGCGGGCGCGCGCTGCGACGGGGTGCGCCGCGGCCGGGCTGGGCCGCGGGCCTGGCCGGCGCACCCGAGGTGCCGGCAGCAGCCGCATCCGCACCGCGCCTGTCCGTGACACTGCTCGCCGGCGATGGCGCCGCCGGCGCGCTCGAGCGCTGGCTGCGCGAGCGGCCTCACGGGGAGCGCTGGGCGGTGGTCCGCGATCCCTCGGCGCCGGCCGCGCCTGTGGCGAGTGCCGGCGATCCCGACCTTGCGATCGCCGACTTTGCCGGTGCCTGCGCCTGCTGTCTGGGGTCGAGCGCCTTCGCGCTTTTTCTGACCAGGCTGCTGCGCGGCGGGCCTTACCACCGGCTGCTGGTCGCGCTGCCCGCCAGCGCCGAGCCGGCGGCCGTCGTCGATGGCCTGCTCGGCGGCTCGCTTGCCCCGGCCCTGGGCGCCGTCGAGCTTGCTGCCGTCGGCGCTGTTCCCGCTGCCCGGTCCGAGGCGATGGACGCGCTGCTGGCGGCCGATGTCACCTGGGCGCAGGCGGTGGCGGCCCTGGCCCGCGCCCGCGATCCGCATCCATGGCGCTGGGCCGCGCCCGCGGGGCCGCGCGCGGCCTGGGCGTGGGACCAGCACACGGTGTTCGATCGCCGGCGCATCGAGGCGGCGCTGGCGGCGCTGGCTGCCGACCCGGACGTGGTGGCTCTGCGCGCGGCCGTGCGCACGGCGCGCGAATGGTATGCCTGCGACCCGGCCGGGCAGCCGGCCTGGCGGGTCGAGCCCACGCGCCGCGAGTCGCGCATCGAGTGCGCGGTGCGCGAGGGCGCGGCCGATCGCCTCGACGGCCTGGGCGCGCGCTGGGCCGAAGCGCTGCATGCCGTCGACGGCCGGCGCCCGAGCCCGAGCGCGGCTCGCGTGCGAATCGCGCGGTCCCGGAACCCTGGCGGCCGCACGCCGCTGCCGGGCGGCGAGGGCTTCGGTTAGGCTCGATGGCTCCAGGCCGAGGCAACCGGGAGGAGTCCATGTTGAAGACGCGTTTCACCGAGATGTTCGGCATCGAGCATCCGATCGTGCAGGGCGGCATGCAGTGGGTCGGGCGCGCGGAGCTGGTGGCCGCGGTGGCCAACGCCGGCGCGCTGGGCTTCATCACCGCCCTCACGCAGCCCACGCCCGACGATCTGCGCCGCGAGATCGCCCGCTGCCGCGAGATGACCGACAAGCCCTTCGGCGTCAATCTCACCATCCTGCCGGCGCTCAAGCCGCCGCCCTACGCCGAGTACCGCCAGGCCATCGTCGAGTCGGGCGTGCGCATCGTCGAGACCGCCGGCAACAACCCGCAGGAGCACATCGCCGAGCTCAAGAAGCACGGCGTGAAGGTGATCCACAAGTGCACCTCGGTGCGCCATGCCCTGAAGGCCGAGCGCATCGGCGCCGACGCCATCTCCATCGACGGCTTCGAGTGCGCCGGCCACCCCGGCGAGGACGACACCCCGGGGCTGGTGCTCATCCCGGCGGCCGCCGATCAGGTCAAGATCCCCATGATCGCCTCGGGCGGCTTCGGCGACGCGCGCGGGCTGGTGGCGGCCCTTTCCCTCGGAGCCGAGGGCATCAACATGGGCACGCGCTTCATGTGCACCGTGGAGAGCCCCATCCACCAGCGCATCAAGGAGCAGATCGTCGCCAACGACGAGCGCGCCACCGAGCTGATCTTCCGCACGCTGCGCAACACCTCGCGGGTGGCGAGCAACGCCGTGAGCCGCGAGGTGGTCACCATCGAACGCAAGGGCGGCGCCACCATCGACGACCTCAAGCACCTCGTGGCTGGCCAGCGCGGTCGCGTGGTCTACGAGACCGGCGACCCGGAGTACGGCATCTGGTCGGCGGGCATGGTGCAGGGCCTGATCCACGACATCCCCACCTGCGCCGAGCTGGTCTCGCGCATCGTGCGCGAGGCCGAGGCCATCATCGCGCAGCGTCTGGGGCGGATGTCCGGGCTCGTGGCGGCCTGAGGGCTGCGCCCCCCGCGGCCCTGGCGCCCGCCACCTGCCGGAGCAACCCATGCCCTTTGCCGAGCTCTCCGAGGTCCGGCTCGAGTACTTCGAGCACGGCGGCGGCCCCGAGACCGTCGTGATGGTCCACGGCTTCCAGTCGTCGGGCCGCATCTGGCACGCCACTCAGCGGGCGCTGCCCCCGGAGCGTTACCGCAGCATCGCGGTCAACAACCGCGGCGCCGGCGCATCGGGCGCGCCGCCCGACGAAGCCGACTTCACCGTCCGGAAGTTCGCCACCGACCTGCACGAGCTCGTCGAGCAGCTCGCGCTGCCCCGCTTCACGCTGGTGGGCCACTCGATGGGTGGAGCCACGGTTGCGCAGTACGCGGTCGATCACCCGCAGCGCATCGCCGGCCTGGTGCTGCTCGACCCGGCGAGCCCGCAGGGCGCGCCGCTCGAAGGCGCCGCGCTCGAGCGTTTTCTCGACCAGCGCCTGGCCGCGCGCGAGGCCCAGCTCGCGCGCAACCGCGAAGACGAGATCCTCGACGGCGCGATCGACGCGCACGATCCCGCGCAGATCCGCCAGCTGCTGCTCGACATCCGCAACGCGCCGGCGCGCCGGCTGCGCGGCTCGCTGCGCTCGATGCTGCAGCTGCGCCTGGGCGAGCGCGTGCGCACCCTGCCCATGCCGGTGCTGCTGGCCGCCGGCGATCGCGACGCGGTGATACCGCTGGCCGACATGCTGGCCAGCTGGGCGATGTACCCGCCGGGCAGCGGCCTGCACGTGTGGCACGGCGTGGGCCACTCGCCCAACCTCGACTGCCCGCGCGAGCTCGCGGCGCTGCTTGCGCGCTTCATCGAGGGGCCGGTGAGCGCCGCGCGCGCGAAGGCGGCATCGTGAGCGCGCCGCGCCGGGTCGATGAGGCGGCCGCGCGCGAGGCCTTCGAGGCCGCGCTCGCCGGCCACGAGCAGGCCTTCGGCCGCTTCTTCCTGGCGAAGCTGTTCGGCATGGAGATCAGCTTTCCCGACGACACCTGCCGGGTGGCGCTCGCGCCGCGCGACTTCATGTTCAACCCGCAGGGCTGGCTGCATGGCGGGGTGGTTGCCACCGTGATGGACATCTCGATGGGCCACCTGCTCGCGCACACCGTGGGGCCGGGCACCACGCTCGAAATGAAGACCCAGTACCTGAAGGCCGTGGGCACCGAGCCGCTGGTGTGCACCGGCCGCTACCTGCGGCGCGGCCGTGGCGTGTGCTATCTGGCCTCGGAGCTGGTCGACGCCAAGGGCGAACTCGCCGCCTTCGCCACCTCCACCTGGAAGGTGCTCAAGCCTTCGGCGTGAGGCCGATCGGGCGGCCGACCGCGAAGGCGTTCGCCGCCGCGCCTCTGGCCGGCCGGGCCCGGAGCTGCCGGCCGCGGCTAGAGCTGCTCCCAGGGCAGGCCGTCGAAGCGCCAGCCGTTGAGTTCGCCCCGGTGGTGGCGGTCGTTGAGCGAGCCCTCGAAGCCGTGAAGAACGTTGATCACCTGGCTGAAGCCGGCCGCCTCGAGGGCGCGGCCGGCGTGTACCGAGCGGTTGCCGCTGCGGCAGATGATGACCACCGGGCGGTCGACCGACTGGCCGACCAGTTTGCGCACTTCGCTCACGAAGTGGGGGTTCACGTCCCAGTCGGGCGCCTCGGCCCACGCCACGTGGACGGAGCCCGCCGGATGGCCGACGAACAGGTATTCGGCCTCGCTGCGACAGTCGACGAAGACCGCGTCGGGCTGATTGGCGAGCAGCTCGAAAGCTGCACGGGGTGTGAGATCGATCATGATGGGCCGGGGCGTCGGGGCAGCTCAGGCGGGCTGCCCGTTCAGGAAGGGCACCACGGCGTCGAGCCAGCGGCGTGGCCGCTCGGAGTGGCCGAAGTGCGCGGTGGGCAGCTCGAGATAACGGGCGCCGGGAACGGCCTCGGCGATCTCGCGGCCGCGCGCTGCCGGCGTGGACGGGTCGAAGGTGCCGGCGATGACCAGCGTGGGCGTGGCGATGCGCGCGAGCCCCTCGGCGATGGCCATGTCGCGGATGGCCGCGCAGCAGCCGGCGTAACCGTCGGGATCGATGGCCAGCAGCGTGCTGCGCACGGTGGCCGCGTGCACCGTGCTCCGCGCCAGATAGCCCGCCGTGAAGAAGCGGCCGAGGATGGTGTCGACGATCGCCGGCATGCCCTGGCTGCGAATCAGGCGGATGCGCTCATCGAAGGTGGCGGGGTCCACGCGCGCGGCGGTGTTCGAGAGCACGATGCGGTCGAGCCGCTGCGGCGCGTGCTGCGCGAGCCACATCCCGATCATGCCGCCGATCGACAGCCCGGCGTAGTGGAAGCGCTTCCAGCCGGCCGCGTCGGCGCAGGCGAGCACGTCGCGCCCCAACTGCGCGAGCTGGTAATCGCCCGCGGGCACGTCGGAGGCACCGTGGCCGCGCTTGTCGATGCGCAGCACGTGGAACTCGCGCTCGAGCCCGGCAAGCACCGGGTTCCACATCGCATGGTCGGAGCCGAGCGAGCTCACCATCACGAGGGGCGGCCGATCGGGTCGGCCGTCGAGGCGCCAGTAGATCCGGGCGCCGTCGGAGGACAGGGCGAAGGGCATGAGCGGTCTCCGGGGCACGCACGGCGTGCCCGAGCCGTCATCTTAGGCCATGCGGTCGCTGATCAGTCTCAGTCGTGAGCGCTCGGTCGCCCGGCGCTCGCCAGCGACCTCGTCCCCGTGCCTGGCCGCGGCCACGAAACCCGCGCGCACCACCGGCTCGATCTGGTCGATCGGACCAGGTCGGCCGAACAGGTAGCCCTGCATCTCGTCGCAGCGGAAGTCACGCAGCATCCGCGCCTGCTCCTCGGTCTCCACGCCCTCGGCGACCACCTTCAGCCCGAGGCTGTGAGCCAGCGCGATGGTGGCCTGGGCGATCGCCCGGTCGTTGGCGTCGTCGACCAGATCGCGCACGAAGGAGCGGTCGATCTTCAGGTGGTCGATCGGGAACAGCTTCAGGTACGACAGCGACGAATAGCCGGTTCCGAAGTCGTCGATCGCCAGCAGCAGGCCCAGCCGCTTCAGGCCGGTGAGGGTCTGGATCGCCTCGCTCGGGTTTTCCATCGCTGCCGATTCGGTGATCTCCAGCTCGAGGCAGCCCGCCGGCATCCGGTGGCGGGTCAGGATGCGCTCGACGCTTTCGAGGAACTCGTGGTTGCGCAGCTGCGCCGGCGACAGGTTCATCGAGACCCGGGGTACCGGGCCGCCGTCGTCGAGCCACAGACGAAGCTGCCGGCAGACCTGGTCGAGCACCCACTCGCCCAGGGGCACGATCAGCCCGATCTCCTCGGCGATGGGAATGAAGCGATCGGGTTCGATCGGTCCTTCGCCGGGCAGCGTCCAGCGCAGCAGCGCCTCGACGCCCACCGGCGTGCCATCGCTGGCAACCTGCAGCTGATAGTGGAGGTTGAATGCGTCGTCGCGCAGCGCATCGCGCATCCGCTGCTCCAGCGCGATGCGGTCCATCGCCTGCCGGTTCATCTGCGGCAGGAAGTACCGGTACGTGTTGCGGCCCGCCGCTTTCGCGTGGTACATGGCCGCGTCGGCGTGCTTGAGCAGCGACCCGCCGTCCTTGCCGTCGTCCGGAAAAGTGGCGATCCCGATCGAGGGCGTCGCGGCGAGGTCGTAGCGCTCGAGGCGGATCGGGTCGCGCAGGGCGGCGAGTACCCGCAAGGCCACGCCGGTGGCCTCCTCGGCCCGCTCGATGCGATTGAGCAGCAGCACGAACTCGTCGCCGCCGAGGCGCGCCAGCAGGTCGTTGCTGCGGCAGACCGCGCTTAGGCGCCGGCCGACTTCGATCAGCAGCTGATCGCCGGTGCTGTGGCCTAGGGTGTCGTTGATCGACTTGAATCGGTCGAGGTCGATGAACAGCACGGCCAGTCGCGTGCCCATCCGGGTGGCGTCGCGCAGCGCGTCCTCGAGCCGCTCCTCGAAGACCGCGCGGTTGGGCAGGTCGGTCAGCGCATCACGCTGCGCCAGGCGCAGCACCCGCTCCTCGGCCTCCTTGCGGTCGGAGATGTCGCGCAGGGTGGCCAGCGTGGCCGGACGGCCCTCGGCCCGGATTGCCGCCGTACGCAGCTCGGCGATGCGCCCGGTGCGCCGGCCGCTGCGCAGTCGCACCTCGCGTGCCCGCAGCGGGGCGCGCAGCGCGGGCAGGATCGGCCGCGGGTCCGACGTGGTCTCGACCTCGATCGGCTCGTTGTCGCCGATCCAGGCATCGAAGGCGCTGCCGATCGCCTGCGCGCGATCCTCGAGGTCGAGCAGTGCGACCGCGGCGGCGTTCAGGTCGGCGATCAGGCCGTCGCGCACCACGAACACCGCGTCGGGATAGAGCGAGAACAGGTCGCTGTAGCTCTGCTCGCGCTCGCGCAGCGTCCGTTCGACGCGGGCCCGCTCGGCGATCTCGTCGCGCAGCCGGCGGTTGGCGGCATGAAGGTCGTCGGCGCGCTGCTCCTGTTCCTGCCACAACGAGATCATCCGCGCGCTCGAGCGGCCGACCAGGCCGCGCACCGTGAGCAGCCCGCCCGCGAGCAGCGCTGCGAGCCAGACGAGCGCCGTCGGCTGCGCCAGGTGGTCGAGCCCGGTCGCGCCGTGGCCCAGCCAGGCGAGCTGGCTGGCGGTGAACACCGTCTGCAGCGCGACCAGCATCGTGTCGAGCCAGGCCGGGGAGCGGCCCAGCGCGAGGAAGAGCGCGATGCTCAGGCCGTAGATCAACCACTGGACAGGGTCGATCGGCAGCCCTTCGAGAAACCGCTGCATGCTGGCGATCGAGAACAGCAGGGTGGCGAATCCGAACAGGATCGTCGCCGACGACTGCAGCACGTCCTGTCGGATCCTGGAGATCGCCTGCTGTTGCGAGGAGCCCGTCGCCGGGGCCGTGGGATGGTCGGTCATACGCTCGTTGACGGAACGCAGCCGCCGCGCTTGAGCGAGACATCGCCTTGGGCCGCTCTGCGGCGCGTGCCGGCGCACGAACGGCCGGCCGCTCCGGTTGCCCAGCCCCCCGGCTGCCGGGCGCCTCAGCGGTCGCGGGCGCAGCGAAAGCCGATGTAGACCACCGTGGTGCCGGCCGGCTTGCCCTGCAGGTGCTCGGCGCGCATCTGGGCAGCGCCATACCACCAGGAGCCGCCGCGGGTGCGGCGCTCGCCCTCGCCCGTGGCACCGGGCGGCTCGTCCACCCACTCCCAGGCGTTGGCGCCCATGTCGTGCAGGCCGTTGACGCCGGCCGCGGTGGCGCCGGCCCGGGCGTGGCCGTGGCCGCGCAGCAGCGTGGCGCCGTGGCGCACCGCGCGGGCCTGGGCGCCGGGGCACTCGCCCAGGCACTGGGCGGGGGCCGGCGACTCGCCGGTGGGGTAGGGGTAGGTGCGGCCGCGCTCGAAGGGCGCGGGCGGCGAGGCGCGGGTCTCGGTGTAGGCGGCGCGCACCCATTCCCGGTCGGTGGGCAGACGCCCGCCGGCCCAGCGGCAGAAGGCCTGCGCCTCGTGGAAGTCGACGTGCACCGCCGGCTCGTCGTCGGCACCGGGGCTGCCGTAGGGCGCAGCCCAGTGCCAGCCGGGCTTGCGGGCCCAGCCGGCTTCGTAGACCTCGCCGCCGCCGGCGCGCTCGGCGCGGGTGACAAGACGGGTGGCCCCGACGAAGCGGCGGAACTGGCCGATGGTGGTTTCGGTGCGGGCGATCTGCCAGCCGTCGATGGGCTGCCAGTCGATGCCGGCAGGGTTGGCGGCGCTGGCGGCGCTGGCCGGGTTGGCGGCCGGGCTCGGGCCGGCGCTCGCTGGCGCGCCCGCCGCGTGAACGGCCGGCCCGGCGCCCGCCATCAGCACGGCCGCGAGCAGCAGGGTGATGCGCCGGGATGCCCGGGCGAGCTTTGCTATCGTTGCGGGCATGAACATCGTGATCATCGGCGGCGGCATCGGCGGGCTTGCGCTCGCGCTGATGCTACAGGCGCGCGGCATCGTCGCGCGGGTTTACGAATCGGCCAGCGAGGTCAAGCCGCTGGGTGTGGGCATCAACGTGCAGCCCAGCGCGGTGGTGGAGCTGGCCGCACTCGGCCTGCTGCCCAGGCTCGATGCCACCGGCATCCGAACCCGCGAGGTCTGCTACTTCAACCGGCACGGCCAGAAGGTGTGGTCCGAGCCGCGCGGCATGGCCGCCGGCTACCGGGTGCCGCAGTTCTCCATCCACCGCGGCGAGCTGCAGATGCTGCTGCTGCAGGCCACCGTCGAGCGTCTGGGCGCGCAGGCGGTGCGCGCCGGCTGCGAGGCGGTCTCGGTCGATCCTTCGGCCGGCACCGTGCGCCTGCGCGAGCGCGCCACCGGCCGCGAGTTTACCGAGCAGGCCGACGCCATCATCTCGGCCGACGGCATCCACTCGGTGGTGCGCCGCCAGTTCTACCCGCACGAGGGCCCGCCGCAGTTCTCCGGCTGCGTGCTGTGGCGCGCCACCACGGTGGGCAAGCCCTTCCTCACCGGCGCCAGCATGGTGATGGCCGGCCACCGCGACCAGAAGCTGGTCACCTACCCGATCTCGCGGCGCCACGCCGACCGCGGCGAGTCGCTCATCAACTGGATCGCCGAGCTGCGCGTGCCCGGCGACCAGGCCCCGCCCAAGCAGGACTGGAACCGCGAGGTGGCCCTCGAGGTCTTCGCCTCGCAGTTCGACAGCTGGGTCTGGGACTGGCTCGATGTGCCGGCGCTGTTTCGCGGCGCGCAGGTGATCTTCGAGTTCCCGATGGTCGATCGCGACCCGCTGCCGCGCTGGACGCACGACCGCGTCACGCTGCTGGGCGATGCCGCGCACCCGATGTACCCCATCGGCTCGAACGGCGCCACCCAGTCCATCCTGGACGCCCGCGTGCTGAGCGAGCAGATCGCCGGCACCGACGTGGCCGGGCTGCCGGCGGCGCTCGAGCGCTACGAGGCCGAGCGGCTGCCCAAGACCGCGCGCATCGTGATGGCCAACCGCGCGCAGGGCCCCGACTACGTGATGGACGTCTTCGAGCAGCGCGCCCCCGACGGCTTCGCGCGGGTGGAGGACGTGGCCACCCACGAGGAGCTGGTCGAGATCGCCGCCGGCTACAAGAAGATCGTCGGGCTCGACATGGAGACGGTCAACGCGCGCGCCCAGGTCGTGCTGCCGCAGGGCGCGTGAGCGAGGCCGAGGTCCTGCGGCTGCTGGCCACCTTCTTCCTGGGTGGCTTCTTCAGCATGATCACCATCATCAACCCGCCCTCGGCGCTGCCGGTGTTCACGGCGCTCTCGGCGGGCATGAGCCCGCAGGCGCAGCGCAGCCTCGCGGCGCGCACCAGCGGCTATGCGCTGGCCATCCTGGTGGTGAGCCTCTTCGCGGGCGGGGTGGTGCTCAACCTCTTCGGGGTGTCGCTGCCGGCGCTGCGGGTGGCCGGCGGCATCTGCGTGGTGCTGCTGGGCCACGGCATGCTCTTCGGCCACGGCCCGGGTTCGGCCAGTGCCGGCACCGCGCACGCCAACCCCGCGTTCTTTCCGCTGGCGCTGCCCACCATCACCGGGCCGGGCACGATCGCGGTGGTGATCGGCATCTCCACCGAGATCCGCGAGCAGAAGACGATGCTTGCCGAGGCGATCGCCTATGGCGCCACGCTGGGCGCCATGCTGGCCACCGCGCTGATCATCTGGCTGGTGCTGCGCAGCGCTCAGGTGGTGTCGGCCCGGCTGGGCCCGGGCGGCATCGAGGTGCTCACCCGGTTGATGGGATTCCTGCTGCTGTGCGTGGGCGTGCAGTTCATCGCCTCGGGGGTGCGCAGTTTTCTGGCGGGGGGGTGAGGAGCAGCGGCCCCCGGCCCCGCCTGACCATGCACAAGGCCTTCAGCGACACCCTTTGCCGCTCTGGTGGCGCCCGAGCAGCCGGCGAGCGGCCCGTATGGCGGCATGAGCCTGGTGGTCTTCCCAGCGGATGAGGCCGATCCTGGGGAGGAGCCCTTGCCATGCCTGATCGGCATGGTGGTCGGCACTCACGGGCTGGCGCCCGATGACCTGATCCTCGGCAAGCCCGGCCATGCGCGCAAGTGCACCGCCATCGCGCAGTGGCAGCGCGCCCAGGGCGTGATGCGATTCGCGTGGGCCAAACAGGATCCGACTCGCACTGATCTGCGCCTGCCCGATGTGATCCGCAAGCGCCTCACCGGCTGGCAGGGCGCCCTCGAGCAGTACGGGCATTGTCTCTATCTGATCCTCGAGCCGCCCCGGGTGGCGCCTTCGGGCGGTGAGCGGGAGGCATTGCGCGAGGCCGTCACCGCGCTGTGCGACCTGTTCTTCGACGAGCGCGGCATTGATCAGAAAGCCGCGCACCGGCAGGGCGCGCAGCGCCTGCGCGATCGTTGGCTCGACCACCTGCTGCCCGACGCGGACGACGCGCAGATCGTCGATCTGCTCGCTGCGCGGCGCTTCGTCGTGCTCGAAGGCCCGCCTGGCACCGGCAAGACCCGGCTGGCCTATCAGGTGCTGCGGACGCGCTACGGCGAGCGCGGCCGGGTGATCCAGTTCCACCCCGGCACCACCTACGA
>Ga0315904_10002585_pt1 | contig 27830 bp, 37 predicted proteins | sample LakEriMetagenome_6_FD_203529 | JGI IMG/M metagenome (GOLD analysis project Ga0315904, IMG submission 203529) | Freshwater fungal communities from buoy surface, Lake Erie, Ohio, United States - Buoy 12 MA120 | ecosystem: Environmental > Aquatic > Freshwater > Lake | place: USA: Lake Erie, Ohio...
ATGTCCGTAACCTCACCCCCTGGGGGGGGGGGGGGGACCCCCCGTCCGGACACCTGTTCATATGTAGGAGGAAGGGGGGTCCGTGCCACCCATTTTCAGCGGGGTTCCGGGGGGGGTCGGAGGGGGGGCCAGTGCCATCTCTTGGCGGCGGTCTGAGCCTGCGATTTTCACGACCGCTCCTGCCAGTAGACGCGAGCGATTGCGAGCCCCCACCGAGTCCATCAGTTGCTGGGTGTCGCAGTTGGTTGTGACCAAAACGGGCTTGCGAACTCTGGCGTCGAGCACGGCCCGCAGTGATTCGGTTTGGGGTTCGCTCAACTGGCGTGTCCCGACGTCGTCGAGCACCAGCACACCGCACTGTTCGATGCGTCGCAGCAGTTGCTGCTCCGTGGTGTGGGTTGCGTAGCCTTGGGCGTCCCAGCGTTGCACGCCACCCTCTCGGCGGCAGTCCATCAGCGTGGTCAGCAGCTCGTCGCAGCCGAACCACGCCCAGGACGAAAACGACCTGGCCACCAGCGCGGCTACAGTCGATTTGCCCACACCGACCCGCCCTGCCAGAACAACAGGCGTCTGTCGATTGCCGAGGGCCAGCAGGGTTTCCAGCACCGCGTGCTGCACGTCCGGTGCACATTGCCCCGGGGTAACCGGTGGGACACCGCGGGGCCAAGGCGTCGGTTCAGCCGAGGCGAGGGTCGGGGGCCTGGTCGTGGGCTCCGGCGGTGAGGTGGGCTGTCGGGCGGGTGGCCTGAGCACGTCGCGGAGTTGTGCGGGCATCATGCGCTCCTTCGAGAATTTCTTGTGCGAAGGTAGGTTTCAGGAACTCATCGAGTCGCAGTTTTCGGCCATGCCAAAGTGGTGTGCGAGCAATTCGACCGAGGGCCGAAACCGCTTTCGTTCCCCAGTCTGGATCACGCCAGCATTCGCGAAAGCGGGCCTCGTACAAGTGCGGAAGATCCGCGGTCGCCAAGTGGCAGGTTGCAGGCGAGTCGTTCCACATCGCAACGAAATCGGCTTTTCTTGTCAGCCAGTCGGCGTCCTGGTCGACGTCGATCCAACTCACATTCTCCGTATCCGCCTGCGTCTCGCTGCTGCGCTCTTGTAACTCTTCTCTCCTCTTCTCTTCTCTGGTCACGGGTTTGTCACGCTGTGAGCGTGACACTTTCGTGACAGATTCCGACCGTCGTTTTCGCTGCCGTTCCCCGGACAATGCCCTTGTTTTTGAGCCTTGCGAGAGGTGCCGATCGAACCGGGGGATTACAAGTGAGCCTGAGCGGACTTGCAACCAGCCGACCTCGAGGAGCGCCGACGCGAAACCGACGCGACCAACAATGTCGTCGATCGAACTCTCCGTCACGTAGGGAGCGTGACCATCGACGGCATTTTGGTCCACCCACGCGAACCACTCGCAGAGCATGCCGACTGCGTGGTGGCGGTGGACCTGCAACAGCTCGACAATCCGATAGACCTCGGGTTTGCGGAGCGTTGCATGTTCGAATTTGAACCAGTTCATGGTTCACCTGTTTCAGTTTGTGTCAGACCGACACCGCCGGTCTGACAGGCAATCTGGTGGCCGAGGAAAACAGCCCATTGCCTGGGCAGCTCTGGCAACGCCGTAGACGTGCAGATCTGCAGCAGCCACGATGCCACCAACCCCCAGCCGCGTTCTGTGCCTGACACCGGCAGCGGATTAAGATCACGACGAGTACGGTCCTGCAGCTCGATCTCGACTCGAGCGACCGACTGCGGCAGAGCTGCCAGCATCTGGGCCGGTGTGTCACGGACCATGGTCGACCGAGCCCACCGCTGATGCAGGCGGATGAATTGACCCCACTGCACCCGACTCAACAGCACAACCTGCTGCGGCACAGGCGGGGCCTCGGGTGGTCTGCGGCGGGGTTTGGTGGTCGCCATAGGTGTGTTCCTACCCCGGCGGTGTCTGGACACACCGCCGGGGCAATCGACGCTACGCCGCGCCGACAGTGTTTGCGGGCTGCCATAGGGCATCAACAGCTTTGCCCCACATTTTTGGTTCCATGACCTCCAGTTTCACATACTGGATCAAAGGCCAGTGCCGTTTGACGACGTCGATCTCGAGCATGCGGTCAGCAGGTATTGCAAACAACTCGAGAATCTCAGCCGCCAGCACGATGTCGTCAGCCTTGGCAACCAACTCGATTGTGTGCGGGTCGAGCGTCAGGCGAAACCGCTCCGCAACGGCTGTATCAATCGTTCGACACAAGTTCTGAATCGACGCCTTGGACGCATCGTCAAGAAACTGCAGCAGCGGACGAATCAGATCGCCGATGTACGCCTCGTGGGCGTCGTGCAAAATCGCCCAGGCCTGCGCGTTTGCGTCGCCCTTCAGGTCTTTAACGACTCTTGCCACGTTCATCGAATGCTGGGCGACAGACCAAAATCGGCCGGTTTGTGCAGAGAATCGACGAAGCGACATAATCGCATCGAGATCGATCCGAGCCACTTGGGCGGCGGTGATCGTCCGCAGGTCGAGCTGGAACTGTGATCGGGTCAGGACCTGCATTGGATCAGCCCTGTCGAGGGAGCACGGATTTCGCGTCGTGTCGCAGAATTTGCACGCCACGCGGGGCGCGAATTCCGATCCTAACCTTTCCGTGCCGCGTGACCTCAACGATCTCGACAGTCACGTTTTCGCCGATTTGCAGGGAGTCACCAGCCTCCCGAGAGATTATCAGATTTCCCCGCTCGTCCACGGCAGACTCCATTCAACGCAGCCTAGTGTGCGATGGCCGGAGCTGGCTGCGACGCAGCGACCACCACGCCAGACCTGCTGGCGGGTGGTAAAATATTCGCAGCCGCAACTGTTAGCAAGTCAGTCGCTACGTTTTTTTTCGATCATTGCGGCTGCAGTTGCTGCTAACGCTAAAGCTAAACTACTGGCAATTGCCAGACAGCACACACCAATGGCGGCTCGGTGTAGCTGCAATTTGTCGTGCCAGACAGCCGCAACGACGACTACAAAAGCAATCGGTGTTATTGCTAACGTCGTCCAGATTGACCAGCGGCAGGCCACCAAAGCAAATCGTTTCATGATTTTGGCGGGCGGCCCAATTTAGGCCGATGTTTAGCAAAGCGTTTTGCTGCTTTGTCACTCACGACCCAAATCTTGGCCGAGATTTTGCGACCCACAAGATCACCGTCCCGCAGCAACTTGCGAACGTGAGAGGAGGTGCAGCCAATGACTGCGGCAGCTTCATCGACGCTGATCGCGTCGGTGATTTTTTTCTGTTGATCCATGACGACCATGTCCGAATCATATTCGAAGTCGCGTCTTTTAGGAAACCTGTCGGGGCGGCACGTGGCCGCCGCGACAGGTACACAACGTACCCCCAAGGGTACTCCAAAAAGACTGTTTATCCTTTCACCGGCACGGATCGCTTTGTCGTCAGTTTTTCTCTGAGGGTGCACCATGATTTACCAATTGGCAGAGGAGTATTGTCGCAGGAAACTGCGGTTTGCTGGGTCCCGGACCGTCGTCAAGTATCGGCGGGCTCTCGACAATCTCAAGTCGTTTTTGGGGCGGGATCCGGAAATAACGGATCTGCAGGCGGAGGTCGTGCTGGATTTTCTGGCGTGGTTTTCGCCGGGGAGGTCGCCGCACACCGTGAACGAGGCCCGAGCGAAGCTTGTGGCGTTGTGGAACTATGCGGCGCGTCAGGGTTTGACCGACGTCTGGCCCGATGTCGGGAAAATGCCGGCACCGGTGCGGCTGCCGGTCGCCTGGCGGGTCGATCAGTTCCGGGCGTTGCTCGACGCCTGCGGGAAAATGCCGGGGTCGGTGGCGGGGATTCCCGCACCCGACTGGTGGCGGGGCCTGCTGCTGCTTGGCTGGGCCACCGGCGAACGCCGGACGGCTCTGCTGGGGTTTCGGTGGGCGGATTGGGATCCGGTCACCCACCGGTTGATCGCCCGGGCGGAGTCCCGGAAGGGGAAGGATCGGGATCGGCTCTACCAGGTGCCGGGCTGGTGTGCCCGGATGCTGGTGGAGCTGCCCAGGACCGGGCCGCTGATCCTGCCGTGGGATCGCAGCGAGGCCCTGTATTTCCACCACTGGAACCGGCTGCTGAAATACGCCGGGCTGCCGGCCGACCGGTGGCACAAGACGCACGCCTTGCGGCGGTCTCACGCCTCGCACCTGGCGGCGGCGGGGGTCGATGCGTCCCGGGCTCTCGGTCACAGCTCGCCGCTGGTGACCTACGAGCACTACCTCGACCCGCAAATCGTCGGGGCGATCGACCACGGGGATCGGCTGCCCGATCCGACGCGGGCCACGTAGCCTAAGCGTCGACCAGGACGGTCACCTGCCCACCGACGATCCGTGCCGAGGTGGTGGTGGCGCAGGTGACTGTCAGAGTGTAGCGCTGCCCCGAGCTGCCTCCCGACAGCAATACCGAAATCCCTTTGCCGATGGCGACGACGTCCCCGCCAGCCAGCGGGGTGAACGCCGCGGTCAACACCGCCGCACTGGCAGCGGTCAGGCCTGCAGGCGACACGGTCACGGTGGGGGTGCCGGACAGCGTTTCGGCGGTTGCCAGCAGGGCCGAGAAATCGACGCAGGTGGGGATCGCCTCGCCCGCCAGTTTGGTCAGCGGTCGCAAAGCGCGGACAGTGTCGTTCATTCAGCACCTCGCGAGGGAAACACCGCCACATTGGCGCGGGCCCGCAAGCGGGCAACATTGTCGCGGACCGGAAACCGGACGACCGCCACCGGTTCGCTGCTCGTCGGGGGCTGTGAACCGAACCCGAACGCCCGGAAGAAATACCACAGGATGGCGGTCACAGTTTGGTTTTGAACCCGTTGGCGGAAATCGTGATGGTCGTGGTTGCGGCACTGGCGTCAAACGCCAAAGCGGTGTTGGCCGTCAGTTTGAGTGGCGGATCGAATCGCTGCACGACGCCTCCGGTCGCCGGGACAGGCAGCGTCCACAGGACCGAGCCAGCCGAGCCGTCCCGCAGATCGACCGTGCAGAACGTCGCGCTGCTGTTGCAGATCGTCACCGACGTGATACACAACCGCACACCCGCCCCGGGAGCCGCCAGTCCCGAGGTAAACGCGGTGCTGGCGCCGTCGGTATTCGTCGCCCGCTCCTGGACGACGTCGTCGAGCGTGGTGTGATTGCGGACGAGCAGGATGCCGTCGGTCCCGGAAAACAGATCGGTCCGGTCCGCCGCTGAAACGAGAGTCAGCGTACTGGGGGTGCTGACCGCCCGCGTGCCGATTTTGATCGGGTTGTTCGCGTCGACGGCATCGTGGGCCGTGCTGCCGGTTGTCTGCAGGCTGGTGATTGCCGACGTTCCATCCGACAAACGGACGAACACCGGCGTTCCCACGGGGGCGTCGACCGTCAGCGAGCCTCCCGAGTCGGTGACCGGGAAGGTCCCGCCGGTACCGGTCACGGTCCACGTGCCGGTCTGTGCCGCCTGGACGGCAAACGTCCCGGTGTTGGCCACGTTCCACGTTCCGCTTTGCGTGGCAGCCACGGGCAGCGTGGTGATTGCAGAGGTCCCATCCGACAGTCGCACAAACACCGGCGTTCCCACCGGGGCGTCAACCGTCAGCGAGCCTCCCGAGTCGGTGACCGGGAAAGTCCCGCCGGTACCGGTCACGGTCCACGTGCCGGTCTGGGCGGCTTGGACGGCAAACGTCCCGGTGTTCGCGACGTTCCACGTTCCGCTTTGCGTGGCAGTCACGGGCAGCGTGGTGATCGCCGAGGTCCCATCGGACAGTCGCACAAACACCGGCGTTCCCACCGGGGCGTCTACGGTCAGCGAGCCTCCCGAGTCGGTGACCGGGAACGTCCCGCCGGTACCGGTGACGGTCCACGTGCCGGTCTGGGTGGCCTGGACGGCGAACGTCCCGGCGTTGGTCACCGGGTGGCTGGGAACAGTGGCCAGCGAGACGGGCATTGGGTTGGCACTCGACACGAATCCGTCGTCGGTGCCGTCGCCACCGAGCAGAATCTTGCTGGCGGGAGCCTGCACCGAGCCTCCCAGGTCGTCGGTTCGAAAACTGAACGCCGCGGCCGAGACGACCGCCTCCGGAAACACATTGTCGGCCATCAGCCTGCCCCCAGCGTAAGAAGATTGCGAAACGTCGTACTGCCTGCCGCTGCTGCCTCACTCCATGTCGCCGCCAGTCCCCACACGGCACGCTGCGTCGCGACTGTGGCCGTGCCGTTGGTCGATCCGCTGGCTGTGCGCGAACCAAAAAACACCGACTGCCCGGGCAGCACCACGCTCTGATAGTCTCGCGTGAAACTCGTCGGATCAGTCAGCGTGCCCCATGATGCCGCTATTTGCGAACTGATGGCTCCCAGCATGACTCCATTGCTGGGGACAGTCAGCGCCGAGTCGACCATTTGGGGTGCGGTCGTCGCGGTGTTTTGCGTGCCGGTCCCGCTGGCCGTCGGGGTCGATCCATCGCAGCCCGACAGTTCCCAGCCGTACACAACGCCGGTTGCCGTCAGTCCCCCACCAATCGTGATCTGGTAGCTCGTCACGCTGGAATTCGGCTCGCTGCTGCTCCAGCTTTTCAGGGATCCGGTCGCGTTGCCGCCAATCGTCTGGATCGACACAAACGACGCCCCGCCGCCCGAGGGGTTGCCGACTGTCCGGATTGCCGTCTGTAGTTTGGCGATAAGCACAACCACATTGCCCGCAGTGATCGAATTGTCGAAAGTATGCGTCCACGTATTGCTGGCGCTGGTGATCAGGGTTTCCTTGCGCTGGACGATGGTCACAGGCATCAGGCACCCCACGCGACAGGGTGTTCATCACCGTCGAACGCCTCGAATACGACCGCTGCACTGATCGTTGCGGCAATGCCAAACGTCAGCGAGAACTGGACGGCAACCTGGGTGTTTTTTCGCCCCTGCTGCACGCCAATCGAGTCGCACACCAGAAAATTGAACGCTCCCGCCTGCGCAGGCACCACCCCGGGTGGACTTCCCAGTTCGTGGCCAGAAATCGGTGTCGGTTCGTCGTCGGCAAACGCTCCACGCGACGCCACGCCACAACCCGAACCGAGCCGCGGGTTGCCTGACGGGTCGAGATACATCATGCGCATCTCACAGCCCAGTCTCGGATCGCCCCGCACCGCCTGCTCCGGCGTGATCGTACACCGCACCGAGACGCACCCTGCCGGGACCGGAACCCAGTGGCTGGTATGGACCTGGTTGGCGGCCCACGGCTGCATTGCATGCACGCAATATGCTGTCACGGTGTTCCCTACGCAATGACGGTGCAGCCGCTGGTCTGCAGTTGCAGCACCAGCCGGTCGAACTGCGGCAGCCCCCACGGCGTTTCCAGCGCGATCCGGGCCCGCAGTTGCTGCAGGGCCGAGGCGGTCGACTCGCTCGAAAACAGCCAGCGGGCGTCCTGCGTGTCGTCGCTGGGGGTCGGCAGAATTCCGAGCCGCCGCAACAGGGCGACCAGCAGCAAAAACAGCAGCGTCTGCTGCACTGGTCCGAGAGCGACGGGAACCGGACCGGTGGGAGGCTGGCTGGTCGTGCTGGCTCCCAGTGGGCTGACGGTGGTCTCGGTCAGGGGCTGGGTCACGGCGTTTCCTCCGGGGGTTTGCCGGGCAGCGGATGCGAGCCCGGAGTCATCCGGTACCGCCGCAACTCGCGGCGCAGCAACCGCACCTGGCGGGGCATCTCGGAGAGGTGCGCGAGCTGGGTCTCGATGGCCGCCACGCGGTTGTCGACCTGCCGGCCGATTTTGCTGGCCAGTCCGTAGAGAATCGCGGCCCAGCCGCCGAGGTTGATCACGATCGTGTCGAGCCCCGGAAACTGCGGCAGACCGCCCCCCGCCGGAGCTGCGGGAGGAGCCACCATCGGCGGAGCCCCCTGATCGGCCATGGCTTGGGCGCAAAACACCATGGCATCGAGCGTCGCGTGGAGATCGGGCAGACCGAAGGGCATCACAAACAGCGACCTCGCAGGGGAATGGGTGGGCCAGACCAAACTACCAGCCGCCCAGATCACGACGGATACGAAAATACCAACCGCCACTGGTCGAGGGGTCAACAGTCCGCGCCACCCGTGCCTGTTCCGAACGGTCGCCGGTGAGGTGAGGCCGACGCCGGATCGGACGGGAGTCGATCGCCCCGGAGGGAACGGGGTCGAAACAGGCAGCGGGAGGGTGACGGACACGGCAGCTCCTGGGGGATCAGATCGTCAGAAAATCGGCCCACTCGTCGACTGCGGGGAACCCCCGGAAGCCCGAGACGGCGTAACTGTCGGGCTGGACCCGCAGCATCCGGTCGCAGGTGTCGGCGTCGACCCAGCCCGATCCGTCGGGCTGGTCGTGGCGTTTGGGTCCGTCGATCCAGTTCGGACCCCATGAGTTTTGACAAAGCAGTCCCGGCCGGCGGTGGGCGTCGTCGACCCCCACGAAAATCATGCAGTGGGCCCATGTGCCGGCAGCCCGCATGAAGCCCTCGGCATCGCGTTGATCGTTGAATCCCTGCTGGCTGCAGACGACCACGGGATAGCCGTTGGCGATCGCGTCGCGGGCCTGCCCGTAACTGGTGACCAGCGAGACAGTCTCAATCGGGCGTTCGCGGGCGATCGGTTCGAGTTCATCGGGCAGTCCCCGGCCGCCCCACAGGCGGGCCCGCTCGCCGCTGTAGCTGGTCAGATCGATCGACCCGTATTTCTGGCGGCGCAGGGTGCCGTACTGGCTGACCGCTTTGGCCGCCCAGGCCCCGACCGACCCATCCCCGCGGATCCGGTTGCCGCCGATCTCGACCCGCGACAGGGCGTAGATCGCTTCGGTGGCACACAGCGCGACCCAGCGTTCCCGCCGGCCGGCGGCGATCTGGGTGCACGCGACGTAGTCGGCCGCCTGAGCCCAGCCCTGCGACACGCAATCCCCGACCGTCTGGGTCAGCACGATATCGCGGCCGATGATCTTCCGGACGTCTTGATACAACAGCCGCACCTGTTTTTCGCCCGTCGCCTGCAATGGGGCGGCCGACGCGGCGAACACCGGGGTGGTCGACTCGGCCAGATACCGGTTGACCGCCCGCCAGTCGTATTCCCAGCCCATGGGTCCGGTGGGCATCAGTTGGCCCCCCAGGTGCGCAGGGCGGCGGCAGCCTCGTCCATGACCGCCCGCCAGTCGTCGGGGGTGGCCAGCTTGCCGGCGGTTTTCAGCGTGCCGATCTGCTGGGCCAGGGGAGTTCCCCAAGCTCTGACGTGAGCCTCGCGGTTGGGGTCAAGTTTCCCCTCGTTGCGGCGGCGGACGGTGCTGATTGCGCTTTCAAAATCCCGGATGGTCCCGGCGGCGATCTGCGAGCTGACGACGGCGTAATTCTCGGCGACCGCAGCCGCTTTGGGTTTTTCCGCCTCCGGCAACGTGCTGACCCCGGCATAGACCACGGGGGCCACGCCGTATTTGGTGACCGGCCAGACGGGGGCCGGCGGTGGGGTCGGGGCGGGAGCCGGACCGGGAGCGGGCCCCGGTCCCGGGGGAGGCGGCGGACCGGGTGCAGGTCCGGTGATCGTGACCACGTGCTCCAGCGAGCGGATTTCGGGGACCGTTCCGGCACCCTGGCAGGCGACCACCGCCAGAAACGTGTACCGCCCGGGAGTCGCGGTCGCAAAAAACACCGTTTGGCCCCCGTTGGCGGTGTCCCACGCGTCGGCGGTTGCCCCGACCAAGTGCCACAGGACCGCGGCCTCTTTGTCGACCAGGGCGTCCAGCCGCACGAGTTGTCCCGGCTTGGCGGTCTGCGGACCATCCACCGACAGCGAGCAGACGGGGGGAACGTCGAGCAGCAACTCCTCGAGGGCCGCCAGTTCGTCGGGGGGCGTCTGGCGGGGGAACGGATCTTGAGCCCAGCCGCTCGAAAGCAACAGGGCGAGCAACACACCGGGCCAGACGACCCGCGACGGCAGACGCATGGCGGGTCCTTTCAGATCGTGGCGTATTCGGTGGCGTAGTCGAGCAGCGCGTCCCGGTCGGCCTGCTGGGCATCGCGGGCGGTCCGCAGGACCTGGTCGGTGAGCGTGTCGAGCTGGGCGCGGGTGACCGATTGCCCGTGCTCCCGCAGCTCGCGCTGCAGCTCGCGGCGGACGATCACCCGTTCGCGGAACGTCGGGGCCTGCATCCCCTCGCGGGCCGCCTGTTTGTTGCGGCAGCTCGAGAGCAGACCGAGGATCGTTTCGACCACCGTGAGGATCAACGTCGGGTCGATCCCGACGACCTGCAGCCGCTGCTGCAGATCCCCCTCAATGCGGTCGCTCGTGGACTGGTTCGACATGGGTTTCGCTCCTGAAAACACCGTAACGGACGGGAAACAGATCGGTTTTTTCAAAGTACCACCCGCCACGGGGAACCGGGAAAACCGTGGCGGGTGGGTGAGCAGGCCAAGGCGTCACCCGTGGGCGGCGTCCTGCGCCTGTTTCAGTTCTTCAACGTCGGGGTGCACGTACCGCTGGGTCGTGTTGATGGTGGCGTGGCCGAGCAGTCGCGAGGCCTGCAGAATCCCGTGTTCCCTGCAGAACGCCGTGCCGGCTTCGTGGCGGGCGGAATACAGAACCAGCTCGCGGTCGAGCCCCGCAGCGGTGCGGGCTCGCAAAAACTGGGTCGACAGGTTTTTGACCGTCCAGCCGTTCCCCCGGGGCGCCTGAAACAGCGGCCCGGTTTTCCGTTTGCCAATCGCCAGCCGCAGCAGTTTTCCCAGCTTCCGCCCCACGACAATCGTCCGCGGCTTGCCGCTCTTGCGGGCGGTTTTGTGTTCCGCCAGCACAATGACTCCGGTTTCGCCGTTGGCGTCGCGTTGAAAGTCGTCAATCTGCGCCCGACAGAGTTCGTTGGGCCGGGCACCAGACAGCCGCAGGGCCTGATAGATCAGCCGGAACCGGGCGTTGCTGTGCCGCAGAATCGCCTTGGTCTCCTCGTCGGTCGGGATCCGGTCCCGTTGCCGCGGGGTCGGTTTGGGGAGTTTGCTGCACCACGGTTTGGGCAGCAGTTCGAGGGTAACGGCGTACTTTTGCAGTTGGTCGAGGGCGACCGCCCGGCTGCGTTGCGTGGTGGGAGATTTCCCCGCGTTGGCGGTCGCGAGCGCCCCCAGGATGTCGGCTGGCGTGATTTTGGCGATCGGTTTCGCGTGCAGGCCCGCGGCGGCGAGCTGCCCCAGTTGGGTCCGATAGAACACCACGGTATTCGCCGCCGAATGGTTCTGGCGGTGGTGCTGCAGGAACAGCTCGGTCAGTTTGTTGAAAGTCACTGCGGCCCCGGGGTGACAGGAATTGGCCGCGACACGGGGTGTTTGCCCAGTTCAGTCGCGGTGGCAATGTGTTTGGCGCTCAGCCCATCGACGAGGGCCGTGCAGTCCCAGGCCCCCATCCGGGCCGCAAATTCGGCCCGCAACGCCTGTTTGGCGGCCGACTGCCAGTTGCGGCCGTGGTCGGGCATGAACGCCTGCCCGTGCGGCGTCTGGGTGTGCCAGCGGAACACGTACGACGGGGTCGACCACCAGATGTTTTTCCCCGTCGAAAGGTCGTACCGGGACCGCGGCGTCTGCCGGGCGAGAGCTGACAAAAACTGCTGGTCGAAATTCCCGTCGGCGGTTTCCACCCACGGGCTCTGGTGCCACAGCTCAACCGACAAGGCCAGCGCCGCATGAAACCGGCCGGCGGCGGGCTCGTCCTGCAGTGTCAGCGTGTAGTCGGACCAGACCCGCTCGGGGTGGCCCCACCAGGTCGCCGGACGATTCCGCAGGTTCCACGCCCGAGCGATCTGGGCCAGGTGACCGGGCAGGTAGGTGTCGTCGTCCTCCCAGACGACGAGCAGATCCGCGTCGGGGCAGACAAACGTCAGGGCGTACTGCGCCATGGCGTTGTATTTGTGCGGCAGGGTGAACGCCGAGTGGAACTTGTGGTGCCACACCCGGCCCGCCACCTCGGCGGAGAAGCCCTGTCCCTTGATCGCGTCCCGCAGGCGGGCGGTGCTCAGACCCCCCAGGGCGTCGGCGTCGTCACCGATCAGCAGCCAGCGTTCCTCGGCCGGGTGGGTCTGCTGCAACCATTGGCCGACACTGGACGAGACGTGCCACGGCCGGCAGTAGGTGGGACACAGGCAGACGATTTTTGTGGGGGCGGGCATCAGTCCTCGTGGAACATCCGGAACGGGGGTTCGGTCGGGGGAACATTCAGGCCGCGACGGCGGTTGTAGCGGCCGCAGTCGCCGCAGCTCGGAGCGTGGCCGCGGGTCACGGGGAGCAACTGCACCAGCAGCACGCGGGCAAGTCGCCGCAGAGCGGTCAGGGTCAGGGCCTGCGACCAGGTCAGCAGGGGACACTCGGGGGCGTGGTCGAGCTGGAACAGCACGATCCGCAGGTGACACAGCGGACACGACTGCCCGGTGCGGTTCTGGTTGCTCACCCTTCACCCCCAGGGGGATCGGGTTGGTCCCACTCGCAGACGGGCGGGGAGACCAATGTGGGAATCTGGTTCAGCACCAGCACGAACCCGATTTCCGGCAGACAGCCCGGCACCCGCTTGATGACCTCATACGTCTCCGCAATCGCACCGGCAGGAATGCTCTCGCGTTCCTGTGGCAGGATGTTGTGGGCGGTCCAACTCATTTCCCGCTCAAACATGATCCACGGCCCGTTTTCGATCGCCGATCCCAATAGGCGGCCCAAGAGGATGTGGGCCGTGCGGCACCCGTCGATCCGGCCGTTGGTGGTCAGGGTGACGCTCATGGGCGGCCCTCCCGTTTCTGGATCATGTGGGCCAGGGCGACCCGGTTCCGCTCCGACAACTCGCGGGCCTCCTCCCGCCACTGCTTCCATTGCTGGCGTTCTTCGGCCCACCGCTGTTCGCGGCGAACCCGGTTTTCGGCGTCCATCCGCTGCAGGTCCTCCTCGAATTTCCGTTTCCGCTCGTCCGCATGGTGCATGTCGACCCGGTAACTCACGATGGCCGCGACCATCACAGCGCAAACGATAAACAGCAGGAACAGCATCGCACTCAGCTCACGTTGTTCGGGCGTCACGACGGCACCTCCCGGGCGAACCCGTCGCGGAGCATCACCCGCAGCAGCGGATCGTTGCGGACGGTCGCCGGCTCGGCCAGCAGGGTGTGAATCGAGACCCACGCGGGGCGACCCGGATTCTGCCAGGCAACCCGCTTGGCGTTCTCCAGCGTGCTGGCCCGGACGGTGACCGACCAGGTCCGGCGGTGGTTGGCGTCGCGGCCGGTGACCACCCACTGGTCAGGGCTGATGATTTGCGGCTCGGTCATTGGGGCACCTCGACCTGCTGGTAGTCGTTCGCGATCCGATACACCCGCCTCATGGCCAGCGTCTCGCCCATCTGCGGTCGCCAGTTTTCGTAGAGTTCCTGCACGTAGGCGGCAATCCCAAACGGCAGATCCTCGGGTGCTGGCTCCGGCGGCGAAATGTCGCTGAACGTGATGTTTGGCGGATCGCTTAGTTTCCAGAACGCTTCGTCGTAGTCGTCCTCCAGTGTGCCGTACATCACGTTCGGATCGAGAGGCTCGCTGATTGGTCCGTGTCGCTCGGGCTCTGGGTCGGGGAACAGGGTTTTCTGGTGGCTCATGGTCCGTTTGCCCCCAGCGGAAACGCTTGCATCTGGGCTTTTTTCATCGCCCATTTGAGCGAGTGCACAGCCTCATAAAGATGTCGCAGTCGGATGTTCCACAGATTGATCTGAATGGCCTCGCGGTCCTCTGGCGACTGCTGCGGCTGTTCGATCAACTCGTGGAATTGCTGTACGAGTTGCTCAATGCGCACCAACTGCCGGTCGAATTGCGTTTGCTTGACCACGCGGGCCTTGGCGATGTTCGGCACAACACGCCGGACACCGCGCCTCTTGTTCGTGCTCACTGCCCGCCCTCCGCCTGAGTGGTCAAGGATTCCTTGACACCTGAACTGTTAAGAGTTGCTTCACAGTTCGCCCGCCTCTGACGATCCAAGTTCCACAAGTGCATGTAAAACTCTGGGAACGATCGGCCGCAGTCGCGGCAGCGTTCGCGCACCTCCTCAATCGGAAGCTCGACCGCAAACCATTCCGTGTTCATCCTCCACCAGACTGTTGGCTTGCCGGTCGAATGCTGCTCTGGCGGATCGTCGGGGTTGTTTCCCATCGTCCGGCAGATCTCGACGCCGTTGATGGTCTCAGTCTTCATTTGCGACCGTCCAGTCTGGCGATGAGAGCCTCGGCTTCGTCGTGGGCCGCCTCGCCCTCCTCGTGGGTGCCGTTGCTGGTCAGGACGCGGAGCAGCCGCAGCATGTCGGGGGCTGCTGCGATCACGCGACCATTTCCCGGAGTCACTCGGGAACACACATAGCAATTGTCCGCATCCCAGACAGATTCTCCGTCGTACGTCCACGGCCCCGGGCTGTGCTGTGAGGGCTTGCTCACTTCCCGCCCTCCGGCTTGGCCACCGGGGTGGGCTCATCGTCGAGTGCTGCGAATTCCGCTCGCACAACAGACATGTCGTCGTAGGAAATTTGAGCGAGCGGAGTTGCCAACAGTTCCCGAACCATGCCGACGAACGCCTGCAGCCGCTCGATCCCCGCACGCTGGAGAGTCACCGCTGCCTCTGCGGCCGTGAGTTTCTCCCGCACTCCAGCACTGACAGACCGCTCTTCGTCGAGTCTGGTCCGCAGGTAGGCAATCTCGTCGCGTTGCTGCACAGAAACGGCATTCGTTGCGTTGAGTCGGTCAGTCTCATTGTTGCGTGGCCGTCGCACGTCGATGGTCTCGGCCTGTTGTTCCGCGAGTTGCTTCCGCAGGTGCAGGATCGCGTCGGCCATCTTGTCCGGAGAATCACAACCCCACGTCATACCGGGCCAGACCCTTTGCTCTGCGTCTCGCAGCCGTTTGTCGTCGGCCGCCATCGCGCCTTTCAGCGTCTCGATCTCGGCTCTGGCCGCGTCCAACTGCTGCTGCCAGATCGCCGCGTCCTGCTGCTGCTCGACCGTCAGCACCTGCCGCTCGGTAAATTCGTCGGATGCGGCCCGCTTGGCGCTGGCGAGTTCCTGCCGCAGCGTCTCGATCTCGGCCCGGGCCGCGTCGAGTTGCTGCCGCAGAGAGTTCACTTCTGAAAACGCATCACTGACGACTCGTTGGGATTGTTCCAGCAGCGTGCCGAGGTCATTCCCCTCCAACACCTGCCGCTCGCGGTCGAGGTCCCGCACGTGGGCGGCCTCGGCGGTGAACACGTGGGGATAGCGGGCTCGCAGTTTGGCCAGGTTGCGGGCCTGCTCGGCCTCGAGGGTCGTCCCCAGCGCGTCGCAGGCGACCGCCAGATACCACAGACAGTCCCCGATCTCCTCCCGCAGGTTGACCGGGTCGAGCGGGCGGCCGTAGTAGATGTGTTTCTTGACCGGGTCGGCGAGTTCCCCCGCCTCGGTCTGCAGCCCCAGCACGGCGTGCACCAGCCGGGCCTGCTGCTGCAGCCGCGTCTGCAGCGCGGGGGTGATCGGGCTCTCGGTCCGCAGGGCCTGGGCGGTGTAGCTCGGGGCAGTCGGGTCAGTCATGGCGAACTTTCGGCAGGGGGAAACGGGATCAGGAACCGGACGGTCGCGACGGATTACGACTGCCCCGGGCCGTCAGCCCCGGTGCTGTCGTCGAGGGGTTCGGTAACCGGAGCCGGGTGGCTGTTCGGAGTTGTCTGTGAGTTGGTCAATTCAGTTGCGGCAAAACTGGTATTTTGGGACAGCAGCATCCAATACAACGCATCGTATTGGTGCATAGCAGCGGCAACCAATTGAACAAACTGGTGGTCTGTGACCTCCATCTGGCAAGTCTGCCTCACGGATTTTGCGAAGTTTTGCAGCAACCGGTGGTTCTCGGTGAACCCGGCATTTTCGGCCTGCGTTTGGTCCTGCTGTTTTCGGAGTTTGACAATCTCGGACCGGGCCGCTTGCAGTTCCTCCGACTGAGATTCCAGATGGACCTGCCGCAGCCGCTGCAATTCCTGCTCGGTCTCCCGCAACTGCAGTTTGATTTGTGCCAAGTCATCCCCGACTGCGTCTTCGTCGGTCCAGGCCCGCCGCAATGCCGCACCAGTTGTGCGGGCTTCGTGCTGGGCCACCATGATCATGTGGCGGATGGCCTGCCAGTTCACGTCGCCGTCACGATGGAAGCGGGCTTCGTGGGCCTCCAACTGATATTCCAGACAACGCAGCGTCGACCAGACTTTTTCCGACGGGTCCAGCATTTTTTCGGCGGTACGGCAGCGAGGTGGCATTTCAATTGTCCTGTAGTTCCGGTTCCGGGGGCATCCACAGCATCGCCCAGCAGTCGCTGATCCGCGGCGGGGCGCTGGTCTCGGTGGTCGTGTCGTTGGGCGTCGGGGGATTGATCGGGCCAGGCTGCGGAGGCAGATGGGTGGCCGGAACCGCGACCGCCCGGTGCAGCCGCCACGCGACAAACCCCAGACCACGCAGAAAATCGGTGTACTCGGGAATCGACAGCACCAAAAGCGGTACCTGCCATTTGCTGACCTCGGCCTGCAGGCCCCGCAGGACCAGCGTTTCGACCTCTTCGACGGCGTGTTGCTGGTGCCGTGCCACCGTCAGTTTGGTCAGCCAGATCCGGCACCCGCCCGGGCTGTCGTGAAACTGCACGACGACCGCCGCCGCCAGCCGGCAATCGTCGGTGTTCCACAGCCCATACGCCCGCCGCTGCAGCCGGTGCTGCTCGTCGGTCAGCAAATTCCACAGGACGGGAAATTGCTGCCGCAAGGTCACTGCGCCCGGAGGCGAACTGGTGCGGATCCGTTTGAACACAAACTGGCCGCTCATCGGGACACCCGTTGCAGCGAGAGCACCCACACCAGCGGGTTGTGCCGCCACTGCGACGATTCCTGCAGGGTCGAGCGGTCCCAGTGGTTGGCGAACGCCTGCCGGATGTGCAGCAACTCGAGCGGTTTCGGGTTTTTGATCCGGTTGTCGAGCCAGCCCTCGTTCCGCAGTTGCAACGGTGTCATCGGCTGCAGGTGGTCGATCCAGCAGTCGACGATCTGATACACCAGCCGGTTCGGCTGCGGAGGCGGGGTGTTTGTTTTCCAAGTCATCCCGCGGCGGTGCAGATCGGCCCGCTGCGTCGTCGTCAGGTGGTCGGCCCGGTAGATCACCGACTGGGTCTCCTCGTCCCAGCACCACGCCTCGCTGACGGTCAGAAAACTTCCGGGGACCCCGTACGGGCAGCGCGACACCAACGCCTCACGGGTGAGCCGGTAGTCGGTCGTGTCGGTGCTGAACTGGCGGCGGAACTGCCAGAGCTGCCCGTCGCCGTCGACGTCGCGCAGATCCTCGATTTCGCCGACGTCGTGCAGCAGCCGCAGCGGGCGCCGCAACTCACACTTGGCATCCCGCAGGCCCGCCTGAATCTCCACGTCATGCAGTCGGATCTGCGAGGTTTGGGGCGAACGGTTCAGCACGGGGAGCATGGCGGCCTTTCCGGAGAGCACGACCACTCCCGTGAGCCGCCGCGGGCGACACGAGCCGGGGTGACGCGATTCCTTTTTGCGTTTGTGGATCGACAGAGCCCGGGCGGTGCGGTTAGTCATCGTCGCCGCTCCGGGTCTGGTGCAGGTCTTCGTCGGGGAGATACTGCCCCAGACACGGGTCGTAATACCAGGGCAGCGGCAGACGCTTGCCGCTGGCGTTCGTCGCGTCCGGCGGAGTGTTCCGCCGCAGACGCCACCAGACCACACAGCCGACGAGCTGCGTGCCGATTGCCACAAGACACCACCACCACGCGTTCATGGGCGACTTCCTTTGGGGGTACTTGCATCGCCGCCCCGGGAGTGCAGTGTGGCCCCCGGGGCGACGGTTCGCAAAAACGCCGGGCCAACATGGACCGGATGCCCCCCGGCGCTTCCACGCCACCGGGGATTGAATCGGGCGGGAGTCGAACCCGCCGCGACCGCAGCCGTCGTGTCTGCGATCTGGTGCCACCACCCCGACCCACCTGCCTCGCGAGAGGTTTTCGTCCTACAGCATCAACCAGCGGCGGGCCGCTTCAATCGCGGTTTGGGCTTTCGACAGCTCTTGCCCCCAGACCTGCAGGTGATCGCGGGCGACAGTCGCCTGTTTGCTCCACAGGCTGGCGGCGGCTCGCGCGTCGGCAATTCGTCCGTCCCGCACCGCCTGGGCGTAAATACCGGCCGTCGTCCCCGCCGCCTGCACGTTGACCCGGGCCGAGCCGAGCGACTCAGATCCCGCCGCAATCGCGTCACTGCCCCGGGCGATGATTTTCCGGAACTCGGGATCGGCCGATTTCTGCGCCAGATCGATCAGCACATCAATCGCGGCGTTGTGCGCCGCCGCCGCCTGATCGTACTGCTGCACCAGCGCCGGCTGATCGACTGTCTGCCCCCGCACACCCTGCGGCAGCAGTGACACACACAACACCCCCCACATCCACAACGCAGTTCGCATCGCAAGTCCCTCCAGAGAAACAGGAAAAATCTGTGCGGGTCGACGATTGTCACCGCCGCACGCGGGCCCCCCGACGCTTGGTCGGGGGTCATTGGTTGGCCGCGCTGGTTTGTGTCCGGTCGTCGACCTGCCGGACAGGCGCGGGGTGGTTCGTTCGTCTAACCACCAGCACAGTCGTCGCCGGTTGGTGCGGCGGTCGACTGCCACTCCTGAGTGCGCGTCGCCGACTCGCACTCTGCATCGCACTCCCGCAACAGCTCAATCCACTCCTGCGGATCGCGACCGAGCCCGTAAGGTTCCACGCCGTAGAAATGGGCGTGGATGTCGTCGAGATCCTGATCCAGTTCAATCCGCCCGTGGATGTAGTTTTTGATCCGCTGCCGCATCGAACTGGCGTAATTTGCATGCTGCCCGGTTGCCTGAAACCGGTGGATCCACCGCAGCCAGGGGAGGCAGACGACGGGCCGGCCCGCCGCCCGGTATTTGTCGTGCACGTACCCCTCTTCGCCACCGAACTCCCGGAAATGCGGGTTGAACCCCAGCCAGTCGTCCCGCCAGCAGCCAAACAACCCCAGCCCCTGCAGGTCGATGTCGAGCGCCGGACCGTCGTCGCCGCGGTAGCGGGAGTCGAGCGCCCACTGGCCCAGCATCCCGGCGCCCCACGTGCGGACCTGGTGGGTGCTGACCGACCCGTTGTCGTATTCGAGGGGCCCCTGAAACAGCCCATGAAACCCGGGGTGCTCGTCCAGCCAGTCGAGTGTGCGGCGGAGCGCTCCCGGAGCGATCAGCACGTGCGAGTCGACGCAGATCACCACCTCGCCGCGGGCCTGCTCAAACACCTGATCGCGGGCCGCGGTCCCCTGCCGGTTGGTGTAGGGGAGGTAGCGGCCGTTGGGGATCATGGCCATCAGGTTCCGGACCCGCTGACTGGGGGTTTCTCCCGTCTGCGCGGCCGCTTCGGGGGAACTGCCGTGGTCGTCGAGCCGCGGGCGGTTGTCGACGACGAGGATCTCGAGCTGCCCCCGCAGCTCGCGGTGGTACAGATTCAACGCCTGCACCGTGAAATAGACCCCATCGAAATCGTCCACCATGCACATCCCGACCGTCAGCCGGGGCCGCTGGATTGCGGTCGCTCCCTCGGCCTGCCAGTGTCCGCGGGGGCAGGTTTCGGACGCCATGGCCAGTTTGTTCCGCAGGCTGTTTTCGGTGCTGTTCACCGGACAGCCGCAAACCCGGCACCCCGCCCCGTCAAACTCCCCCGAGGGGCAGTGTTGACAAATCGCCAGCCGGCGGGCGAGTTCATCCGGCGAGGTGATCCGCAGGCCGTCGGCCGCGTGTCGCCACAGGGCGGCGGCGTAGCGTTGAGCCCGCTCCAGCAGGGTCGGCGAATGGGGAAATGACTGCGACATGCCGGACACTTTAGCCGCCAGTTTTGGAAATGCAAGCGATAGCGAACCTATTTTTTTGAAATTCCAAAACCGGCCGACGCTCACGGTCCCGGCGGGCCGGTCGTGGTTGTGGTGGTGGTGGTGGTGGTCGTCGTCGGGGGGTCGGGATTGCAGTTCGCGCTGGCGGTGACCGTCACACTGGTGGGCCAGCCGATACAGGTGGGCGCCCACGGGGTCGCCTGGTTGCCGTCGGTGAAGGTGCCCCCCGTATCGGGGTTGAAGTCGAGCGATTGATAGCGGTAGACCCCGAAATCGAGTTCGGCCGGGCAGACGTACGTGCTGGTCGCCGGGTCGTAGATTTTTGCCAAGGGCCAGCGGATTTTCGCGGCAATCCGCGAATCGGGACCATACCACAGCGAGCCCGGGGGACAGCCATTGTTGTAACTCAGGGTGTAATCCCAGACGCAGGGGGCCGCGCCCCAGTCGAACGTCTTGCCCCGGAACGGCAGACACCACGTGCGGTTGAACTGGCTGCAGATCTGGTCGGTGGCGTTGCACTGCCCTGCCCCCGGCCGCAGGCTGATCCCGCTGATCGTGAACTGCATGCTGGGATGGGTCGTGCAGTTGCAGGGGGGCTGCGTGGTGGTGGTGGTCGTCGTGCAGCGGTCCCCCGCGGTCGCGAGGCCCCAGAACCGGCCGTTTTCGTTGGTGATCAGCGTGAGCCGCAGCCCGACCCCGTCCTGGGGGAACCAGCCCTCGCGCAGTGTCGGCCGGCTGACGGCGGTCTGGCGGAACGTGAAATCGCGGACCGCCCTGGTGGGGATCTCCGAGACGTACCGCCAGTTGAGGTACTGCTCCCCCACTTCAATCGTCTGAAACCGCTGGGTCCAGACGAAACACCCGGTGTAGGTCGTGTAGGGCAGCGGGACTGCGTCGCCGTAGTCGTACTGGGCGTTTTGCACCGCCCGCTGGCTGAGGTTGTACGGGTCCCAAAATGGCGGGGTCCATTCGCTCAGGCTCGCAAACAGCAGTTGCTCATCCTGCGTGGCCGGAGCAGCGACCGGAACCGGAGCTGCCGGCTGGGCCAGGTAGTCGCGGAATTTCATGCCTGCCTCCAGACCCGCGGCGGGGGGGAGGTGCTGCTGGTGGTCGTGGTCGTCGTCGTGGTCGTCGTGGTGACGCTCGCCTGCGGGCAGTTGGTATAGGCCTCGAGGATCCAGTACCGGCCGTTCACAAACGTGGCAATGACAATGTCGTCGATCTCGAGTTGCAGGGACATGCTGGAGAGCAGCGGATAGACCTGCGTGTCGTCGCGGGGGGTGACCACGAGACTGCGCCACCCGTACGCGATCGGTGTGCCGTCATACTGCACCTCGACCGCCACTCCAAACCACAACCGGCCCGAGCAGGGGGGCTGCGTCGTGGTTGTGGTCGTGGTGGTCGTGGTGGTGGTGGTGGTCGTCGTTCCCGGCGGTGTGGTGGTGGTCGTCGTCGTGGTCGTCGTCGTGGTCCCGGTTTCGTTGGCGACGATCCGGAAAAACACATAGGGCGACCGCTGGACCACGGGAGCCCGCACCTGCCGGGCCTCGGCCTGCGCCCGTTGGCGGGCCGCCTCACTCGGACCGCCGACCGTCTGCAGCGCGTCGCGGAACTTCATGTGAAATCGACCTGGGCCAGCGAGGTTTCCAGCTCGGTGACCTGTTGCAGCAGATCATAGCGGATCCCGGTCACGGGGGTGTTGATCCCCTCGAGGATATACCGGCCGCCGACACTGGTCACGAGCTGCCCGAGCGTGACGGTCTCGACCACTCCGCGGATCCGGAAAAACAGCGTCTGCCGCTCGGTCTGGTACCAGCGGGTCGCCGCCTCGACAATCTGCGACAGCCGCAGCCGGTCGTCCCGGACAAAGCCGCCGCTCGACCGCTCGGCCAGTCCGTTGCTGATGCGGACCACCGTGTCGGGGACGACGTAGTCGAGCCGGGCCTCGACCGGAATCACCAGCCGCCGCCAGGGGCGGCCTCCGACCGGCTCGGTGCGGATCTTTTTCCGCTGCTGCACCCGCCACGGCAGCCGCAGCGTGATGGTCGCCCGCATCTGCTCAAACATCACCCCGTTCTCTTTGCTGGGGTCATTGAACGGTTCGAGCCCCTGCAGCGTCGCAGCCGAATCGGCGCTGAGGAAATGCTGCGGCGCCCCGTGCACGTCGACCTCGACCGCCGGACGATCGGGGAGCACCCGCAGCGTGGCCGACCACCGCCGCCGCTGCCGTTCGTTCGACGACTGTTCGGCCAGACGGTGCAGCACGTCGTATTTGGGAGCGGAAATCGTGCTGTTGTCGGTGATCACGTACAGCAAGGGGGGCAGGAACTGCCAGTCGGTGGCGTCGGGGACGTCGTCTTTCCAGGTGGCGTTTTTGATCCGGTCGCCGCTGTAATCGGCCCGGTCCTGCAGGGGCAGATACGGCTCGAACACCAGCCGCGACGCGGCGTACTCGGGGATTTCGTTCCGCTCGGCGTACGGCTGGATCGGATCGGCCTGCGGCTTGCTGTCGCGGGCCGAAAACCCGGTGCTCTCCGACTGGTACCACGGGGGATTGAAACTGTACTTGGTTGCGGCCGACTCGGCCTTTTCGTAGTCCCAGACCAGGCCGTCCCAGTATTCATAGAGGGCCCATCTCCGGAAGACGGGACGCAGATCGTCCCGCTGCCGGAACCGGGTCTGGGCCTCGTACTGGTACGCCAGCGGCAGCGAGCTGTAGCCGGCGGTGCCGGTCGCGCCGGTGCGGTAGCTGGTTTCCTGCGTGGTGGTCCAGTCGGGCCGCAGCAGGAACGAGCTGCCCCGCTCAAATGCGTGCCGGCCAAACGCCAAAGTACAGGTCGACGTCGCAAACGTCCCCATCGCGACCACCTCGTCGTAGCTGGTGGTCAGCGACTCGACGATCCGGGCCTCGACGTCCAGGGCGTTTTCAAAATTCAGGGTGACCGGCTGCGCGTTGGCGGGGAGCACCCGGTCGTCGGGCAGGACCAGATCGTCCGAGGCGAACGAAAACGGGACGATCGTGACCCGCCCGCGGGGGCCGGGGCTCTCGTCGTACCGCACCCCGTAGGCGACCCCCCGCCGGAACGGAATCAGCTCGTCGAGAATCGACTTCACCGTCCGGCCGTCGGTCGGCACCACGGGGTCATACCAGTTCAGCCGGGGGTCCCCCGGGTCGCCATCCAGCACCCACTCGCAGACCGGTTCGTCGTGGCCGTCGCGGGGGGCGTGCTGGGCCAGCAGGTACCGCACAGCCGCATCGGCCGTCCAGACCGATTCGCTGGTGATGGTGCGACTGAACCAGTACGGCTGAGTGGGGTCGTTGTTTTCGGTGGCCTCGGCCCGGTTCCCCTGCCGCGTCTTGAGGGCGTTCCCCAGTTCGTTGAACTGCTCGCCGTATTCCACCGCGACCGACTGCGTGGGGAAACTCGTCCCTTGGCTGGCGTCCACCCGGGTGGACAGCACAATCGCCCGCTCGAGCAGCCGGGCCAGCCCATAGGCGGTAAACCGCTGGTTGCCCCGCGGGGTGTCTTGCAGCGGACCGGAGCCCATGGGAACGGTGTCGTCGATCTCGACCACGCCGTACCAGGTGACGTCTTCCCCGTCGAGCGTGGCCCCCTCCAACACGACTTTGATGTAGCTGCCGATCAGGTCCAGCCGGTCGTAGTCGCGGAACTGGGTGTCGTCTTCCCGGCAGATCGGCCCGTACAGATAGCTCAGGCGGCAGTCGTCGATCCCGGGGGAGCTGCGGATCGACAGGTCGTCGACATGCAGATACGGCACCTCCTCCCAGTCGGCTCCCAGCGTGTCGGCCCGGTAGACCCGCGAGCGGACAGCGTCGCGGATCCGGTCGCGGGTGGTTTCGATGGTCTGCAGAACGGTTTGGCCGATGGTGATGGTCACTCGGCGACCTCCAGCACCGGTTGCAGCGTCCAGAGAATTTCCACAACGGCGGTCGAGCCCGCCACCGCACCCCCCGCCCGGGCCAGCACCCGCCGCGACGACTGGCAGACGCAGTCGAGCACGGCGAACCGGACCCCGTAGGTGGCCTGATAGTCGGTGTCCTGCCAGATCACATTGACGACCGTCCCGATCAGCGATTGATAGGCCGAGACAGCGGTCGGCACGATGGCCAGGCTGGCGACGTCGACGAAGCTCCGCATCGTAAACGGTTCGGAGCGTTTGCCGGTCCGCAGCACCGCGGTGCCGTTGACCCCCGGCCGGTTGATCACCTCGCACTGTTCCCGGGGGACCAGCGGGCCGCCGCGCGGGTCGTCGGTGCGGTGCAGCGTCAGGAATCCGTAGGGACCGACATAGGAATAGCCCATCACTCACCCCCCTCGGGTTTGCGGTCGGGGGCCGGACGGACGTTGCGGTTCAGCTCACGGAGCTGTTCGAGCTGCTGGCGCTGAATCTCGACCGCTGCCGCGCCGGCCGCTCCCCCCTCGGGGCTGCCGGCAACCTGGGCGGCGGCGGCAGCCACGCTGGCGCTTTCGCCCAACGCATCGACGGGGGCCTCTCCCCGCAACTCGAGGATCCGCTGCCGCAGCAGTTCGGGGGGCAGCGTGGCCCCGCTCCGCTGATAGAACGGCAGTTGCATCTGCGCCGGGTCGGTGTAGATCTCGGCGATCGACTCAATCGAAGTGTCCCCCATCAGGTTCCGCAGGTTCGCCCGCTGCCGGCGGAACGAGAGCAGGGCCTCGGGGATGCCCGCCTCCCGTTGCAGCGATTCGGCCGCCAGCACCATCTCCTCAAAATCGGCGTTCTTGGCAATGGCCTGCTGTTCCTGCAGCAGTTGCACGCGGGTGCGGGCCGCTGCAGGACCTGCCGCCCGGATCCCCACATCCGCCTGAAAGCCTGCCTCGTCCCCCTGCAGGGCCAGATACTCCTGGACCTTGGCCCGGTCGCGCAGCAGCCCCGACGCGGCCGCCATAGCTTCCTGACCAAACAGATCTTTGAGCACTCCCGCCTGCTCGGCCTTGGGCAGTTTGTCCATTGCGGTCGCCAGCCGTTCCAGCACTTCGGCCGGCTTCTCGCCGATCGCGTCGATCTGGTCCGCCGCCAACCCCAGTTTGGCCAACGCCTCTTCGGAACTCTTCGTTCCGCTGGCGGTCTGCAGCCGTTCCCAGAACAACTTCAGGCTGGTCGCGGCGACGTCGGGGGTGGCCTTTTCGCGCATGACGGCGAACTGAGCCAGCGCTTCCTGCCACGGCACCGCCTGGGTGACCCCCTGCACCTTGGGGGCCAACGCCATCAGGTCGGGGGCCTGCAGCGGGGTTCCTTTGAACGTCCGCTGCACCGCGCGGGAGACGTCTTCCAAGTTGGCGGTGTTTTTCTCCTGCCCGGTGCCTGCCAAAAGGGCCGAGTACGACTGGGCGAGCAGCTTGATATCCTCGGGCCTTGCGTTGGTGGCCTGCATCGTCTGCAGCAGCCGCTCCAACGCGGTGCCGGTCCCCTGCTCGGCCGAGAATCCCTGCGAGATGAGTTCCTCGGCCCCCCGGGCAGCGGTGCCGTAGTCGACCCCAGTCCGCAGGGCAATCTGCGTCAGGCGTTCCTGGGCCTGCTGTCCCTGCACGCCGCTCAGCCCCGCCTGCACCCGCAGCCGGCGGTTCAATTCGTCGTACTTCAGAACCCCCTCGTCGGCCTTGCGATTGACTTCCTGCTGGGCCTGGGCGACGGTCTGAAGAATGTTGGACAGCCCGGTGTAAGCGAGGATCGCCCCACCGATTTTGCCGGCCCATTCCTCGACTCCCTGCGACGCGGCGCGGGCATCCTCCCGCGAGGTGCGGGAGATCCCCTTCAGTTTCTCCTCGAGCTTCGCGTATTTCGTTTCGAGTTTCGCGATCGCCGCCTCGGCTGCCTGCGAATCGGCGAAAAATGTGGTGGTCACCTGCCCCACGGGGCGCTCCTCTCAGGAACGGGGGAAACGCTCGGGACAGGAACTACGCCGACCGACCCAGCAGGTAGATGTCGTAAGTCACCGCCCCGCCGCTGGCCAACATGGTCAGCAGGTGGCTGCTGGAATCGGTGACTGCCCACGCCGGATCGTTCGTCGAGGCCAGCAACAGGATCCCGGAGGGAGGCAGCGTCACCTCGGCGTCGTCGTGGTTGTTGAGCCACGTGGACCACGCGGCGGCGGTCCCCTTCCCTCCCACCAGCAGGCTGCCTGCGGAAGTCGAGCGGTTGTAGACCAGCATTCCGGCAATCTCGGCCACCGTCCAGAGCTGCCCCAACGCGTCGCGCCCCGCCCCCGCCCCGCTGATGTCGAGGCTGGCCAAGTCGTAGACGTCGAGGTCCTCCGACCCCCCGGAAGTCAGCGTGCGGCCGGTCGACTGCCAGAACCGGTCGGCCTGTCCCGCTCCGGTCCCGCTGGCGGTGAACGTGACCGCCTGCGCGGCGCCATGAGCCGCCGAGGCGGTCAACACGGTGCCGTCGGCGGTGTTGAGCACAGTCGCCCGCAGGATGGCCTGGGCGGAAATCGTCGACAGTGTCCGGGGCATTTTCGATCATCCCTTTCGCAGCGGGACACCGACGACCGCGACGGGGTCGGCGCTCCCAAATCCAGTGGAGAGCAGGTACAGGTCAGCCCGGGAGGGCTGGTAGTCGGGGAGCAAACCGCGGGCGAACGCCTGCAGCTCGATTCCCCGGGCAATCAGGCGGCCGCGGGGGCCGCCTCGGGAGGGTGCGGTGGGGACTCCTCCCCTGGCAGGCTGCCAGTCAGCAGGCTCTCGACCAGCGGCCAGTCACACGCGGCTTTGAGCACCTCGCGGAAGTTTTCGGTGTCGAGCACCGCCAGCAGTTCCAGCTCGGGATCCCCCACCCGGTAATTGACCCGCAGAATCGTCCGGCACAGGTCGTAGACCTCGTCCCATTCGGCCGACGGGACGGTGGTCAGAAGGTCCCACGCGCGGCCCGCCGCCGCCCAGACGTGTTCCCACTCCCGCCGCAGCCGCAGCTCGGTCCGCCCGTTCCGCCGGACGAGGGTCTGCGGCAACGCGGGCCGCACCCCGCCCCGCCGGATCACCGGCACCGTCCAGAGATGTTCCCCGAGCCGCACCTCGTGCCCTTCGAGGGCCGCCGGTCGCCGCAGATCGTCGGGGGTGACGGGGGCGGTGTGGTTCCAACCCCACCACAGGGGCAGATCCTCGGGGCTGGCGTCGTCCAGTTGCGTCCAGTGCTGTTCGTCAGGGAAGTAACCGACGCGGTGAGCCTGGCCGGAGACGGGGATCGCCTGCAGCACCACCCCGCGGCCCCCATTGGGCCCCCGGTTGACGACCGACCGCAGGGCCAGCCGCCGGCCAAACTCGTGCGGGCCGTCAAGGCAATCGGCGAGCACATCCCCCAGGCCCAGCCCCCGCAGCCGTTGGGGGGTGACACTGTCGATCGTTTCGCCTGGCAGGAAATAGAGGGGTGCGCCCATGAACGCGGGTCACTCGGGGAGGTGCGGATCAGGATACGGCAGCGCGTCGGGCAGCTCGATTGCCGGGGCGAGCGGAGCCACCGGGGGGGCCGGGTTGGCCGGCGGCGGATCGCACCGCCCGATTTGGCCAGGGAGCGGGCCCGGCCCGGTCGACGACGGGGGCGGATCGGGGTCGGTGATCGCGGGGTCGTGGCTGTAGTGAGTCATCAGGTGATCGCCGAGGCGGTCGAGAGGGTCAGGGGCAGCACCGAATCGGACCCGGAAACCAGTGTCACCCGGATCGTGTCGCTGATCGGGCTGGATCGCTGGCCGGTGGTGTTGACCGGGTTCACGATGCCGTTGAGCCCAGTGAATTTGATGTGTTCGGCGGTGGCGTTGGCGACGCGGGAGCCCTTGTTCGAATACTTCCGGCCGTAAAACACCAGCCCGGTGGTGCCGTTCAGCGTGGTCCCCCGCAGGCCCACCGACGACCAATTGATTTCCCGCAGGAACTGGATCGTGACCACGGGGGCACTGTCCTG
>Ga0315904_10002590_pt1 | contig 27805 bp, 43 predicted proteins | sample LakEriMetagenome_6_FD_203529 | JGI IMG/M metagenome (GOLD analysis project Ga0315904, IMG submission 203529) | Freshwater fungal communities from buoy surface, Lake Erie, Ohio, United States - Buoy 12 MA120 | ecosystem: Environmental > Aquatic > Freshwater > Lake | place: USA: Lake Erie, Ohio...
GGGTCGCTTGGACAACGCGACGGAGTGAAACACCCGCCGAGTTGTCAAGCGTCCATCATCACAATTTTTCGCCAAGCAGCGCGGCAATGCGCGCCTGCGCGGCCTTCTGCTTTTCAAGGCCGTTCTTGCCTTGGTAGTCGTCCCCCTTGCGGATCGTGTCGGCCTGCTCGCGAAGCGTCGCTTGCGCGCCGTCGCCGCCGAGAAGTTTGTCCTCGCGCATGAGCTTCGAGGCAGCGTGCAGGAGCCGGATCATCTTCGCGTTGCTGCCCACTTCGGGGTCGGTGATGTCCACGCCCAGGAGCTTCGCGGCCTTGACGGACTGCGCCAGATTTTCTTCGTAGCCTTGGCCCCATTCCTTTTTCAGCGCCTCGGTCTGCTGTGCAACGTAGGCCTCCGCGTCCGCGCCGTTCTTTTGCGCTGCCGCTTCCTGTGCCGAGAGATTGAGCGCCACGATGTCGGCCAGTGCCGCCTTGGGAAGATGGTGCTTGTGGCCGATTTCCGCGAGCTTGCCCGCGAGTTCGTCGTTCCACTCCGCGCCCGCTGGCAGCTTTTCAGGCTTGAGAGGCCCGTAGCCGTCCGGCTTGTCGGGAGCGCCAACGAGCTTGCGCCATTCGGCGACTTGCTCAGGCGTGGCATTCTCGCCGGGAGGAGTGATCTTTTTAGCCGAGATGGCCTTTTCCGCGTTGGCGTAGCTGCTAATGAGGTCCGTCACGGTTGGGAAGCGACCGACAGAAGGACCGTAAGGCTTGAAGGCCTCGGGCAGCTTGTCGGTCCAGCCCTGCGCGAAAGTGCCGTCCGGGTTGATGAGTTCGTGGAAGGACAGTCCGCCGCCGTTTTGCTGGCTTTGCTGTTGCTGCCCCTGTTGCTGTTGCTGCTGTTGGCCGTCGCCTTGCTGCTGTTGCTGTGTCTGCCCCTGTTGGAGGATGGTCGTGCTCATGTTGGTGCTGTTGGGTGTGGATTAGATGGGTTCGCCGCCGTGCTCGCTTTCAGACGCCTTTTCATGCTTGGCATTTGCGCGGGCCGTTTTGCCAAACTGGAACTCGACTTCCTCGACGGTCGGAAGCGTCTTGCCCGCATACTCGCGCGCGAAGTCATCGGCGCTCAGGATCGTTTTCGCCCAGGCCACAAAGGCAGGCGTGCGACTGCCAAGAGCTTCGTGCATGGCCGGGTACATGGGAATCAGCCCCCTGTCAGCCGCGACCGTGATGCCGAAAATGGTCGTCAGGTCCGTTTCCTCGGCGGGTTCGGGTTTGCCTTGCTCGACCTCGGACGCTTCCGGCTTGTTGATCGGCGTAGGCGCTTCCGGCGCTTTGCTGGCGCTTTCGATGACCTCAAATGTCACGTCCGCGCCTGCGGCCTTGCGGACTTGGCCCATGATGACGGGCGGGAGTTTCGAGAGAGAGCGGACAACGCCGCCCTCCAGTTCTGCGATTTGCTGGCCGTCGCGAAGAACGGCGCTGCCTTCGATGGTAATCATGGCGGGATGTTGGTTAGATGGCGAGACGTTCGAGGAAAGAGCCAAGGACAACATTGAAGAAACGTTGGCGGCGCGCGCGGTCGTGGATTGATTCGCTCAAGGCGCACGCAACACCCGGTGAAGGATAGTCCGCTTCCTTTTGGTCATTCGGCGCACTCATCACCGAGCCAAGGCGCAGCTCGATTTGTTGAATGAGTTGTTCGGTCTTGTCTTGCGCCTCTGTCAGCATGTCGATTTGCAAAAAGACATTGGATGGAGGAGGCGGCGCTTCTGCGAGGTTCGTTGCGGGATGTCCTGTTAGTTTCATGCGGGTGCGTGGGTGTTGCTTGTTGCTTCTGCGGGTTTTAACTCCATGGCGTCGATCTCGAAATCAACGTCGAGGGGTAAAGTCATGAGCGCGAGAATGTGAGACATCACTTCGCGGTTGCCGTCCTTTTTGGCGGCGCGGTGCGTGTTCCCTTCGTGGCCGGTTTCAAAAACTGGCGCGGCGATGGGGTAGCGTTTTTGCAGGTGAATCCAAACTCGCTCCCAATCCTTGTTTTTGGACAGCGATTGTGCGGCCCCGCGAATGACGCGAAGCTCTTTCTGGCGTGGCGTTTCTTCGGGCGTCATTGCGCAATGGTGGGCATGATTTCCATGTTGCGGAACTCGCTCCAGATTTCGACCGCCAGTTCCTCGACATCCTTTTCGTTGTGAAGCTCAGGCCGGAGAGCGACGCCTGCCGCGTATCGCTTCCCCATGATGTCGGCCTCAAATCTAAAGGCCGTCACGCCCTCTTTCTCGAAGAGGTGCTGAATCTTCATTTGAAGGCCGAACTGCGAAGCAAAGTCCGCCATCTTGATAACAGCGTCCTTGTTGCCACGTCGAAAGTGGCCGGAGAAATCGGGTCTGAAATTGGGATCGCTCATGCAATGAGTTCGCGGACTTGTTCAAGGCCTCCGATCTTCTGGGCGGCTCCCGCTGCCTTTTCGGCCATCTCTGCCGCCATTGCGGCCTGTTGGGCCTCTGCGGCCTGTTGGCGCTGTGCGTCGCGGATTTCCTCGGGCTTGAGCCATTCGGCAGGCATGCCGTTCGCGAGAGCCTTGGCGCGCTCCATCGCGTCGAAGTCGTAGTTGTCCAGCACGCCGGGAACGGCCTGCGCGATGGTCAGCGTTTCTTCCAGCGTCCGGCTTGCTGCCATGTTGCGCTGCATGCGGATTGCCAGCGCAAGGCGACCTTGGAGCACGACTTTCGGCATGGCAACGCGACCGCTGGCAGGATTGCCACCAAGGAATGCTTCGGGCGGAGGCGGAGGAAGCTGGCCCGATTCGGCGAGCAGCGTGAAAACGTGCTGCATCATCGGTTGCACTTCCTCGACGGCATCGCGCGAGAAGGCGGGTGTGATAAGGGTAAGGCGCTCGCCTGCGCGTTCTGCGACCTCGCGGGCCGTCATTTGACGGTCGAGGTTCGCGAACATCTGGAACAGTTCCACATGGAACTTGGTTTGAATGGCGAGCTTCTTTTGCTCCACGATCCATTGCGCGGTCTTGAGATCTGCAGGCTGATAGAGCGGACGCGGCCAGCGATCCGCAGCGACGTTCTGGTTCACGTAATTCACACCACGCGCCGTCATGATAAGCTGCCCTTCGAGTTCGTCGGGGGCCATCATGGGCGGGTCAATGGCGCGCTCAACCATCACGTCGAGCATGGCATGAAGGAAATTGTTCTGCTTCACTTCCGGGAGCGCCAGAATACCCGGAGAGTAGCCCCACGGGCACGTTGCGCCAAGGGCCGACCATTTCAGGTAACGAGCCGCAAAGATCGGCATAGAGGCAAAGCCGGACTCCTTGAGCATTTGCTTCGAGGCGATGCAAACCCAGCACGACGCAACGGGCATGAAGATGGAGGCGGCAGGATTGGCCGTCTCGGGAATGTCGGCCCGGTCGCGCTCATAGATGGCGTGAAGGACATCAAATTCCTTGCCTGCTCCGCCGTTCTTTTCGACCGCCCAGGCCTCGCGCATGTCTTTGGTCAAGGCTTCCTCGCCCATGAGTTCGACGATGCGGGACGGTGCGAGCTTGTGGCGACGATAGAAGCCCGTCACCTCGCCGAAAATGTTCTCCTCGATGCAGTAGGTTCCAATTGGGAACGACTCAAAGCGCAGGCGACCATCGCGCAATTCTGCCAGCATGGCCGTGGTGCCGTGCGCGCACTTGGTCAGAAGGTTTTCATGACGTGAAGTGTAGTAATTCGAGTTCGCGAGCAGTTCTTGCGCGACGTGCGAGGCCTCCTGCGTCCACAGTTTGACGGCATCGGTTGCGCGTTGGTTCGACGGCGCGGCGAATTGGAACCATTCCTCGCTTGCGGAGGTCGTCCACGACATGAGGCCCGCCGCCATAGTCTGCAAGGCATCGCTGCCGGTCGTGTCGAACATGCGAGCCTCGACGCCCTTGTCTGGCGTGACGCGCTGAACCGTAATGCCAGCGTGTCGAGGGCTGATCTTTTCGGCCACTTCCTGCCACAAGGCGTCAAAGGGCGCGCGGTCGCCTTCAAGGCGCTCGAACTTCTTGACCAGCTTTTCCGCCTTCGCTTTGTCGCGGGCGGTATAGATGGCTTTGGCGTTTTGGGGTTCGTCGGTCATGGCATGCTTTAGCCTTGCGGAACCTGCCCGAGAATGGTTTTGGGCTGCGCGGCCTGCCCGAGGATCGTAGAGCGAATGCCCTTCCTGCGGTTCGCCATCGCGGCGGCGTCGGTCGTGCCCTGTTGGACATCTTCACGCACCGGCAAAGGAGCAGGAGGCGGAGGGGGCGGAGCTTGCGGTTTTGGCATGAATCCCATGGCAGCAGAGTCGTTTGAGTTCGTCGAACTCCCACAGCCGGGGGAAACCGCGTCTGGAATAGCAAGCGAATTTTGTCTCACGCGGGCAGACGCGGAAGAACTCCGCCAAGTCACCGGCTGCGATCCACACGCACCAACAATCGCCGTTCGGGTCGGAAAGCTCCAAATTACCCCATTCGGCCCACGTCCAGTCAGAGCGGACAAGGCGAGCCATCACGAAAGCGGTAGGAGACGCCCACACGTAGCCGATGCGCAAATGGGCCGCTAGATCGGCCTCGAACGTATGGCCTGAAGCGAAGCGCGAGGCGTAGAGGGCGGCGATTGCTTGCTGGACTTTCACGTTAGCTCGACATTCCAATCAAGCGGCAAGCCAAAATCTTCGAGATGTTTGCGTTGTATCTGGCACTTGATGTCCCTTATGATTTCGGCAGTGATCGGGCCGGGTGAGTTTTGATAAACAAAACTTAGCTCCAAAAGGGTTTGGGCTAGACTGGCTAGACTTAAGTAATGCTGCGCAATGATGCGCGCAGCAGCCGTTTCAGACATGGCTGCTAGCTGTCTGTAACGAGATTCTTGTTCTGCTTTAGCCACACGTTCCAACCTTTGTTGGGTTGCGCTGCGGCGTTCAGTTGGTGCGGCGGAGGTGCTCATGCAATGTAATGTTTACTCCAAACTGGCGCTCCCCAAAAGCTGAATTGAGCGGGCAGGGCTACTTGCAAGATACCTGCTGTGTATCGGTTCTCCGTTCCGACAACCGCCGCCATATGTTGACTTTCATCGAGGCGAATGCACTCAGGACTTACGACGCTTTGAATCCGGTGCGGGCCAAACACTGATTTGGGATGCCGCTCAATTCAACCTTCGGAGAGCAGAGTTCAGCGGGCGGTCGCTACTCCGCACAACGTCTATCCGCATGTCGCGGCTCCAGTAAGCCGCTGATTTCCGCCACTGTGCTTACAGGCGGCTTGCACCAAGGAAACTTTATCTTCGATGTTGTCGGCGTTCCTTGTCATTGCTGGCCTTCACATCTGCAACCGGCGCGCTTGCCGATTTACCGCTGAACTCTACTCTCAAAGTTGGAAAACAGAATCCAGCGGGCAGGGCCTTTACCTCCTGCCTTGAGCTATTTACCAGCTACTTACTACGCGCAGCTTTAGCTAGCTAAATGGACGCCTCGCAGCTTAAAAATGCCGCTCACGACTCAAGTGAACCACTGTATCACCGCTGGATTCTGTTTTCGAGTTGTCAAAGATCACAGCGCCACAAGCGCGCTTGAATGCTATTCTGCGGCATTCCGTGGTATTGGCAAGCTACAAATTCGCCAATCCTCCGACCGCCACATTGCCGCGCCGTTTCGCCCTTGGCGTCTCGTCGGCTCGCAGGTTTCCGACAAGATAGCCCTGCTCATCGGCAGCGCCAAACGTCACCATAGCGTCTGCCCCGTGCGAGTTCACGTCATGCAGCGGAAGTGCCCGCAACGCGCCAGAAGCGGCCTTTGGCTGCGTCCGGTAGTTCGTCAGGCATCCGAGGCCAGAAGGCAGCTTTTCACCGAAAGCGTCGATCTGCGGTTTCTCGCAGGCCGGGTCAAACCACATGCGCGGAATGCGGTCCCGCACGGCGTTGATGCCGTCCCACTTGTCGCCCGCGATCGGGATCGTGATGATCTTGTGATTCGGCACCCCGGCTGTGACAAGCTGCGAGCGGTAAGTGACCGATGAGCCACGGTCGCGATAGTCCACGTCATGCGGGAAGAAGTGAGTCGAGAACGAAAGGCCTAGCTCTTGCTCAAATTGCCGAATGACCTCCGCAGCCCGGACAGCGCCCGCGCCGGTCGTGAAGAAGAACCGATGCCAAAGAAGGTCACGGAAAACCAACTGCCCCACCCAGCACGAAAGACCGTCGTTGCCGATGTCCCAAAACGACCAAAGCGGGCGGTTTGCCTCCACGGTCAGCGGTCGGACGCGGCCCTTGCTCTTGACGGTCACAACCTGCGGGAAGATTTGGCCGGACACGACCACGCGAATTGCCTCCTCGGCGATGGTCGGAAACTGCGTCCACACGTCGTCTTTCTGCTCCTGGCGTTTCTTCTCATACCAAGCCCATCGCGAGGCCGGAATCTTGATGCCGTGCTTTTCCTGCATCTCGGCAGCGTATTTCAGCACCTCGTCAGTTTCGGGCGCGTGGCCGGGAAGATCATACGACGGATGCCCATACCACGGGAAGAAATGGAGTTTCCAATCCATGCGTGACAGCGGTTTGCCCACCATCGAGAGCGCCAAATCGAACAAGTCGCGTGCTGGCGTGCCCTCGCCGCCCTCCATGGTCGTCTCTACGTCGATGACGCCATGCGCACCGATGGCATTCAGGGTTCCTCGCTTGACCTTGCGGGCGCGATCCGGTGCATGCGCAGACTGCGGCCCTGCTTCGCTCCAATGGATGCGGCGCGGCGTACCTCCCATGAAGGAAGTCGAGGCCTCCATACAGGAGCCGTTCGACCATTCCAGCCGTTCGGTCGTGTCTTTGACCAGCTTTAGCCCTTTGTGAATCTGTGCCCAAATGTGCGCTATGACAGGATTCGGATGCTTTGGCCCGTCCTTCCATGCCCTGCGCGCGATGTCGAGCTTCTTCAAGGCGTCGTCCTCGCGGTAGTCCACTATCGCGCAATGGGTATTCGGGACCGTCAAGGCCTCGTCAAAGTTGTCCAAGACAATGAGCGTGGACATGCCCAGCTTTCGAGCCTTCGGAACAAAGTTCCGCGTGTGGCGCTCGCGAAGGAACTGCTCTTGCTCCGCGCGCATCACGAATGGAATCAAGCCTCCGTCCTCGTCGTCCTCGGGCAAGATCAACATAAGGTTATTCAAGCGCCATCGCTTGTCACCCAGGCATGCGGCCATTTCCTCGGCTGTAACGGCGGCGGTCATGGCTTGGCTTTGAAGACTCTCGCCACCACTGCCGCGAGGTCGGGCAAGGCAACGTCAATGTGGCCCGTGTGTCGGACCTCCTCGGGTTCGTAGTAGGCGGCAGCTTTTCCAATCTCTCGAAGAGCGCCGGTCGCGGCTGAATAGTCCTCGGCATCTTCGGCCTTGTCGGCGATCTTTTCGAGTCGATCAAGCCAGCGGTCCCGTGTCAGGTCGAACTTGCGGTCTGCTTTCTCGCTTACCTTTTTTCTCAATTCTGAGATTCTTACGGCCACCTTACTCCCTGCGCGGCAAAGCTCAGACGCCCGAACATAGGCGTTGTTTTCGCTGCAACCAGACGGGCTTACGTGCTCCATGTAGGCCTGCCCCTGCGGCATGCCGAGAGCCACTGCTTGCGCAAACGCTTCGTGCTTCGGGTTCTTCAATGCGGGCATGCTTGTATGGGGCTAGATGCAGGTCGTAAAGTCAAGGGGCGAACTGGCGCTACTCCGAACGCTGCGCGTCGGAGAGCTGGGTGTTCTCCGATTTCGACACCTCGCAGGTCGATGAGCCGTAAATGTCGCTAGTCGTGTATCCTGGCGCGAGGTTGTAATCCCCTGCTTCGCTTGGCCTCGTTGAGCCGATCAGTTCGTAAAGTGCCCGAAGATGCTTGAAGGCACCGCGATCATCTTCACCTGTAATTTCGATGGTAAGTTTAGTCATGGGTAAATCGTCGGAGAACCATCACATGCAGGCAACGGCTCGGGGCTGGTCTGTCGTGTTCATGGTAGTCATTTGCTCGCCGTTGGGTGATCTGAAGCGTTCGCCCGCGCCACACAGCGCAAGCATTTCTTCAAGCAGCCGTCATGCGTGAACCATCGGTCGCCAGCGTTGACCTTGGCCCCTGTAGGGCCGTCCGCGCAGACCGGCAGGCCATTGACGAGAAAATGGGCGGAGTCGTGGTGTAGCGATTGCATCCACTGGCCGGTTGCATGGCCGGTTGCATGCTTGTTGTGTGCTTCTCCTGTTTTGATGGTTGCACGGCTGGTTGCATGTCCGCGAAATAGCCATGCCTTGACGGTGCCCGATGGCAATTTGAGCCGAACCGCGATTTCGCTGATCTTCGCGCCGCGTTTTCGCTCCGTCAGGGCAAATTCTCGCAGGATTGCAGAATGGGCTTTCATGGCGGTTATTGCAGGAGTTCGAGCGGGAAGGCGGCGAGGATGGAAGCAACGCGCTTTTCGGCGTGCATCCAAACCATAGCCGGAAGGGCTTCGTAGATTTCGATGAACTCGCGCACTTCATCGCGCAGGGTTTTCCACCCGGCCTCCGCGTTGCCCGCGCAAGAGGCAATAAAGGTGGCGTCAAATGTTCTCGGCCTTCCATCCTCGTCTTTGTAATCCGTGGAGCAGACTGATTTCATGGTGGAAACATCAAAGCTGTTAATGGTAGCGGCCAAAACCGACATGCCCCATACGCCCCAACGGTTAGGCGTCCGCTTCTCAGCCTCCGCGAGCAGTTTTTCAAGGTGCGCGTCGATCTTGCGCAGGTGTTCGAGTTGTTCGGGTGTCATGGATTTTCCTCCTTGGCTTGTTTCTGCTTTGCCCAGCGAGCCGAAACGGCCTTGCGGGCGATGTTAGACCGTTCCGCGGCGGGGACGCCTTTCCAGCGAGCTTTTCCGCCCAGGCTAGCAAGCGTCTTGACCTCAAAGGCCGTGTTGCATTTGGGGCAGGTCGCTTTCATTTCTCGCAGGCCTCCCAAGCGTCAGGATTCCATTTGCCAGTCATGGGGATGGAGCGGTTGATTTGCCAGTCAGATTGAAGCTCCTCAAAGGTTACTTCATACGGTGTTCCCCGACTGCCAAGAATGAATACAGCTTCCTTGTTTATTCGTAGAATTTGAGCCTGTATTACTACCATTGTTTTAATCACACTCCCCGGCGGCACGTCCTCCGGCCCAAGCGGCACGTCGGGTTTGATGCGGATTTCGTGGCGTGAGTCTAGGTTGTCGAAATCCCCGTTGAAAGTGGTCCAAGCGCCTGACAGTTTCAGCTTGATTTGAATAACCTTCCCCGCCGCGTGCGCTTTCTTCAACTCGGCGTAGGGATCGGGTTTATCGGCGTCGGTGTAGCGCCAGCCGATGATTTTCACTTCGTCGGGAGCTATTCCTTCCCAATCCCAAAACTCAGGCATTGCCGGATCGCGGTTTGGTGATCCGTCGTTGAGCAGGACTTGCACTATCCGCTTTTCGGCACAAGGACAAGGATCGCCCGCGCGGTGCCACGTCCATTCGTGCCCCGCGTGCGTGAAGAGAAGGGGGCGAGTGGTGCGAGAGTGGTAGCTTCCTTCGTTACATGGGTTTTGCGGATGAACCCAGCCGTCTCGCTCGACTGTCTGCCATTTGTTTCGCCTTGAGTCGCTGCCGCCCGTCGGAAAAATAGAGTCGCCCGGAAGGCGCACTTCCCCCTTAGTCAGCGGCCTCGTTCCCGGTGGCAGCATCTCGGCGGTCCAGTCCTCCCGGTGCCAGCGCATTCCGGGAGGTGGCGTAGGCGGCACAAAAGCCGCCTCGATTCGTTCAATCGGCACAAGCGCGCCGTGGTTCGTTCGTGTGTTCATGGTGTGCTTTTATTCCCTGTAGTCGTCCACTGGTTCACCCAACTCGGTCAAACGTTGAAAGGCCTCTTGAATGGCTTCTTGCCTCCAATTCGCGAGATAGCTGCCGTGCGATCCGTAGCCGTGGCAGAGGGTTGATAGAGTTCCGCCTTCCCAGGCTTTGCCTTCTGGCGCATGGATGTAGAGAGTAGTATTTTCCCGGTCGTCTTCTACCGTGCATCCAAGTGATTCAGCGAGTGACTTTAGTTTCTTCATGCGGAGTAATTTACCACATTCGATTTTTGCGATTTGCCGATTTGGGCCGTTTTCGGCATGTCGTGCGTAGGAGGAAAATATTTATTTGACAGGTTTATTCATACAAGCCCGCTCGTATTAGTCAACGGCATTTCGTGGTATTTTGTGGCACGTTGGAAAAGAGGTCGTGGCCTTGCTGTTGGGCGCGTCTGGCCTCTGCACGCTCGCGCGCCAGCCTAGCCGTCTTGGCCTTGTGGCAAGGATGGCAGAGCGTCTGATAGTTCTCTAGGCCGCAAAGTCCGCCGCCCCTCACGACCTCGACAATATGGTCGGCATCCCATGCGGTTTGTCGGCCCGCCGTCCATTTGCCAGCCGGACCATATCGCCGCATCAAATCTTCACGGAATGCAATGACGCTCTTTAAGTCGCAAGCAGTTCGAGGCCGAAACGTCCATTTTCTGCCTTTTTCGTCCCAATCGCGATTATTCCGCTCACTGGCAATCAACCAACTGGCAAGGTTGGAAACCTCGCGCCTCGCTTCTGTCCATTGACGATACTCCTTTTCGGCATCACATCCACACGCCGCGCAGATACCCTTATCCCGCCGCCTAAGTTGCTGGCGGATGTAGGCCGGATCATTGATTTCGCGCCATCGCTCGACGCATTCGGCGCTGTGCCAGTAGAGCCGTCCCTTGCCAGGTTTGCGACCACACCCGCAGGAGCAAAAATAGCCGCCCTCGGGGTCGCGGATGTGTTTGGCTGATTCGCGGCGTTTGGTGCTCATGGGATACAGACAGGGCAGCGGGTCAATAATTCGGTCCCTGCATTCGCAAGCACGCGCCCGAGTCCAAGACAGCGGTGGCACGTCTTACTTGGCGAAACGCTCGCGCCACTTGATGAGAAAGGCGGAGATTGGCCCAGTGTCGCCGTCATTGAGTCGGCACCGGCAGGCGTCGCCGCGCTCGCATTCGATGTAGCGGCATCCGGGTTCGTAGTCGAGGCGTGGCCGTTGACCTTCTCGGCAGGTCGTGGCGGCGTTAAAGCGGTCGCGGATTCGTTCATATTCCGTCATGGGTGGTTTTGTTTTTTGCGCTTCGTTGTCGGCTTTGTGAAAACCAAAAAGTAGGAGTGAAACACCCGCGCATGGCGTTGCGTCCCTTTCTGCGGCCCCGGCATCCGAGACTTGGCGGGAAGTATGAATAAATCGAGCAATCGGAACCCCTCATGCTCCGCCCAATTGCACACGTTGACGTGTGTTGCGTGCATCCTGTGATTGTGAATTATGTCTTGGCATTTGAAGACCATCACTCCACCGGACTTTAGCACTCGCCACGCTTCGGAAAGTGTGCCGCGATAATGTTCCTCCAGTTCGTCGTAAGTGTAGTAGCCGCCAAAGCGCGCCGTCATTGCTACTTTGCCGTTTTTGTGTGCGCGGCCTGCCTTTACGTAGGTCAGGAAAGGCGGATCAAAAACGCAATTGTTCAGCGCCTCGGGTTCGAGTGGCAGCATTTGAGAGTCGGCTTCAATTACGCCCGCTTGCAAGGGCGTGATGTCAAAGCAGTATTTCGGGCGCTCGCGACCTTTCCAGAAAGTTCCATTGCCGTAAGTCATGTCGCATTCAAAGCCTCCTGCGCAGTGCAGGCGCTCAATAGCGGCGAGAATTTCAGCGTTGGAGTCATAAACCGACTTGATGACGCTTGGTGTTTTGTGGCTTTGCATGGTATTCGGTGGTAAAGTTCAAAACTCGTCAGTCGCGGTTCCGTCGCGTTCGTGGCCTCGCATTGAGTCCCACGCGCCAAAGCAAAACTTGCAGCCCCCGGAACGCAGCCGGTCGAGGATGCGCGAGCCAAGCCATTCGCGGACCTGTTGCGCGGGCGCATTGCCGAGCAGGACCGTTTGCAGTCCGGCCTTATGGCGCTGGTCGAGGATGCTGAAAAGAATCTCCTCGCCATCGGTCGGCAATGCCTTGAGGCAGATTTCATCGAGAATCAGCAAATCCGCGCCCGCGTGCCGGTCGGCGATGACCTGCCAGCCCTCCGCCGCATAGGCCGCATGGCAGGCCCGGAACAGCGCCGCGCAGTCGGTCCAGATGACCTTCCAGCCGTCGCGCAGCCGTTGGAGCGCCACCGCCGCCGCAAGGTGCCCCTTGCCGATCCCAACGCCGCCGCAAAGGAACAGGTTCCGCGCCTCGCGGGCAAGGAACGCTTGGCAGGACTGGACGAACTTCGCAGGCGATACACACCCGGTCTTGTTGCCCTGGGCATCCTCAGATGGCATCACGTTCGGGCGGGCCGTGTCGAAGTTCGCTAGCGTGGCGTGCCGCACATCGGCAGGAATGCCCGCCTCGATGACGAGCCTTTCCCATCGCTGCTTTGCCTTCGCGTCCACGCAAAGCGGGCAGCGATAGACCGCCCTCGCTGCCTTCAAGCTGGCCTCTTCGTTCAAGACCGCCGTAGTGCCCGGATGGCGCTCGCAGTCTTGATGCGTCGGCAGCTTGGCGAGGTCGGCCAAAAAGGCCTGACTCTTGGCCGCAAACATGGCTAGGACGCGTTCGGCGGCGTCCTGCGCGACTGCATCGCTCAAACGCTGCTTCTCGGCCTCCTGCTGCTTCTGGAGCGCAAGCGCGGCCTGTTGGCGCTGGAAGTTCGCCTGCGCGCGGGCAATGAGTTGGTCGTCTGTCATGGCAGCAGCTTCAAAGGTTTGTCCCAGGTTCCGGCTTCAATCGTCCCATGCACCCACGGCGCAGGCCAGAAATCCTCGCCCACTTCATCGCGCACCCATGCGCAGCGCCAAACGACGCGGTAATCAGCGCCCAACAAGCCGGGCCGCTTCGCGCGAATCTCCGCGATGGCCATTTCATCGTCTCCGCGCTCTGCTTCCCAGCACGACGGATCATGCTGCTCTGCCGCCTGGATGAGCGCTACAAGATCAAACTCCACGCCCAGCGGGTAATAGCGTTCTTCATCGGTGGAATCGACCAGTTCGTAAATGTATTCAGGTTCTTTCATGGTATTCGGTGGTATTTCGGTTCAAAGCGTGCCGATCTGGTCGGCGGTAAGTCCTTCGGTCATGCGGGATTGGTCAAAGGCTCCTCGGCGTGGTGCAGCATTGCCGCGTTGTGGCTGTCGCATGCTGTCAAAGTTGAAGCCCTGCCAGTTGCCAGCGATCGCGGCGTCGATCCGGGCAAGGACGGCAGGCCAGCCGTGCGCCGTTGCGGCCCGGTGGCAATCGCGCAAACCGGCCTCCGCTGCCGCGACCGTCCACGCTACCGCCTCGCTGGCAATCCGGGCGTCAACGGCCCTCGCGGTGCGATACGCCGCCCATCGGTCCCACGCTTGGCGAAAGTCCGCAGGTGCCAGCATGTCGGGCCGGATGGCGTTTGCGGCTGTGGCCTGTTCCCGGTTGTGAGTCCGCCAGTCCGGTTTTGCAGACTTGGCCTTGCTCCCCTCGGGCGGCTCGTCCGCCCTGTGGGTGGTTCCTGATTGGTTATTGAGTGGTTCTTGGGTGGTTAGCTCGCAAATTTTGCGGGATTGTCTCGCAGAATTTGCGGGATGTCCCGCAACGGTTGCGGGATTATCTCGCAGAATTTGCGGGATTGGTTTTTCTACATCCCGCAGAATTTGCGGGATTTCCGGCAATGGTTGCGGGATTGATCCCGCAGAATTTGCGGGATTCTTGACCTCCCACACGACCACACGGCCCACCTTACCGACATTGAACAGCCAGCCGGAGGCCTCCAAATCGCGCAGATGTGCCCAAACGGAACGCTCGGCAAGACCCGCCTGCGCGGCAATGGTTGGATGCGACGGCCAAGCGCGATTGTCCTGCCCCGCGTGATTCAGCACAACGGTCAGAATCATGCGTTGAGCGCATGGCAGTTCGCTTTTGAGCACGGCGGTTAGAAGGTCGAAGTTCATGCGTAGATGCCCGCCCTTTCCTCGCTCTCTTTGCGCCAGGGCGCTTTCAGGTATTGCCCAAAGGTCAAATCAGGACAGACCTCGCGCACGTCGCGGTAATGGCTCCAACGGCGTTGCGCCTTCGTTTGCTTAGGAGGACGCGGCGAATGCCGTCTCACAGCCTCATAGCCTGCCAATGTGGCATGGAATACATGCATGCCGCCAAGGGCATTCTTCGCGCCCGCATCGACCATAAGACCGGCCACCACAAGATCGCAGAGCGTTTGCCATTCTCGGCACTCGGGACCAATGCAATAATTGTTCCGGTAGCAGTTTGGGAAATCATCGTCCGAGCATGGAACGCGCCCCTTTGGCGGCTGTCCGTATGAATCAAGCCCGAGCGTGTGTTGAAGGATTGAGATCCAAAGAGGATTCATAGTCTGAAAACGGCCCTCCCCACGCGGCCAAGGCTGGATACCGGAACAAGTCGGCGTCCTTGACAGGTGGGGAGGATTTTGGATTGCGTTTTCACTTGTTCGTTTAGTTGCGCCAGTGTCCAGATGGCAATTCTCTATCAGTCAGTTTCTCGCTTATTACAACGTGGTATTTTGTGTTACCGTCGAATGACACTTTTGCATGTTGGCACGTTGTCAGAAGGTGTGGATTTGGCTTCCCATCGTGAGCACGCGGCCCACTTAAGCCGGATGTCTGTTCCCGGTCCACCTGTTGCCTTCACAAGAGCGCATTTCCAGTAGCGTTTTGCGAACTCGCGGCATCGCGCATGCTTGCACGATCCGCACGTTTCGCCAGCGGGGCCGCTGCCAATCGGCGCAGCGTTGCCTTTTGGCTGTCCGCGCTTGGCCTTTTCTCGCACTGGCGAGCGCAACGGTTGGTTCCATAGATCAATATCAGCATTCATCGGGTGCAGTGGTTAAGGTCTAAAACGGAATTTCGTCATCTTCCATGCCATCCGCTATCGGCGCTTCTGGATACTCGATAGTCCCAGGAGGCGAGCGGCGCGGCGGCTGTTGATGAATGACGCGTCTTTGTGGCGGTTGCTGGCGCGCTGGCGCTTCATCTTCGGGCAGCGTCAGGTTGCCAAGAATAGGCGCTTGAACGCCTTCGTCGCGGGCTTCCTTCGGGATGTCCTGCGAAACGAAATGCGTGTCGCCATATTGACCTGGACCGTTCTTGTTCGGCCATGCGACGAGGTTTAGGTACTTCCCGTTTTTGCCAGCAAAGATGTACTCCTTGAGGATGCGGGTAACGTTGATTTTGATTTTGATGGGGCGTGCCATGGTGATTAAAGGTTGTGCTTGTCGTAGGCCGTGACTGCGACGGCAAACGCCGCCCACATGTCGCCGGAAAGTCCGAAGGTAATGCCAGGAGACGCTTTCTTGCCCGGTGGTCCGAAGCGATCAATCAACGCCTGCCGGATGTTGGAATCATTCGCGCGCGCCGAATGGCAAAGGTGCATTTTGCATTCAAGGCGCTTGATCCGCTCCATGTTGCCCTGGAGCTTTTCCAGAAAGCGACCGATCCAAACGCATGTCTCGAACACTTCCGCGCCGACTGCCATGCCGTAGCTAGCAATCATTTCGCAGACAACGCGGCATTCGCGTTCATGGATGCCCAGCAGCGGCAAAATGCGCTCACTTGGCACCTTGCCTTTGTCGAGGATCGTGGAGCCGTCCCAAATGACAAAAGCGGACTCGAAAGGGCCGGGGTCGATGGCGAAGATTTTCATACAAGTTTGATGGTTGCGACCGACGCTTGCTTGAGCTTGTCCCATCCGGCAGACACGCCAGACACAGAGCGGATGCCAAGAGGCTCGTTCGGGTTTTCGTGCTCGCGAAGGTTCCAAGTCAGAACTTCCGCCTTGTGGCCGATGGCTTGGCCCAGCGTCGCGAGTTCGTTGATTAGGTGTTCAATCGTCATGGCATTTTGTGGCTTTTGGCAGTATCACGCTTGCAGTTGAAGTTTCGGCGTCATCTTCTCGCGATAGGCCCCGTATTCGATGACGAACTTGGTGATGGCTTCGGTCAGTTTATCCGTATAAGCATCGCGGGTGACGACGACGTGAAAAGGTGCAAGGCCGGGGAAGTAAGAAAAGAAATGCCAGCGATCCAAACCAGTGACCGCCATTCCGCCGTGTACCTGCGCCTTGTAGTCGTCGGGCAAAACGCCGTCCTCGATGTACTCGGCATGCGTGAACGGCGACGGGCACTTTATTTCGAGGCCCGCCACATATTCGCCGGAGTCGTCTTTAATGAGCGAATCAGGCGAGCAACCGACGACGTGCTTCCATTGGTCGGCGGTCACAAAGGCGACCTGTTCGGCAGTAAGGCCCGTGTGAGCCTCGAAGGCCTTGCGAGCTTCCGGCTCCATTTCGGTGCCTCGATCCGTCCAGAACGTGCCGAGGAACTTGGCATAGTCGGGCGTGAAGCACTCAACCAACAGGTCGCGCATGTAGGCGCTGGCCTGCTTCGAATACTCGCCTTTTGCGGGCGTTATGATCTTCTTGAAGTTGGAAGCCGTCGCGCGGCCACGGCGGAGCGCAAACCATTCTTCGGAGCCTTGGAGAAAGCCTTTGTGGATTTTCATGCTTGGCCTCCTTTCCGTGCGGCAATCATGGCGTCGGCTCTGGCAAATTTAACTTTTGCCTGCCAAGTATTTGACCACGCAAACCACCCGAGAGGATTTGTTTTCCAGCAGCCATTTGGACGCGGGCCAGCAAGAGCCTCCAAAAGTTCCCATCCAAACTCTCCTTGCGCGTCTATGCGCTCTTGCCCCGCAAACCAGTCGCGAAGGGTCATTCCCTGCGGAGCGTTCGCCAGCTTTCCGGGTAATGGGTTTGTGTGGCACGGGTATGCAGGCCCGCCGTTGTCGATTGAATCGCTCATACAAAAGCCCCCCTTTCCTTGTCCCACTTCACGCCCAGGGCCTTGGCCCGCGCCTGAATGGCTTTCTTCACCATCTCTTGTTTTGCGCCCGTCAAAGCCGCGTTGGCTTGCTCGACGTAGGAGCCGAGATTTTCGGCGTCAGAATCGGCCACAGCTTCGAGCAGGTCGGTTGCCAGCATGTCCTCTTGCGTTGGCTCCGCGACTTCGTGGACGACTTCCGTTTCCGCCTCGATGGTCGGAGCCTCGCCGGGAGGTTGGGCAAAGGGATCAAGGGGCGCGGATCGTGCGGCTTTCGGCGTCGCATCTTTCGCGCCAGCAAGCCCAGGTGTCGCAATAGCTTCGTCCTCGTCCGTGATGCCCGAGAAACCAAAAGCCACGCGAGCGCCTTGTATCGTGGCCTTGTGTCGCAACATGCGGCTTTCCATCTTCCACGGCTCTGTGTTGCGGCGACACTCCGCGAGGTATTCCGTCACGCGGGTAGGATGAGAGCGGTCCTTGCGGTAAATGATGGACGTGCAGGAAACAAGCCTGCCTTGTTCATCGTGCTCGAACTGGTAGTCGATGCCGTCGAACTGCGGATGGTCGTTCATCATGCGAATCCAGCCGTCGATTGAGACGACCGGCACAATTCCGCCGCCCTTGGCCGGGAAAGCGTAAATCTCCTTCGTAAGCGGGTTAAGGCCGTATTCATTCGACACGACGACGAGGGCCAAAAGCTCGTCATTCGTCGCGTTGCGAAACACGGTGTTTTTCAGCGTTTCGAGCAGCTTGGACGGCTCGACGTGGTATTTATCGGCCATCACCACAAGGGCGGAGGCGCGAGGTTGGGCAGTGGCTAGTTGTTCACTCATGGGTTACTTGTTCTTGTTGGGATTCTTGCGTTCGAGAAGCTGGCGAAGGCTGCGGTAGCATTTCAGGCGGTCGGAAAGCTCGACCTGCTTTTCCGCAATGAGCCAATCGACGGCGGCAGTCAGGTCATAGCCGTTCGCTTGGAGTTGAGTCACAACGGGCGCGAAGGGTGCCCAGGAGGAGCGGGAAGGCTTTTGCGGCGGTAGTGCCTTCGCGGCTTTGGCGAGGAGTTGGGAGATGGGCGTTTTCATCACTTGCGCGTTTTGATGTGGCGAGAGCGGCGGTTGCCGTTGTTCCTTTCGATCCAGCGTTGAGCGGCGGCTTCGTTGCCCTGTTCGGCGGAGTCTTGCCACGCGGCAAAATGGCGGGCCTCGCCTGCGATCTGCGCGACCTGCTGCGCGTTGGGAAGCGCCATAAGGCTATCAACGTGAAGCAATGTCTTCTTGCCCGCGTGAAAGCGTTGACCGGCCCACTCGCGGAAAAAGCGAAGATTGCGGGCGTGTTTGCGATAGGAACGGCGGATGATTTTTCCGGGGATGTGCATGGTATGGATGTGGGTTATGGGTGAAAGATGAGGTAAGCGGCAGCACCGACACAGCCGATACAGAAGCCGAGCAGGTAGAACTTGAGCAAAGCACGACGGGCGCGAATCTGCGCAATCGTGCGCGGGCGAAGGTCGAGCATGTGGGCGTGGCGATAGAGGCGGATGTTCATGGCGTGGCTTTTGGTGCTATTCGGTGGTGTCCGGCGTTTCGAGTTCGAGGATTGCTTCGAGGACGACGGAAAGGGGCGTGCGTTCTGTGAATCGGGCCTCCCACGATTCGCGTTCGTCAGTGATGTAAAGATGCGGCCCGTTGCTTGTCGGCCACTCTCCCGAACTGATGCAGACATGCGAGTCACCGGCTTGCAGGTACACCGGATGCCCGTCCTCGTTGTCGGGATGGCGCGGGTCGATCTTGAGGCCTTTATCGGCCAGCATTGAATCAACGGCCTCCCACCATGCGCGACGATGCGGCAGGCGTGAACGTCCAATCCAAAGCGGAATCAGTTTGGCGTCACTCATGGCTTGCGGCCCTTTCTAGCCTTGGGCGTCACAGCAGCAGACGCCGCGTGCATCCAGTTCAACATGGAGAGCGTTTCAGCGGCAGGCGTGCGCTTGCTGCGAGAGGCAGCAGCTTTGACCCAGCGCGAAAGCTCAGGAGAAAGTTCAAGCGTCAGCTTCATTTCCGTGCTCCTTTCTTGGTCTTGGGGTTTTCGATGTATGCGGGGGCTTGCAGTCCGAGGAATGAAAAGGCCTCGAAAGCCAGTTGCGCACCGAGACTGCGGCGGTTGGCCTTAGCTCGAAGTTTGAGCGAAGCATGATCTTCGCGGGACAGGACAGAGACGACGTTAGGCATAGTTTTATCCGGGTGAGATGTCACCCATGCTAGAGGTGAGATGTCACCCGTCAACATGGTTTTTGAATTATTTTAAATTTTCTTGATTGGGTGAGATGCCACCGTTAGGCTTGCCGCATGGCAAACCAACGCAGCAAAGATAAAGTCAAAGTGCAGACCTATCTGCACAAAGACGACGACAAGCTCCTCCGCGAAGCCGCGAAGAGGCACGGCTACTCAAACTTGGCGGAGTTTTTTCAGGCCATCGCGCGCGACGCTGTGAAGGTGCCTCCACAAATCAAGGCTCTCGCCCTGTCTGCAATGGGCGCTCAACAGTCCGGCTGCGGCGGCGCAATGTGCGCGCTCATCTTCGCGGCGGGCCTCGTGCTCTACTGCATCGCATAACATGAAACCTTGGCTCATTCCCGCCTTCGTGATTGCCACGCTCTGCGCTGGCTTGTTGGTCTTGCGCGCGCGTCGATCTGGCCTTTTGGAAAAACTCCCGCCTCCGCCAGCTTTGCACCCTTTGGGCCAAAGCGACGGGCATCCATAGGCGAGGCGCTGAAGGTCGGGACAGCATCGCGTCTGAATTGTAACACAATTTCACACTTGCACAAGAGGCACAATGCCACGAAATGCCACGCATGGCCAGCATTCGACCCGACAAGAAAACCAATACGTCCATTTCGATTGATGCCGCGATTCACAAGGGCGGGCAGAGAATCGCCAAAGAGCAGCGCCGCAACTTCTCGTCCTACGTCGAAAACCTCATTTGGGAAGACATGCGCCGTCACGACGATTTGCGCATTCTGGCCGCTGCCAAGGCCTCGCGCAGGGCTTGAACCTCCGCGTGAACGTAGCGCCGCGCGACCTTCGGGGAATCGTGATCCGTGACGAGCCGCGCCAGTTCGCCCGATACGCCAGCGGCAGCGAGGCGCGAGGCCATCGAGTGCCGGAACGAATGGAAACTTTTCAGGTGAACGATGCGCTTGCCGCGATGGACGGGCAGGGGATCAATCCCGGCCCTTCGGAGGTAATCCACAAACTGCTCGCTCGCCTTGCCGTTGCGGTTGTCGGCATGGTGGATGCTCTCGAAGCTGCCCAGCCGCACAAGGGACCGTGCCAGCCAGCGAGGCAGCGGCAGCACAACCTCACGGCCCCGGCCCGATTTCTTGCGCGGCGTGATCCTGACCGTATCGCCCTCCACGCGGTCGGCAGTCAGGTCTAGCAGGTCTTGGATTCGGTGCCCCGTGTGCCAGCCCAAGGCGACAAGGCACCGCCAATCTTTCCGCCCGCGCATGGCCCGCAGGATGGCCGCAACCTCCATCCGGGTAAAGGTGCCCTTCTCGACCGCGCCGCTGGCTTTTCTCGCCACCGCAAGCGTCGGGTTACTGGTTCGGTGCCCGCGCGCAATCGCCCGCTTGAACAACATCGAGGCGAAATTGAGGTGCGCGTTTGAGGTCGTGCCGCTGAACTGCCCTCGACACCATCCGTAGAACTCCTGCATGTCATCGACCCCGAAGCCGCTGACGGGCGCGTGAATGCGGTTTCCTGCCCATTTGGCGAGCGTTGCCCAATGGCCTTGATACTTTCGCAGTGTCCCGCTAGCGACCTCCACAGAGGCCAAAAGCTCGAGCGCCACGTTCTCGAGACTCGGGACCGGCGCGACACCTTCCGCGCCAGCCAGTCGCAAGATGTCGTTCACCAGCTCGAGCGCCTTTTCGCGCGTCATCGTGCCAGCCTTCGCGGCCCCGCTGGCCTGTTCCAAGCGCGCCGCTATACCGCTGGCCGCTGCCTTGTCCTTTGTGCCGGTGCTCTTTTGCTTCCACGTCCATTTGCCCGCCGCAGCATCCCACGCGCGGAAAGCCGCGATCCATGTTTTAGAGCCGGGACGTTGGAAGACAGTAGCCACACAAGAAAATCCACAAATAGGACATCTTGTAAACTATTGAATGACATTCCGTGACATTGTGACGTAAAAGCGCCCTTCAGAAGGGGGATTCACCCGATTTCGACCGCTTAGAGGCCCGGTGAAAACACATGGTGGAGGTAAGGGGATTGCATGCGTAGCTAGGGAAGGGAAGGCATTCCACAAACAAACGCACAAGCAATCACATTTTCACATTGTCATTTGTGCATTTCCCAAAATCGAGGTCAGGGCCGTTTCGGCGGTCGCGCCGTTGCGCAGCTTGTTCCGAATGGCTTCCGCTGTTTTGCGACAAAAGCCAGCCCATGCGGAAATGTTTTTGGTCTGGCCCGCGAAAGTGAGAAGTCGATTTGTTCGGCGGTTATTGGTCTGCTCCCGCATCGTGGCCCATCGACAATTCCCAGGCTCATAATGCCCGTTCACGTCGATTCGATCTAGCGAATGCAGCTTGCTAGGCCTTGGCCCCATGTCTGCCATGAAGGCTTCGAAGCTCGAATATTTGAACTCGATTCCGCGCCCGCCATAGGATTCGTAACGTTGGCATCGAGGATTAATGCAACGCCTGCGGGCATCGAGGTAGGCCTGTTTTTCTGGCGTGCGCTGGTTCATGGCATTTAAACCGTAAAGCGGATTCGAGAACGAATGCGGGAGACATGGCGAACCTTTGCTAGCACGGCCCCGCCCTCGCGGCTCCCTGCCCCGTCTGTGTTGCCCTCGATGGTCCGAACGTTGCCGTTCTTGTCCGGCGCTGACGTGGCAATGCCGATGTGGCTGAACGTGAAAATCACGATGTCTCCGGCCTGAATGTCTCCACGGTGCGGTTTCCGCGTGTTCGTGCTGGCGTCTTGCTCAAGGCTCCAGTTCTCGAAGTCCCATGCGCCAGCCGTGCGCGGACGTTTGAAAGTCTTGGTTTCGGCAATGCCTGCCGCCAGCATGGCTTCACGGACGCACCAGCAAACAAAAGCAGCGCACCACGGCCAGCCCTTATCAGCAGGAAGCCACGTCGCGGCCTTGTATTCGTTGACGCGCCGCCCGCAGTTGGAGCCGTTGACTTCCTGCACGCCGATTTCTCGACGGGCGACTTCGACCAGGGCTTGAGGTAGTTTCATGGCTTTTTGGAGACGTAGTAAAAGACCCCGACAACGGTCCCGATCATGACGGCAATCGCGAGGATGATGCGTGCGCCAGCTTCGGGAAGCGGCAGGGCGGCGAGGTCGAGGAGCGTTTTCATGGAATCAGAATCTCGTCATGTTCGAGGATTTCGCGGACGGTGCCCGGAAGCGCGAGGCCACCGATCCACGTTGAATGCCCGTAATGGTCGCGAGAATGGTCGAAGACGCGGCCCGGAAAGCGATCTGCCAGCGCCTTGCCCCGCAGGCCCAGCGATCCGAAGCCCAAGCCAACAAAGTTCAGCAGCTTCGCGGACAGGCCCGCCGCCAGAAGCGCCTTGTCGTTCGCGCTGCCGTAAATGTGCACGTGGCGAATCTTGCCTTGAATCACGGCATCGGCGAAATGCTCATCCTCAGCAGCCGGAGAAATCAGGTGCACGCTGTCCAGCTTGAAAGGAGCCGCCAGCGCCACGCGCGCGATGAGGTCGCAGCCGTTGCTGTGCCCGATCATCCGCACGGTCCAGCCGTCTTCCGCGTAGCCTAGCGCCTTCTTGAGCAGCTTTTCTGCGCGTCGAGCTTGGAACAGCCTGCGCGTTAATGCGGTCGTGTAATACTCAAACTTTTCCGGCTTTACGTAGTCGGGCGTCTGGCGGTTCAGTAGCGTTGCCGCCTCATCAACCCAACCGTCCGTTTGCGCCGGATTCGTGTGAATGCCGTTCAGGATGAAATAGACAACGCGCTTCACGGCTTGGCCTCCTCGCATTCAGGTTCGATCTTGGCCGCGACCTTTCCGCCAGATTCGGCAGGATTCGGAATGATTCGGAAACCTTCGGAAATGCGCCAGCTCTTGCCGTCCTTCTCGGGCATCGGCACGATTTGCCCGCGCGCGATGTAGTTCAGCACCGTGCGCTCATCGACGCCCTCGCGCTCCGCTACGTCTCGCGTGGTCAGCCACGTTTTCGCGCTGTCCACCATTTCGGTATCAGCCTCCGCACTGCCCACGTTCACGCTCTGCGTAATGCCCTTGCCGCCCGAAGTGCGCTCAAAGAGCACGCTGATTTGATTGCTGTGCGTCGAGATGGAGCCAGTGACCCAAAGCCCCCACAAGAAAACGCCGCCACACATGGAGGACAGCATGAGAAATGACAGCACCGCCATTGCTTTCCAGATCGTGCCGAACTGCACGGAGGCGTGGGGGTCGGTCGAGTCTGTCAGCGGGTTACTCATGTTGTTACAGCAGCGCCCTGATTTGAGTTTCAATTGCTGAGGCCAAAATGGCATGGCCCGCGTCGGAGGGATGCACCCCATCGGCAAACAGCGCGGAGGTGTAATCATCAAACCGCGCGTCCACGTCTGAGGGGTCCAAATAGGCGTCATACATGCCCACGGCATTGACACACAGGTTGTTCAAGTCCGTGCGCTTCGCGCCAGTCCACGAACCCGTTGGATTGCGGTCAATCATACCGACCGCCAGCACTTTGTATCCCGCCGTGCGCGCCCCTTGGCAGTAGGCTTCGAAATCGGCAAATGCCTGCGCAGCGGTGCGACCATAATACAAGTCGTTTGTGCCTCCCCACGCCACCAGGACATTGTTGCCAGAGGTGCGTAGGCCCGCCGTGTATTCCTCTGTGGCGGCATTTAGACGCATGTAAATCGCGGGACCACCGCCCGCCGTGGCGTTGCCCACGGTCTGGCCCGAAATGCCAAAATTGCCGACGTGATAGCCATCGGTGCCGAGTGATGCCGCCAGCAGCGAAGCCCAGGCATTGGCGGGTGCGCTCGCGCCGGTGCCCGCCGTGATCGAATCGCCGTCGAGCACAATGCGCCAACGATCTTTGAGCGCCCATTTGTCCCGCAGGTAGTTCGCCAGGGCCGTCCAATCCGTATCCGACAACCGCGAATTAAAAGCCAGCACCTCGTGCATATGCCCGGACCAGAAGAAGCCCGCCAGATTGCTCAAGCCTGACACTTTCAGCGCGCTCGACGTGGTGGCACCAGTGGCCACGCGCGTTTTGCCGTCGAACAGTTCGCACGTGCCCGCCGTGACACGCATGCCGAGAATCATCGCCTCCGTCGTCGATACCGGCAGGCAGCTCATGCCCGCCGTGACGCCTGCGCCTTGGTAAAACGCCGGTCGGCGCGAAGTCTGCATGCCCAAATAAGGGTCGATGCCATTGGCCCAAAGCACGCGGAACACATCATCGTCGCGATTGACCACGGCCATTATGGAATAAGCCGTTCCGCTGCCCGTGTAGGATCGCAACAAACGCTTGGTTCCATCAAAGTAGAACCCCGGTTTGCCATTCAAAACGTTGGTCTTGAAAACAGGCGGCACAGAGGCCTCGGTAAAGTGCCGGGAGTTGCCGCTGAAATCCGTGGCGGTTGTCGCATTGGCATTGTTAGCATAGCCCGTTTGCTGAAACGCATCGAGCCAGATGGCTGGCGAAAGCGACAATGGATCAAAGGTCGCGCCACTTGCCACGAATCGCGGACGCCTGCGCAGGCGGTCAATCCCGCCGAATTTGGCGGTGTGGATCATGACAGATATTCGGCCTCGATGCTCTTGATGGTGACTTGCGTGTTGGAGTCATCGGCACGCTTGACGGAAATCTGGTTCGCGTTCGTGATGCCGTAGAACGAATAGCCCGTTCCGGTCGGAAGCTCGAAGGTCGCCGAATCGCTGCCGCGCTTGAACGCAAGCGTCGTGCCCGTGTTGTTGATGACGTGAACCGCATCGCAGACGTAGGCCGGGAAGGTCACGAAATTCGTTCCCGTGGCGCTGGTTTGAACGGAGGTAAGGAAGGCCGCGTTGGTCATGCGCAACTTCGGGGAAACGGGCGCGGGCGTGTCAAGTCCCGGCTACGGCTTTCTCTGAAAAGCCAGCCGACCGCAGCAAACCCCGGAAAAAGTGCGTGAAATCGAGGTTGACTTTCCGAAAGGAGATTCACCCGATAGAACCCTACAACAATAGGTTGCTCTCTGGCGGGAGCGTCCGCCCATAAAGCGCACGAACCCGAAAGGAGCAGCGCAAAAAGCCGATCATCCGCCAGAGGTCGGCTTTTTGTTTGGGGTCGTTCTAGCGCCAATACTCTCACCTGAAAAGGAGGTCACTTGGCAAAGACTGATTGCAACGGTGGCTCCCTGACTGCGATTTAAGGAGCCGTAAAATTGACTGCCGCCCGAGAGGCGGCGGAACCCGTTGAGACAACAGCCTGTTATTCTGGTCAACCGTGGGCTGTCTCAGCGCAAGTGCTCGGAAACCTCATGGCTCCGTACACGCAGCGCACGGTTTTTCCTTCACCGGGAGAAACCGTGCCCGTTTCCTATTCACCGAACCGCAGGCTTTTCTACACTGGACAGCTTCGGAATGTCAGGGCAGACTTGCGGCGTGAACCGAATCAAAGAAGCCATCAAGATTGAAGCCCGCGAACTTTGGGACGGCGGGGGCAAGGGCATTTTCTGGCTCATCTTCTTCGCGACTGTGATCTACGGCCCCCTCTATCTGGCGGGCCGTCTGGTCATTGCCCTGTTTGAGTGGCTTCAATCACTTTAGCCGCATCGACGCCAGCGTTCGCCAGCGCCACAATAGCCGCAATGTCGGAACTGAACAGGCCTGCCGCTTGGAAGACGTTCCACCAATCTTTCAAGTCGCCGTCTCCTTCGGCAATGTCTTGAGCTGAAAAGGCCGCATACTTGACCGCGCTAAACTGGCCGCTTTCTCCGAACATATCGCCGATGAGCGGGACGCCGGAAACCATGCCGTAGAGCATCGCGCCCGAGATTCGCGGCAGACTCCATTTCTCTTCGTCGTCGTCGCCTTTCATGTCCTTCCAGGCGTTGCGAATCACGACACTTGCCGCCGCCATGAGCAGCGAAACCATGACGGTCCTGCCCGCCGCCTGCGGGTCTTTCTTGGCATTCAGCAGGCTCCAACCAAGATATGCGATCTTTTGCCGCGCCTCCGACGAGTAGGCAAAGACGGACTTTAGGGCCGGGTGCATGGCCGTTACTTCCCACAGGGAGCGCGTCGCCATGCGGGTAGGCTGCGCGACTTGCTCGACGCCGCGTTCTGCCTCGCGGTGCGCGTAGGCGTCCAGCTCCGCGCCGGTCATGCCAGCCGCCCTGCCTTGGCCGCGATGGTAGTCTAGCAGGATGGCATAGCTTCCCGCCGTAAAGAACGCATCCGCGCCCGAGAGCAGTTTGCCTAGCTGGGTTGCGTAATACTTGGCCGCGCTGGGGTTCTGCGCGCCGCTCAGATTGTCGAGAGCTTGGCGCACGATGGCGGGCGCGGCCTTGTAGCGGCGCTGAATGAACTCGCTCTTGATGGCATCCCGCCAGCCGAGACGGCCCGCCAAGAGCTTCCCGAAGCGGAGCACAAAAGAGCCGGTCGGGATCAGCAGCGCCGAGGCCGCAAGCTGGGTGCTTTGAATTGCCAGCGTCCCGGCTTTGCCGAGTAGCGCCATCGTGGCGGCATTCTGCGCCATGTTCGCAATCCCGCGATTGAAAGCAAGCTGGTTCGAGGCATCGCGGAAACCGCCCTGCGCGATGGCGTCCACCCACTGCCGCAGCGCCGAGGAAGCGTTCTTGCCACCGCTGGCATGCACGGCGTTCAAGACCTCGCGATTGCCCAGGACGGCGTTCATCTCGACGGCCAAGTCATAGTAGGCTTTCCAGTAAGCAATCTGCCGGTTGTGCAGGATGAGCGTTTGGAGCGCGTCGCGAAACTCAGGCTCCGCGATGGCGTTCCGGCTACGGGTTCGCAGGCTTCCGGGCGTCAGGATGGAGCCGCCCGACACTGCCGAGCCGGTCACGGGATCAACGACCTCGCCCGCCTTGGTTTGCGCAGGCGTGACCGTGATGGGCGCATAGGCGTCATGATGCGGCATGTTGACGCCGTAGCGGGCGCGGTAGAGCGGATTCAGGGTTGCCCATTCGGCGGCGTATCGCTCCGAGATAAAGGCCATGACGCGGCGAGCCTCGGGCGTCAACGCGGCCTCGATTTCGTCGATCCATGCCTGATCGTAGGACCATTTGGAAGTGACTTCATTGTTCTCGTTCCGGGTGCCTTCCATGTGGCGCCTGCCGTCCTCCTGCCTCCACATGAGCAGGGCTTGAATGGCTTCGAGCTGCGAGAGTTCGCCCTTGTCGGTCTTGATGGTGCGTTGCGCCAAACGGTAGCGCAGGCGTTCACCTTCCAGCACGGAACCGCCGCCCATCTCGGAAAACAGCGCCTCGACCTCATCGCCAAGCTTTTGGGATTCGTCCTCATACTTGCTCGACGCCTCGCGCTCCGCGTCCACAAGCGCGTCAACACGCGGACTCTTGAGGCCGAACACATACGAGAGAACCTGATGGAGCGACGACAGGGAGAGCCAGCTACCCTTCAAGCGCCCGACTGCCTCCTTGGCCTCATTGTCTGCCGCGTCGCGTTCCGGCTTTAGGCCAGCCTTGCCGGTCGCAACAATGAAGTCTTGCCGCATCCCGGCGCGGTGTTCCTTCCGCTCGATTTCGGCCAGCTTCCATTTCAGCCATGCGCCTTCGTAGATGTCGCGCAGGCTATCGAGCGCCGAGAAGGCGCGGCCCGAGTCGGCGTTCTTCAAATCGCCCACAAGCTCGACAAGACCGCGCTCCGTGACGGCCAAAACTTCCTGTTCGGAGGTCAGTTCACCGGAAGCAATCCGGGCGTCAAGGTCGGCCAGACGGCCAGC
>Ga0315904_10002591_pt1 | contig 27789 bp, 22 predicted proteins | sample LakEriMetagenome_6_FD_203529 | JGI IMG/M metagenome (GOLD analysis project Ga0315904, IMG submission 203529) | Freshwater fungal communities from buoy surface, Lake Erie, Ohio, United States - Buoy 12 MA120 | ecosystem: Environmental > Aquatic > Freshwater > Lake | place: USA: Lake Erie, Ohio...
TGAGCAAGAGAACAAGAAAAAAGCACGAGAGTATAATTCTAATTTAGATAAATCGGCAAAAGAATTTGGTTTATCTGATAAGTCAAAATTGTCAGATTATAGAAAAAAATGGTGGGAACGTGAAATTTCAAAAGAAGAAAAAAAATCCGGCTTTAAATTTACAAAATCTGAAAAGAGTGGACTTATTAAAAGGTGGGCAGATGGTGATAAAGGATTTGGTGTAAATGGATTTCAAGACGATAAGAAAAAAGCATGGTTTAGAAACTACGAAAAATCTTCTTTAGAAAAGTCTCAAAAGTCAATGATAAGACCTATTGAGAATACATTCTTAAAAGCTGGAGCACAGACTTTAAAAAGAGCTACTAATTTTGTTGCATCCAATAACCCCGAAACATCTAAACAGGTAAAAAAAGATGTAGCTACAGCTATAAAAGCAATAAAGGATAGTAAAGATCCTGCTAAATTAGCAAAATTACGTAAAGAACTTGATAGGCTGAAAGAAATTGGAATGGACAATGTAGTTCCTTCCGAAGGTGTGGTTTTTATGTATAAGGGAAAGCCATATAAGTTTACAGGTGCATTTGCTCCTATTAATCAAATAAATGGTACTTTCAAATTTGACAAACCAAAAGACGAAAAACCAGAAGCAAAGCCAAAAGAAAAATATAAAAAAGAAGCAAAAAAAGACGAAAAGAAAAAAGCAGAAAAGCAACCAAAGAGAACTATAGCAGTATTTGCTGGAAGATTTCAACCATTTCATGCAGGTCACTATAGTGTTTATCAAGAACTTGTCAAAAGATTTGGAAAAGATAATGTGTATATAGCGTCATCAGATGTAACAGATGAAGTCCGTTCACCATTTAAATTTAGTGAAAAACAGGAAATAATTACATCTATGTTTGATGTACCGAAAGACCATGTTGTTCAAGTTAAAAATCCATATCAGCCCGTAGAAGTATTAAAAGGTGCGGGCAAAGACACGGCATATGTCACGGCTGTTAGTCAGAAAGATGCAGAACGATTAGACAAAGGTGGTAAATACTTTAAAAATTATGATAAAACGCCTAAAGGAACACATAAAAATTATAAAGAAGAAGGTTATTATATAATAGCACCTGAAATGCAACTCAAAGTTAATGGTGGTAATATAAGTGGAACACAATTACGTGCTACGTTCGGTAATGAATTTTTATCAGATAGTGAAAAAAGAGATATATTTACACAAGTATATGGTAAATTTAACAAAGACATATATAATAAAATAGTTAAAAAAACCACCAAAGCAGAAGAAGCTAAAGTAGAAATAGAAAAAATTGAAAAACAAAAAAAAACAGCAAAAGCAATAACTAAAAAAACTGACACCGGTAAGAAAGATAAAAAAGAAAAATCGGTAAGTTTAGATAAAGATACTCGTAAAAAATTAAAGGATGTACTAAAAACTAAAATAAAAAATCCAGAGACTGGTAATAAAATTTATGTTAGCAGTGCATTAAAATATAAAAAAGGTAGTAAAGTAAGAAGAGCAGCAGAGGATGAAATTAAAAAAGCATTGAAAACCAAAAATGAGAATTTTCCGGGTGGAGTATTTACTGGGTTAACATCGCCGGCCGGATATATAAATGGCGCACCTAACCCAAAACGTGTAAAAAATATGAGAAAGAAACTAAATTCAAAAGAAAAAAAATCGGTTAATGAAAATATTTCTTTGGTAGATGAAACTATCTTTAATGAATGGGCTTCCGATTATTTCGGAGAATCGGTCGTAGCAGAAGAAATAAAATCTGTTAATACAAAAGACACTAGAAAAATTCAATCGTTAAAAGAAGATTCAGAAATTTATAATCCGATAGCTAGGTATCATGTTTTTAATGATAATGATTCTCCTTTAGTACCATTTTTATTCAATATAATACAAGAAGAAGTTCAAGAATACATAGATACGCATTCTATTGATGAAGCGGATGAGGAGGGTGGAAAACCTAAAAAAGAAAAAGAACCCTCAGAAGCGGAAAAAATGGGTTTAGTATATCGTGGTTATGGTAGATATGCAAAAGATAAATCTGGCCCTATAACTCACAAAAGTGAAGATGGTAAAATTAGACCACTAACACCTGCCGAAGCTGAAGAAGAAAACAGAAAAGAAAAAGGTGCAGGAGCCGCACCTAAACCTGCAGCACCGGGCGCATCTGCAGCCGCTGGAGCAGCTCCTGCTGCCGGACAACCGGCAGCAGCTGGTGCAGGAAAAGAACCTGGCAAAAAAGGTCAACAAAAACCACCCGCACCATCACCACAAGATAGAGCTCAAAATCCACAGGCAATAAAAGCAGGAGAATTTAAATCAGATGCGGATAAAGCTGAGGAGAAAGAAAAAAAAGAAAAAGCAGAAAAGGAAAAAGAATCTAAATTTGAAAAAGACGCTGAGGAAAGATTAGCAAAACTATCACCAGAAGAGAGAAAGAAAGCTGAAAAAGCGAGAGAGATAGCTGACAGAGAAAATGCTGCAAAAGCTCAAATGGAAAAAGAAGAAGCTGAAGCTTTTGATACATTAAAAAACGAAGCCTTTGGATTTAAAAACCCAGATGGTACTAAAAAATCAAAATCAAATATAGCTAGAGCAATATTTGGAAATGCAACAAGATTGGTAACAAGAGCTGTAAGTCATACTTTAGGTGGTGTAGCAAATGTACTAACACTTGGTCTTGTAAAAGGATTTAATCCTAAAAATGTAGGAAAATTAGCAGATAAGATGGCGGCTGGTATTACAAAGTTTGTAACAAATCAGGACAATGCTATGGTCAAATTTGCTAAAGCATTTCCGCATAATGTAGCACATACAGTACATCATATAGTAGACACAGTTAAAAGAACAGGAAGTGCTGTAAATAATTTAGCACATCTTAGACATCCTTTGTCACAAAAACGAACTTGGAAAGATTCACAAGGAAAAGAACATAGTGAACACGTGACACGTGGTGATTTTCAAGAGGAAGTAGTAGTTAGAGATCCTAAAACAGGTAAGCCTGAAAGAAATATGTTTGGAATGCCCAAAAAAGTATGGGTAGACAAAGAACAACCAAAAGAACCCGATCGTAACGACCCTAAGTTTAAAAACGATAAACAATATGAGAAAGAAACTAAAAAGTATGAAAAGGAAAAAGCTAAACACGATTTTTATCAATCAGAAATAGAGGTTCCTAATGACCATTTTGATAGTCATAAACCAGAAAGTTCTGATAATCCAAGAACAAAGAAAGTTAAAGCAAAAGATGATGTAATTAAAGAACATGAAGCAAATAAAAAAGCTTGCGTGAGTATGATGAAGATGGCAGCTATGTCAGTAGCTGCTGCTTACGGTGGCCCGTTCTTAAAAGGATTGATGACTAAAGTTGGAGGAAGTACAGCTGCATCAGCTACTACATCAACTTTAGCTAAAGGTGCTCAAGCTTTATCAGATGCTGCACATAATGGTATGCAATGGTTGTCTACTCAAGGAAAAATAGGAGAAATGACAGCACAAGGACTTGCTGCCGCTGGAAAAGGTGCAGCCGCGGCCGGTAAAGTAGCCGGTCACGCAGCAGCTGAAGTTGGGCATCATGTTCTTCACGTTGGTGAAAAGATAGGCCACACTGCAGCTAGTGTAGCACACGCACCAACCGAAGCATTACATTATGCATTTGACGCAATGGGATTGCATGGTAAAATAGTAAATGGTATTTCGTATTTTGGAGGTGAAATGATAGGTCATGGTACATTAGAATCATTAGGATTACACGCTCCAGATGCTGAAAAGATTGGCGGTGGTGCAATAGGAATGCATTCATTGTTAGGCGCAATATCTGAAAGTGAAAGAGCAGAATATAAGATGATGTCCGAACATTTCAATTATTTAAATAAAACCATATTAGTTGAAGGAAAAAAAGTTGGTGAAGAGGACATGAAAAAAGCATCAAGAAATTCATTAGCTTCGGCTATGTTGATAGCTTCAAAAGCTGCACCAAAGATTGAAAAATACGAGATGACTGAAGAGCAATATGCTGAGATGTTAGAAAAAGCTGTTATGTTCAAAAAATTGAAAGAAGGGTCTGATAGAGAACAAGAAATAGATAAAACAAAAGATGCAGCAGCTGATATGGCAAAATCTTTTTCTAAAATGTTAAAAGAAGACGCCAGCGAAGCTCAATCACATTCTCGTTTAAAACTTGTAAAAGAGTTTGTTGAATGGTGTTCAGAAAGACTGAAATTAAAAGAAAGGCCCCGTGTAAAAATTTTAAGTAACAAATCTTTACCAGAAGCAGAACAACCTTCATTAGGTGGGTATATTCCGCACATTAAAGAAATATATGTTGTTATGGAGGGAAGACTGATAGCAGATGTTTTAAGAACTATTGCACATGAGATGGTTCATCATAAACAATATGAAATGAATCTCATAAAGAATATAGAGAATGACGGAAAAACGGGCTCTGAAATTGAAAATAAAGCAAATTCTGTAGCAGGAATACTACTTCGTGAGTATGGTAAACTGCAAAAAAAGATATATACCGAATCAACTCAAAAAAAAAATTCAAATGATAAGGTAAAATCTTCGGAAGAACATTATGTACCTACTACTGGTATCTTTAGTAGAAATTTAACTCCACAACAAAAAATAGATAAATTAAATCCTGCCAGAGCAATACAAAAAGCTAAAATTTGGCATAAAACATTTGCTCATCACAATCCGGAAACCGGTGAGGTTGAATCGAAAAATATGTCAGAAGCAATTGTAGATGATACGATTGACTCTACATTTGCTAAAATGAAAGAAAAAATAAAAGCAAGTTATCCATCTTTACAATCGATTAAATACGATACACACGACAAAACTTATACTTTCATTTTTAATAGTGAAAAAGAGGCTAACACTTTTAGAACAAAATTTAAAGGTACAAAATCTCAAATAGCTCAATTTGATAAAATTGATTATGAGCCAAAACAAAGTCCTAACACCTTTTTTGTAAAATTTAAAACTCAGTTTAAAGAAGATATAAATTTACCGGTAAATGTTGGAGACACTGTACTAATGGGTAAATTCAAAAATAAAAAAGTAAAAGTAAAAGATATTGGTAAGGATCACCACGATATGCCTACAATCAATGGTAGACCAGCGGCAACATTCAGAACTAAAAAAGAATCTTTAAATGAAGTAAGTGCATTAGCTGGTTCAGATGCTCAGCCAGATGGTGCTTTTTTACCAAAAGGTAAAACTAGAATATTGGGTAGAAATGATAATGTAAACAAAACAGATAAGTGGTTCACAAATGGTGGATATACTCAGACTGACTTTCCAACTGCTGATGCAATATTTGGAGATGAGGACGCGGAACTTGTAACAGTTTGGTATAGTCATGAAAATGTACCAAGACAAGAAGAAAAGCTCAAAACGGATTTCATAAAGGAAACTTTGAACACTAATAAAGAGTATGAAAAATATACCAATAAACTATTGGAAATAATTCGGAAAAAGTAATATATATTTATATACAGGTTACAAACAATTTATTATGGCAAAAAGAAAATCATTTGAAGAAAAAAATAAGTACATTCATCCAACTCGCAAAAAAGTCATAGACACTGTTTTTGGTAGAGATGGTAACACTCAAAAAACATTTGGTTACGAAGGTGATGAGTTAAAGAAAAGAGAAATAGGAGAAACATGGACTGACTCAAGTGGGGTAACATGGGAACAAAAAGATGGATATAAAACCACAGTTAGTAAATTAGATGATGTCAGACAATATCTTTCTTCATTAAAAGAATGCAAAGGTACAGATTGTCAGACTAAAATATTTTCTAAAATAGACAAAAAAATAATAATAAAAACAGGAATGTGCGTTGATTGTTTACAAAAATATGAAACACAACTAAAAGTAGATGGGACATATCCGTTTTATGAGGATTACAAAATGACTCGTAATAAACTAGCTTATGCTAGAGAATTGAAGCAAAGATATGAAGCTGCTCTAGATGGTATTAAAGATACTATTGAATTTGTAAACGAAAGAGGTGAAATTGAAACATGGAAATGGGAAATTGAACCAGAAAAAGTTCGTCAAGATTTAATTAATGATATTCAACAGGTTTCGCATGCAATAGAATTATTGATAGAAAGAAAAGCTAAACTTGAAGATAAGTTAGTTGAACTAAAGCATTCCGAACTAATAGTAAAATAATGGCAGTTCAAGGTCAACCACAAAAAACTCTTAAAGAGATAATCGCAGATGAATATCGTAGATGTGCGTTAGACCCTATACATTTTATGAAAAAGTATTGTGTCATTCAACATCCGACACGAGGAAAGATACCTTTTCATTTATATCCGTTTCAAGAAAATTGTATGAACGATTTTAAAAATAATCGTTTTAATATCATTCTAAAATCACGTCAGCTCGGATTATCAACACTTTCAGCAGGATACATACTTTGGAAAATGCTATTTAACGAAGATTTTAATGCACTAGTTATTGCTACCAAAGTAACAGTAGCAAAAAATCTTGTTGAAAAAGTTCGTGTCATGCACGACCTTCTTCCTATATGGTTGAGGGATGGAAATAACGCATCGGTTGAAGATAACAAACTATCACTTAAATTAAAAAATGGTTCACAAGTAAAAGCAATTGCAAGTTCCCCTGACGCAGGTCGTTCTGAAGCATTGTCTCTTCTTGTAGTGGACGAAGCAGCATTTATTCGTGACATTGATGAAATATGGTTATCAGCACAATCAACACTTTCAACAGGTGGTAGTGCAATTGTACTTTCTACTCCAAATGGTGTTGGTAATTGGTTTCATAAAATGTGGGTTGAGGGTGAAAACCAAACAAACGGATTTAACAATATCAAACTACATTGGACAGTCCATCCCGAAAGAAATCAAGAATGGAGAGACGAGCAGACACGAGTATTAGGAATAAAAGGAGCAGCACAAGAATGTGATTGTGACTTTGTGAGTTCTGGTGATACTGTCATTGACCCACAATTATTAATGTGGTATAAAGAAACTTATGTAATGGAGCCTGTAGAAAAACGTGGATTTGATGGAAATCTTTGGGTATGGGAGCATCCAAACTATAGTCGTCAGTATATGGTTGTGGCTGACGTTGCTAGAGGTGATGGTAGTGACTTTTCAACGGCACAGGTCATAGACATTGAAGATTGTTCACAAGTAGCAGAATATCGTGGCAAACTTGAAACCAAAGATTTTGGTAACTTTTTAACAGCACTTGCGACTGAATATAATAATGCTTTACTTGTAGTAGAAAATTCAAATGTAGGATGGGCAACAATTCAACAAATCATAGACAGAGGTTATGGTAACCTATTTTATATGAGTAATGATTTAAGATACATAGATGTTGAACGTCAAATAACGAATAAACATTATAGAGAAGAAAGACAGATGGTTGCTGGTTTTTCAACCACGTCAAGAACTCGTCCACTTATTATCTCATCATTAGACACCTATATAAATAATAAAGATATTCTAATCAGATCATCTCGTCTTGTAGAAGAGTTATTTACTTTTATTTGGAATGCGGGAAGAGCAGAAGCAATGAAAGGATACAATGACGACTTAACTATGGCAATGGCAATCGGATTGTGGGTTCGTAATACAGCATTACGTCTTCGTCAAGAGGGAATAGATTTAACAAAAAGTATGTTAGGTGCATCTCACATTCAAAAACATATAGGAATGTATACTGGAAATATGGCAAATGGTAGTCCATACGAAATTGCAACCGGGAAAAATAATGAAAAAGAGAATATAACTTGGTTACTTGGTTAAATTCTTTATACTTATACAGTATGAATGAAGATCTTCGTAAATGGTTTAAACAAAAATGGGTAAACATCGGCAAAAAAGTTGATGGTAAACATCCTCCATGCGGAACATCTGGTGAAAAGAGTGGATATGCAAAATGTGTACCTGCGGCAAAAGCAGCAGGTATGACTAAAAAAGAAAAAGAATCCGCAACTAAAAGAAAGAGAGCAGCTCAAAACAAAGCAGATAGGGGTGGTAAAGAATCAGGTAGCCAAGGTAAAAAACCAATATACGTTAGTACAAAACCACAAAACGAAGATTGGACAAAAAAATATAAAAAAAGTATTGACTGTAACAACCCCAAAGGATTTAGTCAAAAAGCACATTGTGCCGGTAGAAAAGCAAGACAAGCTGGTAAAAATACAAAATCAAAATCCGTGAACGAAATGAATATTGAAGAAAAGTTAAACTTATTTTTAGAAAAGAATTGTCCGACAGATGCGGCTAAATGGTCAGCTTCTAAAGCGGCTGCCAAGAAAAAATTTGATGTATATCCTTCAGCGTATGCAAATGGTTGGGCTGCAAAAAACTACAAATCTAAAGGTGGTGGTTGGAAAAAATGTAATGAAGGTGATATGAATGGATTGTGCGAAGAGTGTTGGAAAGGATATACTGCCGTTGGTGGTAAAATGAAAAATGGAAAAATGGTTCCAAATTGTGTACCTAATAAATAATAAAACTATTTAATTATGAAAAAAGTAAAAAAAGAAAGTCATAACGTAGTAGACCATCCAAATCGTAGGGATACGGATGTTGATATAAATTATGGTCAAGTTGAGCCATATGAATATGATGTTGAAAATCACGATGACGTAAAAGATTTTATAATTTTTATGCGTGAATATACAAAACAATTAAATGAAGCTGGTTGTGGTTGTGTTTTTGAAGCTGAGTATCAAGGTCGTAAAGTTAAGCTTGGAAAGCCAATGGCTGGTGATGTTAAAAAATTTAAGGTATATGTAAAGAATCCACAAGGAAATGTTGTAAAAGTAAATTTCGGTCAAAAAGGTGTCAAAATTAAAAAAAATAACCCTGGCAGAAGAGCAAATTTTAGAGCAAGACATAATTGTGATAATCCAGGCCCAAGACATAAAGCTAGATATTGGTCTTGTAGAAAATGGTAATTCAAAATATTTTTTGTATATTAACAAATTAAAATAAAACATAATGGCCGATACATCAATTTTTACAAGACTAAAAAAGTTATTTTCAACCAACACGATAGTTAGGAAAACACCTAAAGGAGTCAAAGTTATTGATACCGATGAGTATCAAAACATGACAACAAACCTAGTTGATAGGTTTTTAAAAATGCGTGTCACCAACCAATCTAATTTAGGTACGGTTGAATCATCAATGGCATATCAACAAATTAGAATAGATTTGTTTAGAGATTATGATTCTATGGATCATGACCCAATTATCAGTTCCGCTTTAGACTTGTATGCCGATGAATGTACTGCAAAGAATGAATTCGGAAGTGTATTGAAAATACATCATCCCGATGATAAGGTTAAACAAATTCTTGAAAATTTATTTTATGATATAATTAATGTTGAGTTTAATCTTTGGCCATGGACTCGTAATCTTGTAAAGTATGGAGACCTGTTTCTTCAATTAGAGATGGCGCCTGAAATTGGTATAATTGATGTAAGACCACTATCCGTATATGAGACAAGTCGTATTGAAAACTTTGACCCTAAAAATCCTCAATTAGTAAAGTTTGTTAATGCACCATATCAAAATCCATATACAACAAGTGCGTTGGGTGCACAGAAAAAAGAATACGAAAATTTTGAGGTAGCACACTTCAGACTATATTCTGATTCAAATTTTCTCCCATATGGCAAGTCTATGATTGAAGGATGTCGCCGTGTATGGAAGCAGTTGATGTTAATGGAAGATGCGATGTTGATTCATCGTATTATGAGAGCACCTGAAAAGAGAATATTTAAAATTGACGTTGGTAATATTCCTCCAAACGAAGTTGATAACTATATGCAAAAAATTATCAACTCATCTAAAAAGACACCATTTGTTGATGAAAAAACGGGTGACTACAATTTAAAATTCAATATACAAAACCTCATAGAAGATTATTATATGCCTGTTCGTGGTAGTGATACCGGAACTAGCATAGATACATTAAAGGGTTTGGAGTATAATATGGTAGAAGACATTAATTACCTAAAAGGTAAGTTGATGGCAGCACTTAAAATACCAAAGGCATTTTTGGGATATGAAGAAGATGTAAATGGAAAAGCAACTTTAGCTGCACAAGATGTTAGATTTGCAAAAACTATAGAACGTATTCAACGCGTAATGATTTCAGAACTTACGAAGATAGCTATTGTACATTTATATTCACAAGGTATTACAGATTCATCTTTAACAGATTTTAGTCTTGAACTTACTATACCATCAAAAATATATGAGCAAGAAAGAGTTGAATTATATAGTTCAAAAGTACAGTTAATACAATCCATGCAAGGTACTAAGATGTTTTCAAAAGAATGGATGTATCATACAATCATGGGTATGGCAAAGGATGAACAAAATGATATAACTCTACAGGTATTAGATGATACAAAACAAGCATTCCGATTATCACAAATAGAAACTCAAGGTGTAGACCCAGCTAAACCAACGGGAACAGAAGCACCTACGAATGTAGAGGAAGAAATTCAGAAAATAAAGTCTGAGTTAGAAGAGGATGGTAAAGTTGGTCGTCCTAAAGACGCTGTAAGATACGGAAAAGATGACCATCCCATGGGAAGAGACCCATTAGGAATTAAGACTTTGAAGCAAAAAGAGGGTTCTGTTAACTATAAACCGAGAAAAAGCTATTACGAAGAAATATTTAAAGATATGGAAGGTAATAGAAAAAAGATTATATTAACGGAAAATACGACTAAAAAGTAATAAAGTGATATAAAGATATATTTATATAGTAGAAATCTATTTTTAATGAAAAAGATAAAGCATTCAAAGTTTAAAAATACGGGCTTCTTGTTTGAACTCTTAGTTAGACAAGTAACGTCAGATATATTATCTGAAAACCGTTCAATAGCAGAACGTATTCTAAAAGAATATTTCAACTCTAAAAAAGAGTTATCAAAGGAACTAAAGTTATATCAGTTCTTAGTTAACGAGAAATATGCATCAGAAGTAAAAGCTGAAAAGTTTATAGACACTGTTTGCGAAGCTCGTAAAAAATTAGATGAAAAGAAGTTAGTAAAAGAAAAGTATAATTTGATTAAAGAAATAAAGTCTAGCTACAACATAGATGATTTTGTAAAGTCTCCCATATCAAATTACAAATTATTAGCTTCTATTTACAAAATTTTTGAAAATGCAATAGATAAGGATAATTATAATCCTGTAGACATTTTAAGTGCTAGATTTACTATAACAGAAACTATTATAAATTCATCTGTAAAAAATAAAGAATCAAGACTAAAAGACTTAGCTTTAGAAGAATACAAAAAACAAACAGATGATGTTAGGTCTATTACTTACAAATTTTTAGTTGAAAAATTTAATGAAAAGTATAAGAATCTAACAAACGAACAAAAAGTACTACTCAGAGAGTACATAAATAATATTAATAACACGGGTAATTTAACAAAATACGTCATTGGTGAAGTTAATACTTTGTTAAAATCACTCAAAGAAGTACAACCAAAAATAAAAGATAAAGTGACTAAAATAAAGTTATCGGAAACAATAGATAACATAAAAAAAATAAAATCTACAAAGATTATAAAAGAAAATCACCTATCTGCACTTATGATGGCGTATGAATTGGTTAAAGAACTAAAATCTAAATTGAAATAAAATGACAAATTATAGAGCGTTTAATGCATTAACTGTTGGTTCCGGTCAAACCGGTTCTTTAGACAGAGCATGGGGAATACTAAGAAGTTCAAGTGGAGCTGGTGTACTTTATTTAGAAGCAAAAAGTGGTTCATTAAACAACAGTGTTTATGCACCAAATGTAACTATGTCAATAGCAGACATTGCAGCTGGACAACCATTCCCATGTCATGTAAAAAAAGTTGAAGTTTCAGCAGGTACAGTCTATATTTTAGCATAATATGCCAGCACACTCAGAAGACCAGGCAAAATTAATGAGACTCGTAAGAGCAGCTCAAAAAGGAAAAGTTAAAGGAATAACTGATCCGGCTAAAACTATGGCTAAGGATATGGATGTTGAAGATGTTGAAGACATGATGACTACCGAAGATTTATATAAACTAAAAGAATATATTCGTGGTATTGTAAGAGAAATGAATACTACAGCAAATGTTCAGGGATATTTAACACCAAAAGCATTTAGTAAACCAGGCTCAGAAAAGAAAAAAGCTAAAAAACAAGCATCTTTAACCGGCTATACAGTAGTTGAAGAAATAAATCAATTAGCAGAAAATCGTTGGTTAGAATTGAAAAAAGAAGAATTGCCTGCTAGAGCTAAAATAGGACGTGGTATTTCAAATATAAATAAGCAATTAAATGAAATAGAAAGATTTCTCAATTGGTATGGTAGGTTGAAGCAAGAAAATGGTATGAGTAATCAAGATTTTTGGAAACGAACAAATCACAATATTTATAAGATAAAAGAGAGACTTATTAAATTAGAACAACAACTTAGAAAAATATCAGAATAATATGAAACTAGAACAACTAAGAGCAGTAATACGTGAGGTAATAAAAGAAGAAGAGGAATATCAAGCTTTCTTTAAAAAGGCTTTAGATAAAGCAGGAAAGTCAATTACAAAAATGAGTGATGCTGAGAAAAAAGCATTCTTTAATAAAATTGACGCAGCTTGGAAAGGTAAAACCGAAAATAAGAAAAAGTAATGAATAAAAATCTTCTTATAGAAACTCACTTGTTTGAAGCAAAGGTTCAAGAAGAATCTAATGGAACGCTTTTGGTTAAAGGTATATTACAAAGAGCTGGTGCGCCAAATCAAAATAAGAGACGTTATCCTAAAGAAATACTTGAAAGAGAAGTAAAGAAATATCAACAACTCATAAAGGAACGTAGAGCTTTAGGTGAACTTGACCATCCTGAATCTCCGATTATTAACCTTAAAAATGTATCTCATAACATCCGTGAAGTATGGTGGGATGGAGACGATGTTGTTGGTGTAGTAGAAATATTATCAACACCAGCTGGGAATATTCTTCGTGAACTTATAAAAAATAATATACGATTGGGTATCAGTTCTCGTGGATTGGGAACAGTAAAAGAAATGCACGATGGTACAGTACTTGTGCAAGAAGATTTTGAGTTAGTTGGATGGGACTTTGTTTCTAATCCATCTACTTATGGTGCTTTTATGTCACCTATGAATTTGAAGGAGAGTGTTGAACATAAGACCATGCTTGAAGAATGTGGTAAGTGGTGTAAATCACAAGACCTTATGAGAGAAATACTAATAGAATTAAACTAATAATATATGTTAAAATTAAAAGGATTAATATCTGAAGTAGCAGAAGACCCAAAAATAGAAAAATTGATTAAAGACATATCTAAAAAAACAGATATGAATGACCATACTGCATCTATATTGGTATTAGCAAAATTTTTAAAAGATAATAAATCTGTAAAAATTTTAGATGCTATAAATGATATTCACCATATAGAACAAAGTATGCCATACGAATTGGGTAAATATAGAAGTTCAATATTGAATGGTTTGTTAGAAACATTAAAAAATAAGTATGACGCTAATACTTATATGAAAGTATCAAGTGCATTTTAAAATAAATAAAGGTATGAAATTATCATCTCTTGTAAATAAGAAAATAAAAGAAAACAGACTAACTTTAAAAGAGGAAGGTCTGGAAGATTTAGACGTAAATTTACCAGTACAAGTAACTCGCTTTTTAGATAAAGTGGTGACAGCTATTAAAGGATATAAATTAAATAGAAAAAAAGAGCAACTTATAGTTGCAAAAATTATAGATGCACTCGGTATGGATAAGCAAGAATTAATGATGGCTATCCAAAAGATAAAGAAAAAAGGTATTTTACAAAAAGAAGATATTCAAAAATTATCGTCTTTAATAAAAGAATCGGAAGATAATGAAAAACTTCCTAATGAGATAAAAAAGCATTTCCTTGAGATTATATCTACTTATGGAAATCATCGTGAAGGCATATCTCGTAAATCAGACATTCGTGAAACAGCAGAAACATTAGGTGCGATAGCAGATGCAGCACAGGAGTATACACTCCGTGAAGGAGGTGATTGGTTCGACCGTGTTACGATTAAACGTAATATGAAAGAACTAAAATCACTTTGTGAATCTTTTACAAAAGAAGCTATGATAGCTAAAGAACAAGAACAACGTCTTGAAGCATTATATGAAGATATGGGTCACGTTTTATCACGTTATTTTGAAATAGCTGAAGTATCTGAAGCAGTTATGAAAGAAAGACTTGGTATAAAAGAAAAAGCACCTGAGGGTTGGGAAAAAACTGTAAAGGCTATGAAAGATGAGCCCGGTGTAGATAATCCTTGGGCATTGGCGCATTGGATGAAAGGAAAAGGTTATAAATCTCATAAATAATAATGGCAACAAATATAAAAGCACTTACTGCAGCAAAAGCAATATTACCAAAAGTATTGGTAAGTTCATCCGTAGTTATACTTACCGATAGAATGTTTGATGAGTATACTGCTCATTTTTTCTATAGAAGTGCTACTAACTTTTGCAAAGGAGTTGGTTATAATAGAGCAGCTGCTTTCTTTGAAAAAGAAGCGGCAAACGAATTAACACACGCCGAGAAGTTACAAAAGTATCTTGTAGATTGGAATGTAACACCAACATTACCGGCGGTTAAACCCAACATAGCATTTTCGGGCTTAATTGATATTGTTAATAAGGCTTATCTTTTGGAATATAATCTTTGGGAAAAATACAACGCAGATTCGCTAAAAGTATTTCAGAACGATTTGTCAACTTTTGATTTTTTACAAGAATTTAGAGAGGGACAGACAAAATCTGTAGCTGAGTATTCCGATTTATTGAATGCGGCTCAGTTAATAGACCCTACTAATTTATTAGATGTTTTACACTACGAAGAAATGTATTTTGTATAATGACTGAAAGAATTGTTGTTAAAGTAGACGGTGGTAATATAGAAAAAGCCCTACGTCAATGGAAACGAAAGTTTATAACTCAAAAAGTTGTAGAAGAACTTCGTGAAAGAACGGAGTATGTAAAACCATCTGTTAAACGCAGAACCCAAATAAAAGACGCAGTGTATCGTCAGAAAAAAAGAACACAATCTGAAAAAGATAAATAAATCTATCGTTTTCAAAAAAATCTTATACTTATTGTAAATATCCCACTCCAATGTGGGATTTAATTTTGTTGGTTAATGAATACCTATTCTTATAGAGTGACCGAACAACCGACATAAAATTATTGGAGTCCACAATCTATTGACTTCAGAGAGTAAAACAAACCAATTAACAAAATGGCAAACTCAAAATTGTTAAAAGAGGCTATCGCCGACGCTAAAGCTGTTAAAGAAACTGCTCTAGCAAATGCAAAAATTGCTCTTGAGGAAGCCTTCACTCCACGTTTACAATCTATTCTTTCCAAGAAATTGAGAGAAGAGATGGAAGACGAAGAGGAAAAGGAAACCGAAATGGCAAACGAGGAGCTCAGTTCATCTGAAATAGGAACTGGCACCGCAAAAGCACCTAAAGAACCTAGCAAGCTAGAAGCTGGTACGGATCTTTCGGTGGGTATCAAAAAAACATCTGCAGCACCTGGTGCTGAAGGTGAGTACAAAAAAGTAAAGGACATCAATGAAATGGACGGAGCCGAAGAGGATGAAGTTGACATGGAAACTGATGAAAACCTTTCTGTTGCACAACTTCGTGAAAAACTTCTTAAGCGTTTAGCTGAATTAGATTCCGCAGAATCTGAGGAGGAAAAAACTGAAGCAGAAGAGCCATCAGCGGAGACGGAAGAAGAGCCCATGGCAGACGCATATATGGGAGAAGACGAACCCGATGATGACGAAGACGAAGAAGAGTACGAAGTTACTGGTGAGGAAGAAGAAGACACCGAAGAAGACGAAGATGGTTTAGACCTTGAATCTATTATTCGTGAGTTAGAAGCTTCCGTAGACGCAGAAGAAGCTCCCGAAGCAGAAGCTGGTGAAGAGGAAATGCAAGAAGATGCACTTTCATCCGGTGAACCCGCAGGAACAGACAAAGGAGAAGATCCTAAAGTTGTAATGGCGGAAGAAGAGGAAGACAAAAAGGAAGAAACTGATGAAGTTATTGACCTTGAAGAAATCCTTAAGGAAATGGAAGCTGACCTCAAAGAAGGTGAAGAAGAAGAGAAGAAAGAAAAAGAAGACATGGAAGAAGTTAAGAATCAATTAAAAGAAGCTTACGAAACCATTAATTCTCTTCGTGGCACTATCAATGAAGTTAATCTTCTAAATGCGAAATTATTGTTCGCAAACAAATTGTTTAGAGCACATAACCTAACCAACGAACAGAAGGTTAAAGTTATTGAAACTCTTGACAGAACCAAATCAGTTCGTGAAGTTAAACTTGTTTACTCAACTTTAGCTGAAAACTTAAAGTTTGGTTCATCTCAAAAAGTTGCTAAAAAATCTATCACAGAAGGAATCGCTAGCAAAGTTGTTAAATCAACTAAGCCGGCAGCAGCTAAGCAAGTAATTGCAGAAGGTGCTGATTTTTCTGCTAGATTTAAAAAGTTAGCAGGTATTATTAGATAATAAACAAAACAAAAAACAAAATGGACGTTAGAAAATTAATGAATGGCGCTAATCCCCAGAGCGTAATGCTTGAGCAGACCCGTGGTCTTAAGAGCAAGTGGGAAAAGACTGGCCTTTTAGAAGGCATTAAGTCTGAAACTCAGAAGCACGGAATGTCCGTGATTCTTGAAAACCAAGCAAAACAATTGCTTGATGAAGCAACTCGTACAGGTACCTCCGCAGGTTCTGAAGAATGGGCTGGTGTAGCTCTTCCTCTTGTTCGCCGTATTTTCGGTAGCATCGCAGCGAAAGAGTTCGTTAGTGTACAGCCTATGAACTTACCTTCAGGTCTTATCTTCTACATGGACTTCAAATATGGTTCAACCGCAGGTAAAGACGTTAATCGTCCTGCTTCTGGTTCTTCACTTTATGGTGGAACTGGTTCAGTTGGTTTGGACAACTTAGATTCAAGCACTTATAAGCTTGGTTCTACTCAAAACACAGATGGTGGTCTTTATGGTGCAGGTCGTTTTGGATATACCATTAACGATGCCGCTACTAGCTTAAGTGCAACTTTAGCATCTGCTTCATTAGCAGACATCGCTTTTGACCTTAGCAACACTACCATTTCCGCATCTTATGCAGCTGGTAAGATGAAGAAATTGACTGTAGCTATTCCTTCTGATGCAGATTTCAATGCAGTTCGTGTATTTGACTTTGCACAATCAGGTTCAGGCTACACTCAGTATCCTCAATTCACTGTAAAGAATGGTTCAAACGTAGTATTTATCGCAGAAGTAGCAGCTGCAGGTACTTACGCTGGCGCAACAGCTGTTGATGGTCAGTTGAAGTATGTAAAACAGCCAGTTGATTACAACCGTGGTGATTTCGAAGATAAAGGTTCCGACCTTCCTATCACAGAAATTGAACTTGAACTTAAGAGTGAGCCTATCGTGGCTAAGACTCGTAAGTTAAAGGCTATCTGGACTCCTGAATTAGCACAAGACTTGAATGCATACCATTCAATTGATGCTGAAGCAGAATTGACCCAGATGCTTTCTGAATACATCTCTCTTGAAATCGACCTAGAAATCCTTGAGATGCTTCAGCAGAACGCATTGACTACTGAGTATTGGTCAGCAAAAGTTGGATACGAGTGGGATGGTGCTTCGTTTATAATTGATTCAAACGCAGCAGCAGCTTCTGCATATCAGAAGAACACTTGGTTCCAAACTCTTGGTATCAAATTGCAGAAAGTTTCTAACAAGATTCATCAGTTAACTATGAGAGGTGGTGCAAACTTTATCGTTGTATCTCCTAACGTAGCAACTATCCTTGAGTCTATGAACGGATTCTCTGCAAATCCTGGTAAGGATGCATTGCAATTCGCAGCAGGTGTAACTAACATCGGTCAGATTTCTAACCGTTACGATGTGTATAAGAACCCTTACATGACTGAGAATGTAATTCTTCTTGGTTTCAAAGGTTCTAACTTCTTTGAAACAGGAGCAGTTTACGCACCGTATGTACCGCTCATCATGACTCCTCTAGTGTACGATCCTACGAACTTTACTCCTCGTAGAGGCGTAATGACTCGCTACGCTAAGAAGATTGTTCGTCCTGAGTTCTACGGTAAGATTGTTGTTGGTGGTCTTGAAAGCCTCTAATAGCAGACTGAACTGATAGTTCAAAATAAAGAGGGGGGAGAAATCCTCCCTCTTTTTTTATTGTATAGTTATACTTATATAAAAAGATTAGTATGATTTTTAGAGGACCCAGAGCTAGTGTTCCGACAGAAGTAACTATTGAAGCAAAGGCAATGGATTTGTATCAATATGAGCATGATTTTAACGCATTAGTTCTTACTAGACAAACAAACGGACAGCAAGGATATGTTTCGGAAGGTATTTTAGCAACTACAGGATCAAACACGTTTATAGGAAACCAAATCATATCGGGAAATCTTGAAGTTACAGGCACTATACAAGCAAAAAATGGTTTTATATACCAAACCAAAGAAATAAACACAGCAACCTATTCCGCAAGTTTTGATTATCAATACTACGGAGTAACTTATACGACAGGAACTTGTAGTATAGCACTCCCACTTTGTACATCTCCTGCAGACGATGGTCGATTCCTAAGTATTGCGGATGAAACGGGTAGTATTAGTTATGGAAATCGTGGTATATTTGTACACGGAGCAGATAGTCAAACAATAAATGGTCACAATGATATTCTAATGAAGATAGACAGAATGTCTTTGACCTTCTTATACAGAAACAATTCATGGAAAACAATATAATTTATGTCATATACCTATACTGATAAAGTCAAATTCGCTTACACACCAAACTTTGATGCATTCAATCGTCTACGAGTCTCAGAACCATTTACACTATTTGATTCAAGTCATAGATACCATGATAATGGACTATGGTTTACATCTGGGTCGGGTACTACCACATTTAACGCAAACGAAGGTCTGATTGATTTGGAGGTAAATGGTACAATTGGGAGTGAGGTAATTAGGGAAACAAGTAGAGTATTCGCATATCAACCCGGAAAAAGTCTTCTTGTTCTAAACACGGTTACATTTGAACCTGCAAAAACAGGATTAAGGCAAAGAGTCGGATATTTCGGTGCACAAAACGGATGTTATCTACAATTAAGTGGTTCGTTTGTACATTTGGTTGAGAGGAGTTCTGTTAGTGGTACAACGACAGAGACGGAGGTATCACAATCCGTATGGAATGTTGACAAAATGGATGGAAACGGCCCATCGGGTGTCACCTTAGATTTTTCAAAATCTCAAATTTTTTGGCAAGATTTTGAATGGTTAGGAGTAGGTTCGGTTAGATGTGGATTCGTAGTAAACGGAGAATTATACACCTCTCATGTATTTCACCATGCAAATTTAATAACAAAAACATACATAACTACTGCCTGTTTACCTATACGATACGAAATAACTAATGTTGCCGCAACGGGAACAACAAGTAGAATGAAGCAAATATGTTCATCTGTTATATCGGAAGGTGGATATGAACTAAGAGGAACACAAGATTCAACAAAAACGAGTATAGCATCCCCATATACTATAGTATCGCCAAATACTTATTATCCTGTAGTATCTATTCGGTTAAAGAATGGATACTTAGATAGTATTGCTGTTCCAACTGCACTATCAATCATGGCAAAGGAATCTGGTAACTACGGATATTGGATAGTGAATGGTGGAACTACATCCGGTGGAACATGGGTTTCAAGTAGTGTTAGTGCCAGCGTAGAGTATAATCTAACAGGAACATCATTTCAAACGGGTTCAATTGTTCAGGCAGGATTTTTTTCACAGACACAACAAGCGGGCTCTGCTATAAATTTATCAGGTAATAATATTTTTGCTTATCAACTAACAAGAAATGGATTAACACAGGTTGGTCAAGAATTTACAATTTGTGTAGCGGTAGATGGTGTAACGGGCGGAGGTAACTCTATATGGCGTTCTTTATCTTGGGAAGAAACAACTCATTAAATATATGTTGATATAAGAAAACTCGTTACTCTTTTATTTTTTTATATTTATACAGAGTAACGTAAACAATTTCTTATGTCTCTAAACTTAAAATGGCCGGGAAGTGGATCTGCAATATCTGGAAGTACTCCGTTTGGTATATATGATTCCGATAGTGATTTTATAAACGATGGCCCAAAAACAGCTGTTTGGTGTGCAAAACGATTGGGATATCCAATTGTTGATGTAGAATTAATTGACCAAAATTTTTACGCTTGTTTTGAAGAAGCAGTTAGTGAGTATTCTGCACAAGTTAACCAATTTAACATAAGGAATAACTTAATGTTACTGAGGGGAAAACCTAAAACAGATGTAACAAATTATTCGCAAAAATTAGTAGATGGAACATCCGTTGCAATGATATTCCGTATGTCTCAAGACTATGGAACATTAGCAGGAGTTGGTGGAGGTGTAGATATTAAAAAAGCATATATAAATGTCACCTCGTCAGTTCAAAATTACGATTTAACTACATCTGGTATAGATGTTAGTACTGGCCAATCATTAAGTTCACTAATAACTGGCTCATCGGTGTTTGATGTTACACGAGTATTCTTTGAACAAATACCGGCAATCACTCGTTTCTTTGACCCATACTCGGTTGGTGCACAAGGAACACTAAATCTTATAAGTGAATTGGGATTTGGTAATTTTTCACCGGCGGCACAATTTCTTATGATGCCGGTGTATGAAGATGTTTTACGTATGCAACATATTGAGTTTAACGATATGATTCGTAAGTCAGCCTTCACATTTAATATTGTAAATAATAAACTACAAGTATTTCCTGTTCCCACGGTTAATACTGTAAGAAAAATATATTTTGAATACTTTAAGAGAGATGACCTAAATTCAAAAACATCTACAGTAGATTCTGCCGGAAATTCTATATCAGATTATTCCGATATAGGATATGATTTCATTCAATATTCAGACATAAATGATGTTGGTAAACAGTGGATTAGAAAATATACTCTAGCATTAGCAAAAGAATTGTTAGGTGCAGTTCGTGAAAAATATAGTAATATTCCTATACCTGATGCTGAAATATCTCTGGATGGTGCCGCATTAAGGTCAGAAGCTCAAGTTGAAAAAGATGCATTGATAACCCAACTAAGGGAAAATCTTGAAGAATTGAGTAGAAAAAATCAATTTGAAATACAAAAGAATGTAGCAGACCAACATCAAGATATGCTGAAAAAAATTCCACTTAAACTTTATGTAGGATAATATGCCAAAATTTGTATCCGCAAGAGATGTAGCTTTTTTCAAACATATCGCCCGAGAACTTGTGGACGATGTGGTTCAGAATGTTATCGTATTATATAAAGTTAATTTGAATGCAACACGGGTAAATCTTTATGGAGAATCAGTAGAAAAAACTTGGCATAAAGGAGTTGAATTATATGCTTTAATTGATAAGGACCCTGGCGTAATAAACTATGAAGGATTTGGACCCGAGTCTAACCAAGCTATTACATTTAAATTGGATAGATTTGCGTGTGAAGAAAAAAATTCATATCCACAAGTAGGTGATGTTATATATTTTGATACGCATTATTATGAAATAAATTACACTTACGAAATTCAATACGCTGGTGGTTTACCTGAAAACAATTTTAGTATAGTTGTAAATACATTCTTGACAAATAAGACTACACTTGGTATAGAAGAACGAATAAATTAATTATAAATGGCAGCAATAGATCCTTTAAGAAAATCTGGTAGAAACTTTCAAACTAAGTCTGAAAAGGGTGATGTAAAGCAAAGTATTACATTATACGACATTGACTATGCTATAATGTCGTATTTGGAAGAAGTGGTATTACCTAAATTAGAACAAAATAATCAATCTATAACTATACCGGTTATCTACGGAAATTCTGAAAGATGGGTAGGCGCTAGACGCCAAGGAGTATACAGAGATTCTGCTGGTAAAATTCAGTTACCTTTAATGATGATACGTAGAACTAGTGTTGCTAAAAATGAAAATATGGCAATGCTTAATCGTCATGTTTCGTATAGAAGTATTACCAAATATTCAAAGCAAAATAAATACGACAGATTCTCAATATTGGGTTCAACTATAAAACCTAAATATAATGTATATAATATTACTATGCCGGATTATGTAGAGATAAATTATGAGTGTATGGCTTGGACAAACTTTACAGAACACTTAAATACGGTAGTAGAATCTTTGACTTTCGCATCGGATGAATATTGGGGTGATAAACATAAATTTAAGTTCAATACTGTAATTTCTGATTATAATATAATAAATGAAGTTGGAGATGGAACAGAAAGAATTAACAGAGTTGAATTTAACTTGAATGTTAAAGCATATCTTCTTCCTGAAAAATTTGATGGTCAAGACACAATTAAAAAAGGTGGAAATATTACTAGGGTAGGTACAGTCATAACAACCGAAACTGATGTTACTGCAAACGGAAGGTTGGAATCTGTATTTATAAAACCATCATCTTATTACGACAACAAAGATTTAATAGATTTTCTATCATTAAATAATTCAGAGTCTGCGAATCCTGTAAGTAATAATACAATAACTTTTACCGGCGTTAGATTGGTAAAAACTCCAATAGCTCTTGCCGGAACAATAACGGGAAGTTTAACCATAAGTAGTATTACTTATGATGTAAAAGTATACATAAATGGAGTAAGAATGATACAATCTAATAATTTTACCGCAACATATTCCGCAGAAACTAGTACACTTACTATAAATTTTGATGCAGGAAATATAGGATACAGCATTACTTCATCAGATGAAGTAACAATAACCGGTAAATTTATTGAATTGTAATGAAAAGATCTGTATTGGACATAACAAAAAAATTATATCGTTCTAATAATAGAATACGATTGAATGCTCACGATTTAGGAGACATAAATTATTACATATTCAAAAAAATTGGATACACATTTCCAAATGTTTTTTATGAAATGATTAATAATATAGACCCTAAAGATTCGGTTAGATTAACTATTAATAATGTCTATATATCAAACGATGATTTTATATTAGAATCTGACACAAATTCAATTACTGTAAAATTGATAAAAAATAGAATATCTTATCTTATAGATCAAGAAGATGTATTAATACTACAAGGTTCAATACAATATGCCGAATAGATTTCAGTCATATAGCAGAAAAAGACAAATGTCAACTGTTGTAAATACAAAAAATTTAGAACCAACTGACATTACGGGTAGTTTACTACAAATTGAAATACCATCTGAAAAAATATTTCAAAGTGGTGTTAGGAAAACTATAAAAAGTACAATAGTAAACGCTATAAATTTACAAACGATTGACATAACTGGAAGTCTTCAAAACATAATAGAACCTGTAAAGCCTGTAAATTCAAATACACGTTCGCAAATATCAACACCTACTATTACAAATACGGATAAGATTGTGTTGGATTTTAGGGAAGACATTTTTAAGTACAGTGCTAGAAATATAGAAAAAACAATCACATCATTTGATGCTCAAACAAATCAATTATTTATATCGGGTACTATAATAGATTACGGAACAGAAGCTGTTTCAGACAAAGATTTTGAAATTTATTATAACGGAGTTCGTCTTCCCGATATATTTATGGTAAAACAAATAAATAATGACATAGTTATTACTTTAACGGAGGAATATATACAATATGATGATTTACGATTGTCTGAAATTAAAGTAATAGGTAAATTTATATAAAGATGGCCGAACTGATTAGATTAAAACAAATAGAAAGTGGTTCATATTTGGCGGCACTAGCCTCTGGAAGTGGTGGAGGAACCGGCGCTGGATTTCCATTTAACGGTTCAGCAGTAATTACAGGAAGTCTTTATGTAAGTGGAGCATTTACAGCATCGTTACAAGAAGGATATATTTGGGTAGGTGGTGCAAATGGTGAAAGTGTACAAGTACAAAGTAGTTCTCTATCGGGAACCAGTGGTACCAGTGGACTTAGTGGAGACATATACAGAGGTAATAGTTCGGATACATTAACAATTCCAACTACATATGGTCAATTAATTACCTTAACTGCATCTGCTGACCTTTCATATACTGTAGGACAAACTGTAATAGTTTCACATGATTATCACATTTATTTTGAAGGTGAAGTTGAATTATATAATTCCGTTACAGGCCAATTGGAAATATTTACAACTTATTTTGAAGGCGCCGGTACATACAATAGTTGGCAACTAAATTTAGGTGGTGCAACGGGTCAAAATGGTTCAAGTGGAACATCAGGCTCAAGTGGTTCAACGGGCTCAAGTGGTTCAACCGGGTCAAGTGGAACATCAGGCTCAGCAGGTTCAAGTGGAACGAGTGGTTCGGCAGGTTCAAGTGGAACATCAGGCTCAGCAGGCTCAAGTGGAACATCTGGTTCATCCGGAACGAGAGGTTCAAGTGGTTCATCGGGTTCAACAGGCTCAAGTGGAAGTTCTGGCTCAACAGGCTCAAGTGGAACATCTGGTTCAAGTGGAACATCAGGCTCAAGTGGTTCAACGGGCTCAAGTGGTTCAACCGGGTCAAGTGGAACATCAGGCTCAGCAGGCTCAAGTGGAACATCTGGCTCATCTGGTACACGAGGTTCAAGTGGTTCATCGGGTTCAACCGGCAGTAGCGGTTCAACTGGCTCAAGTGGTTCTACGGGCTCAAGTGGAACATCCGGTACTAGCGGATTTGGAGCATTCCCCTTTACAGGTTCAGCTGTAATTAGTGGTAGTTTAATAGTAACAGGGTCTGTAAGTGTTAGTGGTTCAATTACAGGTAGTCTTTTAGGAACTTCATCATTTGCATTAACTGCGTCTTATGCACTTAATGGTGGTGCGGCAATAACAGCATCTATAAATCCTCCTGTAACGCCGGAAGAAAATGACCTTTGGTATGATTTGGATACAGGCAAAACATATATAAGACTTAATGATGGTACATCAGTTCAATGGGTATTACAGAGTGATCCGACTATTGATGTAAACACATCATTACAAACTCTACAAGAGGTTACCGATTTAGGTAGTACAACGACTAATGTAGTCAGCATAACTAATACTACTAATGCAACGGATACAGGTTCAGGTGCATTGATTGTAGATGGTGGTGCAGGATTCGGTTTAGATGTACGAGCAAGAGCATTTTATGGCGATGGTAGTGGATTAACAGGCATTGTAGCAACTGCAACAAATGTCGGTAACTTACAACAAGTAACATCCAATGGAAATACTACAAGTGGTTCTATTATCCTAACAGGAACAACAAACGCAACATCAAGAACAACCGGTATACTAAGGGTAGCTGGTGGTATAGGTGTTGAAAAAGATATATGGGCTGACAACTTTTATGGAACTGCGAGTTTAGCACTCACAGCAAGTTATGCTTTAAACGCAGGAGGAGCAGGATTTCCATTTAGTGGAAGTGCAGTAATTACGGGTAGTCTTTTTGTATCAAATTCTTTATCAATAGGAACCGTTCTAACAGCATCTCTACAACAAGGATATGTTTGGGTTGGTGGTGCAAATAATATATCTACTATTATAGCATCATCTTCATTCGCCGGAAGTAGTGGAACAAGTGGTTCAAGTGGAACATCAGGTTCATCCGGCACACGAGGTTCTAGTGGAAGTTCTGGTTCAACTGGCTCAAGCGGTTCAACCGGAAGTAGTGGAACAAGTGGTTCAACTGGCTCAAGTGGTTCAACGGGAAGTAGTGGAACAAGTGGTTCAAGTGGAACATCAGGTTCATCAGGTACAAGAGGTTCCAGCGGTTCATCTGGTTCAACAGGTTCAAGTGGTTCAGCAGGCTCAAGTGGAACATCGGGTTCAGCAGGAAGTAGTGGAACATCGGGCTCAGCAGGTTCAACCGGTTCAAGTGGTTCAACTGGTTCAAGTGGTTCAAGTGGAACATCGGGTTCAACGGGATCAAGTGGAACATCGGGTTCAACGGGATCAAGTGGAACATCGGGTTCGGCAGGTTCAAGTGGAACATCGGGTTCGGCAGGTTCAAGTGGTTCAACGGGAAGTAGTGGAACTAGTGGTGTAAATGGTTCATCCGGAACTTCCGGTTCAAGTGGAACATCGGGTTCTTCTGGCACGAGAGGTTCAAGTGGTTCAACTGGTTCAAGTGGTTCAAGTGGAACATCGGGTTCAACGGGATCAACTGGCTCAAGTGGTTCGGCAGGTTCAAGTGGAACAAGTGGTTCCGCGGGTTCAACTGGCTCAAGTGGTTCGGCAGGTTCAAGTGGAACATCGGGTTCCGCAGGTTCAAGTGGAACATCTGGTCAAAACGGAAGTAGTGGAACATCTGGTTCAGCAGGTTCAAGTGGTTCAACCGGAAGTAGCGGAACATCGGGTTCAACGGGATCAAGTGGAACATCGGGTTCCGCAGGTTCAAGTGGAACATCTGGTTCAACAGGTTCAAGTGGAACATCGGGTTCCACAGGCTCAAGTGGAACATCGGGTTCGGCAGGTTCAAGTGGAACATCTGGTTCAGCGGGTTCAAGCGGTACTTCAGGTTCATCCGGCACTAGGGGTTCTAGTGGTTCATCCGGTTCTACCGGCTCAAGTGGTTCAGCAGGAAGTAGTGGAACATCGGGTTCAACTGGCTCAAGTGGAACATCTGGTTCAGCTGGCTCAAGTGGAACATCTGGTTCAGCGGGTTCAACTGGCTCAAGTGGTTCGGCAGGTTCAAGTGGAACATCTGGACAAACTGGAAGTAGTGGAACAAGTGGTTCAACAGGTTCAAGTGGTTCATCCGGTCTAAACGGAGACCGATATGCAACAACATCCACTACATCAAATGACATAGGTACGGGTACTAAAAACTTTACGGTAGCAGATAGTGGATTAGCATATACAAACGGACAAACAGTAATTGCAGCATCTTCTGCAAACTATGCAAATAGAATGGAAGGTACTGTTATTTCATATAATGACGGAACAGACCAATTGTCAATAGATGTAACTACTACATATGGTAGTGGTACGGGTATAACAAGTTGGCAAATAAATGTGGGTGGTGTCCCGGGCCAAGATGGAAGTTCTGGTTCAAGTGGAACATCTGGCCAAAACGGAAGTAGTGGAACATCAGGACAAAATGGTAGTAGTGGAACAAGTGGATCATCTGGAACAAGAGGATCGAGTGGAAGTTCTGGCTCCACAGGTTCAAGTGGAACGAGTGGTTCTGCGGGTTCCACAGGTTCAAGTGGTTCAGCAGGAAGTAGTGGAACATCTGGTTCCACAGGTTCAAGTGGTTCAACGGGAAGTAGTGGAACCAGTGGTTCAACAGGCTCTAGCGGAACAAGTGGTTCTGCGGGTTCAACGGGTTCAAGTGGTTCAGCAGGAAGTAGTGGAACATCTGGTTCCACGGGTTCAAGTGGTTCAACAGGAAGTAGTGGAACAAGTGGTTCAACAGGCTCTAGCGGAACATCGGGTTCAACGGGCTCAAGTGGTTCAACAGGAAGTAGTGGTACATCGGGTTCAACGGGCTCAAGTGGTTCAACAGGCTCAAGTGGAACATCGGGGTCATCAGGTTCAAGTGGTTCAACAGGCTCAAGTGGAACATCGGGGTCATCA